>Ga0315339_1002698_pt1 | contig 13124 bp, 15 predicted proteins | sample ASW17metaG_FD_204514 | JGI IMG/M metagenome (GOLD analysis project Ga0315339, IMG submission 204514) | Ammonia-oxidizing marine archaeal communities from Pacific Ocean, United States - ASW #17 | ecosystem: Environmental > Aquatic > Marine > Oceanic | place: USA: California | collected 2016-12-05
CTCCGCGACAGAAAGTTCCATCACGCCAACAGCAATGCGCAGGGCCGTATAGCCAAAACCAAAGGCCGCGCCAATGATGGTCAAAATGTCTATTGGCCGCCATTTGCCCCGTGTCTGATTGCTTGCCGCCATAACTTACGCCTCACTTTGAAACGGTCCGTAATATACCTGTTCCAGAATGGGCAATATTGCTAACATCCCCACATAACATGAGAACACAAATGGGGAGGTCCATAAAATGTTCAAAAAGATTGTGACAGTTGCGATGGCCGCAACGACCGTTGCCGCCGTGGGGCTTTTGTCTGGTGCATCCCAGGCTGCGGAAACCAAATTGACGGCGGCCAGTTGTTTCCCGATTGGCAGTCCGCCGTCCAAACCGTTCGAAAGGGTTGTGAAGGCGATAAATGAACAGGGCAAGGGCATTGTACAAGTCAAAATGATCGGCGGCGCGCCGGCCATTGGCAGTCCCTTTACCCTAACCCAGAAAATGTCGAAAGGTGCCTACGACCTCGTTGGCTGCCCGGAAGCCTATTTCGGTAACGTCCTGCCCGAGGCCCCGGTGATGCGGTTTTCCGATTACTCCTATGCGGAACTTCGCAAGAACGGCGCCATCGACTATTTGCAAAAACTGTTTCATGCCAAGGGCATTCACTTTCTCGGCATGCATCATGAATTCGGGCCCTTCCACCTGTTTCTCTCCAAGCCGATCACGGGCGCGGATTTGAAGGGCCTGCACCTGCGCGTCTCACCTGTGTACACGGCGTTTTTCAAATCTTTGGGTGCGACGACCCAACGTTCCAACTTTGCTCAAGTCTATACCTACATGGAGAACAATACAGTGCAGGGCTATGGCTGGCCGGCGTTGGGCTGGGGACCGCCGTCCTGGCTCAAGGTCTCGAAATACCGTGTGGAGCCCGGCTTCTACCATGCCAGCCTGCATACTTTGATCAACTTGAAAAAATGGAACTCTTTAGATCAGAAGGTGCGTGACTTCCTCTCCAAGATGGTCGTCGGTTTCGAAGCGAAATCTAGTACCGACAGCCCTGAATTTCAGGCTCTGTTGAAAAAACAGAAGGACTGGATGGCAGCAGGCGGCATGAAAACCATCACTTTGGAAGGCGCGGAACGTGAGAAGTGGGTAAACGCCGCCGTCCACGAAGGCTGGATAGAAGTGCTGGACCGTAGTCCCGAACATGGTGCGGCGTTGAGAAAGCTATTCACCAAATAGCGACTACGGTCTTTGATGTAGTCATGGATGCGGGGACGGCGGTCGCGCTGTCCCCGCCTTCCTTGCGGTCCGGCGTTTTAGAATTTTCGTAGGCAGATAGATGCGCCCAAACATTGCCGCGCTGGAATTAGCATTCAACAAAGTAACATTTTTTCTGGCCGGCCTCGTTGCCGCCTCCATCGGCCTGATCGCCGTGCTGATACCCCTAAACCTGCTGTTGGTGAAGGGAAATCTGGGCGGCATATGGTGGCTATACGAAGCGGTGGAGTACACCCTTTACGTCGGGGTATTCATTGGCGCGCCCTGGGTGCTGCAACAAGGCGCCCACGTCCGTGTGGACATTCTGGCCACCGCCCTGCCGCAGCGCCTGGCGGTACAGTTGGAACGTGCGGTCGATATCGCCGGCGTGGGTCTGTGCCTGCTGCTTTGCTATTATGGGGTCCGGGCGGCGATTTCGGAATTCCAGGATGGCACCCTGCCCGACAAGGATCTGCGCATCGCCAATTGGTATATGCTGTCGGTGTTCGCCTTGTCGTTTCTTTTGCTCGCCATCGAATTTCTGTTTCGCGTTCGCCGGGCGGTGGAGATTACTTCTGCTGACGATGCCTCCCAGAAGGCAGGGTTCTAAGTCATGGAATGGCAACTTGCGCTCACCTTAATGCTCGGCACGGTTTGTGTGTTCATGTTCACGGGCCTTCCCGTGGCCTTTGCCTTTTTCGCCGCCAATGTGTTGGGTACGTACCTGTTCATCAACGGTGATATTGGCCTTGTTTTCATGCCAATCGAATTTCACAACGCCATAAAGTTCACTTTATCGCCAATCGCCTTGTTCCTGCTGATGGGAGAAATCCTGTTGCAAACAGGCGTCGCATTCAAAGCCATTGGCGCCATCGACCGATTGATATCGCGTATTCCGGGGCGTCTGTCGGTGGTTGCCATCATCGGCGGTACGGTGTTCTCGTCCCTGTCGGGTTCCACCATCGCCAATACGGCTATTCTGGGCTCGGTTCTGCTGCCCGATATGATCAAGCGGGGCTATCAGCCGGCCATCGCCATGGGGCCGATAATGGCCGTGGGCGGCATCGCCATGCTGATCCCACCCTCCGCCCTGGCCGTGCTGTTGGCCAGTCTGGCGGAGCAATCTGTGTCACAATTGCTGGTGGCCGGCATCGTGCCAGGCGTTCTCATGGCCTTCCTGTTTTTCGCCTATGTGGTCGTGCGCTGCATTATCAATCCCGAACTGGCGCCGACCTACGCGCCCGATCGGGGCGAACTGGACCGGCCTCTCTCCATCAGTTTCAACCATAACGGTCGGGCAATAGCCACGTTTGCCTACAATGGCTCCGCCCGCCGGATCCTAAACCGCTTCCTGCCGTTTTGTTTTTATATTTTGCCCTTGTTCGTAATTTTCGTGGTCGTTGTCGGCAGCATTTTCTTCAAGCTTGCCGCGCCCACGGAGGCCGCCGCCCTGGGCTGTATCGCGGCCCTAGTGATCTGTTATTTCTTTCGTATTTTCAAGAATACCATCCGGATTTCCGGCATCGAGGGGGCTGATTTCACCTGGCGGGATGTGGCCAAGGCGCTCATGGAAACCGCCAAGATCAACACCATGATCCTATTCATTATCGCCGGCTCCCTGGTGTTCAGCCAGGCGTTGGCCAATTCTGGCGCCACGGACGGCTTGTTGCAGCAGATCACGCAGTTGGATCTGACACCGCTGATGGTGGTCATCGCCATGATGGTGGTGCTGTTGTTCCTGGGCGCCTTCATGGACCAGGTTTCCATGCTGTTGTTGACCCTGCCGTTCTTCCTGTTGGGTTCGCAATCCCTGCAGGTGGTGTTTCAGATCGATGTCATCTGGCTGATGGTCCTGATGCTGATCACCATGGAGATCAGTTTGCTGACGCCGCCATTCGGCCTGCTGCTCTACGTCATGAAAGGCGTGGCGCAGTTCGATGTGACGCTGGGAGAGGTGATACGCTCCGCCCTGCCCTTTATTGTTATCGAGCTGTTCGTGCTGGTCCTGCTGATCTGGCTGCCCGAACTGGCGACCTGGCTGCCCAGCAAGATTGACTAGATATTGTCGGCGTGAGCGGAAAGGAAACCACCACAATGAACGAATGCCCCTGCGGGTCCGGAAAACAGCTATCAACCTGTTGCGGCCTCTATATTGACGGCGCCCCGGCGCCCACGGCGGAAGCGACCATGCGCTCCCGCTACAGCGCCCATGTCCTGGGCAACGTCGACCATCTCCTGGCCACGCTGTCCCGTGATCAATATGCCGATTACAGCCGCGAGGATGCCGAAAAGGCCTTTAGCGACACCAAATGGCTGGGCCTTGAAATTCGCCAGACCGACCAGGGCGGCGAAGGGGACGAGACGGGATCGGTGGAATTCGTCGCCCGCTATCGCTCGGGCGCCCAACAGACGGCGCATCACGAGTTGTCGTTCTTCACCCGCGAGGACGGCCGCTGGGTCTTTGATGGTTGCGAGATGAACCCGAAGGCGGCCACGGTGGTGGTGCAAAAGGTCGGCCGCAACGCCCCCTGCCCCTGCGGCTCGGGTAAGAAGTACAAGAAATGCTGCGGCGCCTGAGCGGTTGATATGACGCCCGACACCGGCTATTTACCCATCTAGAATTCATCATCAAAATTTCCATGAAGGAGCAGACTGATGGCTCAAGCCACTGCAAGACATATTCTGGTTGAAACGGAGGCGCTTTGCCAGGAATTGAAAACAAAAATCGCCGACGGCGGCGACTTTGCCGCCCTGGCGGCCGAACATTCCTCCTGCCCATCGGGCGCCAGCGGCGGCGATCTCGGCTCCTTCGGCCCCGGACAGATGGTGCCGGAATTCGACACCGTGGTGTTCAGCGCCAATGTCAACGAAGTGCAGGGCCCGGTGAAAACCCAGTTCGGCTATCACCTGCTGGAAGTGACCTCCCGTACGGAGTGATGGGTCTCCGGGAGTTGCCATGAAGGCAGCGTTTGGCGCAATGGCGGAACCCAATTCCGGGCCGATCTGACAAAGCAACGGTCAGGGGCATAGGCATGCTTGGGGCTTTCGGCTCCATTGCCGATTGTGGCCTTTGCGCGGCACAGAGTAACTGTGCTGCATGTTGCATTTCCGCTATTTTTCGGTTTTCGTTTTTCTAACCCCTCGGTGGTACTTGTGAACGGCGATATCCCGGTGGCCGATTGATTCCCTGGGGACGTTGCCGGGGCAATCTGAAAAACCACCTGCCTCATTCATGAAGCCACCGCCGTTTCGCTGTTCCCTGGACCTTGCCGCGGACCACACGGCACCACATACCGCGTCGGCGATATCTTTTGAGCCCCGGGGCGGATGGTCAACTTTGCCGTGCCTCTGGTCCCATTCAAGCTCGACCAGTTCATTTAGGAGCGTGTCACTTTCGACAATGGCAATACGGTTCTCGTAGAGGCAGTCCCGAAGATAGTTGTAGGGTTCAGGTGTCCGATCAAGTGAGATGCGCTTTGTTCTGATGCCAGCACCGCGAAACGTTTGTCCCATTTCGACAGATTGAAAGCCGTCGAAATCTACGGTGTGTAGTGGCACATTGAACCTGGTAACAAGATCCATCAACCATCGGCGGAGCTGTGCGAAATCAAGCTCGGCTTGGATACTTGGCTTGATCGATATCGCGGTTTCGACGCGAAATGCCGGCTTGGCTTCCACAGCGGTCGGTGTCTTTGGATCGGCGATGTTGACCATTCCCAGGGCTCGAACTACCGCAATACCGCAGGCATCTCCCGTGTGCGAGAGATCAATATGGATGAACCTCGCCGCTCGAGAATTTTCCGGGGTCGCCTCTTCTAGCCATCTCGGCAGCCCGTCTCCTTCGAGGATGACGTCGGGTAGGTCAACCCATTGTTCGAGATCCGCGCCGTCTTCGAAAGCATCAATAATTATCTCCCGCCGGCCTATAATGAGACCTGTGCGCGGGTAGCTCTTTACAGTCTTCTTGTGATCTGATTCTCTGGTTCCTAGGAATGCAACGGGAGGGCAGGTAGATGGCGCGTCGGACGATCGGACAGGAGGGTTTTCCTTTGCGGCTTCTGACAAGACGTCGGACCTTGATGCGCTTTCCGGATTGATCGATTGGCACGACGCCGAGGTCTTGCTGACACCGATCTCGGATGCCGCCAAGGGTGAGCAGGGCTGGCCTCCGCTTTGTCTTTTGAAGGCCATGTTGCTGGCACGCTGGTACGATTTGAGCGATGTGAAACTGGCCGAGGCGCTGGACGACAGGGCCTCGTTCCGGCGCTTCTGTGGCTTCTCACGCAATGAAACGACGCCGGAGCGGACCGCCTTCGTGGGGTTTTGCGGTTCCCTCGCCAGGCTGGATCTTGGCGAGAAGCTGTTCGAGGCGATTACCCTTCAACTTTGCGCCCTGCAGGTTACCGTAAAGCGGGGCACGCTGGTGGATGCCACGATCATCGCCTCGGCCAGCAAGGATGATGAGGAGGCCCGCTGGATCAAACACAGAAACCGCAAGGTGGTGCATGGTTACAAGGTGCATGTGGCCTGCCATGAAGACACCGCCCTGATCGAACGGGTCAAGGTGACGCCGGCCAATGTCAACGATGGCAAGGCCGGCTGTGGCATCATCCCGGAGGATCCGGGCAATGTTTACGCCGACAGCGCCTATCGCGGGCCGCGTTTCCGGGACGCCGTGGAACACTGCGGCGGGAGAGCCCGAGTGGTCGCGACCCAGGTGTGGGCGCGCGATGAAGATGACGGGGCTTCAAAACTGAAAGCCATCAACCGCCCGATCCATAAAGTGCGGGCCGTATCGAGAAGATCTTTGGCACCTGCAAGCAACATTATGGATTACGGCGGATCGTATATCGAGGGATTGCCAAGGCCACCCTCCAAATCATGCTCACGGCCATCGCCTACAATCTGAAACGAGGCCTCAATCTACAGCGGGCATAAGGCAGGGGAAGCGAGAACGTGCCGCCAAGGCGGCGCCAGAACCTGAAAATGCAGGACGTTCCGCATCGCCATCGGAAAAAATCTCTTGCGACTCCGAGAAACCGAGCAAAACAGTGGGATATCAAACCCGCGCACAGGTCTCATTATATGGATTCCGCTTGATTGATTCGTACATTTTGTGATTCTGTCCCTCTCTATCCACAATATATTGGGGATGTCCGATGAGCGATGGCAAAATATTGATTGAGCATCTGTCCGCCGTGGAAGTTTATTCGACCTATCGAAAAGAAGTGGACACGGTTCGCCGATCGCATCTGCAGGTGATCTGGCGGTTGCTGGAAGGCGATGCGGCCTCGGAAGTCAGCCGGGTAGGGAAATTCAAATTTGAGCCGCCGCCGAGCAGTCCAATGATTTGGCGCCAAACTATAGTTTGACACTAACAATCAAATAGTAGGAGATTTCGACAAGCGATTGGGCTCTCTGACCGCAAAAAATAACCACTCATATTAGTTAGAGGTTCTCAGATATTGGTTGCGACATTTTCTAAGGTCGACAATTTGGCGCCGTTTACCTTTGGTACAAAAGCCGAAACCCTCGCCCGTATCGCGCCCCATTTGAAGCGATTCGTGGTCCCTCATTCACGATATTTTGCTATTGGCGAATGGCAATTGGACCCTGACGCGATTGTGCGTGATTTAGCCCAGAAATTCGCGGAAGAAACAATCATCGTACGCTCTTCGGCCAGCGGTGAGGATGGGGCGGAACATACTATGGCGGGGCAGTTTGTATCTGTCCCAGATGTTCCCACCACTCACCCGGATGCCCTCCGGGACGCCGTTGAGCGGGTCATTGCCTCCTATGGCCGAGACGGGTCTGCACCAAATCCAGATGACCAAGTTCTGGCTCAAACAATGTTGAGCGACGTTTTGATGAGCGGGGTGCTGTTCACTCAAGACCTCAACACCGGCGCTCCCTATTATGTCATCAACTACGACGACGAGACCGGACGCACCGATACGGTGACCTCGGGCGGGGCCTATTCCAACCGTACCCTGGTGGTTCATCGCGGCGCCCTGGATGCGGTGCGGTCCGATCGTTTTCGGGTGCTGCTGGCCGCCACCACAGAGTTGGAAGCGGTGATCGGCGGCCTGGCCCTGGACATCGAGTTTGCCGTGGACCAGGACTTACGGGTGCATCTGTTGCAAGTCCGGCGCTTGACGTCGAAAGCAACCATGGGGCTGGAAGCCAGGCGGCGGATCGATGAGGCGGCGAGCCGCATCCAGATCTTCGTGCAAGCGCGCTTCGCGCATATGTCGGGGGTTTATGGCCGGCGCACCATTCTTGGTCAGATGCCGGACTGGAACCCGGCCGAAATGATTGGCCGTGCGCCGCGCCCGCTGGCCTTGTCGCTCTACCGCCATTTGATCACGGACCGCGCCTGGCGTCAGGCGCGCAGCCAAATGGGTTATTGCGAGCCACGCGGCATGCCGCTGCTGGTATCCCTGGCGGGCCAGCCATTTATCGACGTGCGCTTAAGCTTTCATTCGTTGTTGCCGGCCGGCCTGAGGCCAGGCACCGCGGAAAAACTTGTGGATGCCTGGATTGACCGGCTGGCCGGCAATCCACACCTTCACGACAAGGTGGAATTCGATGTTGCCATAACCGCACTGACCTTCGATCTCGACGAAAAATTCGCCGCGCAGTGCGGCGGCGTCCTGGACCAAGCGGAAAGATTGGAATTTCGAACCTCGCTGTCGCGGCTGACGGGCGCGCTGCTGCGCGGAGACGTCGCGCCCATGGCCGGGGAGTTGGCCAAAATTCAACGCCTGGGCGATCAGCGGCAAAGCTTGGCCCGGCAGCAGCCGACCGATCTTGCCGCTGTCGCCGCCCTGCTGGAAGACTGCATTAACCTGGGCACCATTCCCTTTGCCATTTTGGCCCGGCACGCATTCATCGCGAAATCGATGCTGCAATCCCTGGTATTTCGGGAGGTCTTCACAGTGGGCGAGGCCGACGCCCTCATGGCGACCGTGCGCACGGTTACCGGTGAAATGGCGGACGATTGCCGGCGATTGGTCAGCGGCGGCCTGCCGCGGGATGAATTTCTGGAACGCTATGGTCATCTGCGGCCGGGCACCTATGACATTCTGTCAGCCCGCTATGATCAGCGCGACGACCTATTCACCGGCGCCACGGCGTTGGCCGTTCCGGCCGAACTTGCGTCGTTTACACCGAGTGAGGGGCAAATTGGCCAGATCGACGAATTGCTGGCGGAAGAGGCTTTCGAGCTAACCGCGAACGACCTGTTTGCCTACATCCGCGAGGCCACGGCGGCACGGGAGTATGCCAAATTCGTCTTTACCCGCAATCTGTCCGATGCCCTGGAAGGCATTGCCGCCTGGGGCGATGGCGTGGGCTTGAGCCGCGATGAACTGTCCTATCTGGACATCCGGAACATCTTAGACAATATGGTGGAAATCAATGACAGCGACGTGGAACGGCATCTGCGCCCCCGGGCCGAGGCGGGGCGCCGACGTCACGAAACCACGAAAGCCCTGCGCCTGCCGCAAGTCTTGACCGAGGCGCTGGATGTTTTGGTTGTGCCGCTGCGATTGAGCGAACCGAATTTCATCACCCATGACAGCATTCGCGGTCATAGCGTGCACCTGGGCGAACACGCCAAAGTGCCCGGGAACATGGCCGGCGCCATCGTCTTGATTGAAAATGCCGACCCCGGATTTGACTGGATCTTCGCCTATGACATCGCCGGCTTGGCGACCAAATACGGTGGCGCCAATTCCCATATGGCGATCCGTTGCACGGAATTCGGAATTCCGGCGGCGATTGGCTGCGGCGAGCAGATTTTCGACCGCTTGTGCGCGGCCCGAACCATCGAGATAAACTGCACCGAAAATCACGTGCGGCCGGCCGACGTCATGCGGAAGTTCTGAATGGGTTCAAGCATTTGGATGCATTTGCCAGATAACCGCGGCCGCTACGCGGCGAACGTTACAGAGGTATCATGATTGTTTGGTTGGTTGGCTTATCGGGCGCTGGGAAAACGACGATTGCCAAGGAATTGCATCGTCGTTGGCAGGGCAAGGAAGCGGGCACGATACTGATTGATGGCGATGAGTTTCGCGAAATTTTCCAACATGTCCGCGGCGAGGCCGCCCATACCGTGGAAGGACGCCGGCTAAACGGGGAACGCATTGTCGCGACATGCGCCTGGCTGGACAGCCAGAACATCAATGCCGTCGTCAGCATTCTTTGCCTATTTCCCGATATGCTGGCGGCTAACCGAAGCCGCTATAGCGGCTATTTCGAGGCCTTTATCGATTGCCCATTGCCCGATTTGGAGGCCCGCGACGGCAAGGGCCTCTACGCGGCCGCCCGAAAGGGCGAGATGGCCAACGTCGTGGGTATCGATATCCCCTTCCCGCGCCCAACGCAGCCCGATCTGGTGATTAACAATGACGGACCCAGCCTGGATGCCGCCGCCATCGCCACGACCATTCTTGCCATGATCAGAGTTGAGCCATGACCCTTTACCCCTATGCCAAGGGGGACCTAATTGAAAATCCCAACAGCTATTTCTACAGCCAGTTTGGCGGCCGTGCGTTCATGGCGGCATGGCGGGCAGCGCGCGCCGAAACACGGAAAAACCACGGTGAACCGGCGCCGCCTCCACCCGCTCGAATGGTCGACCCCGCATCGCGCCAATCGGTCGACCTATTGGAACGGGCGCTGGGCGGCGACAAGGCGTTGCGGGAGGCGTTCGTGAAAAAGTTCGAAATTCACAAGCGAATACATGACGGCTATGACCTGGCGTTCCGGGCCCTGGATAAATCGGCGCGCCATTCCCTGCCGCTTTACCTGCGGGCCGCCGATTTATTCGCGGCAAGCTATGCCGAGAGCGGCAGCCTGCGCCATCTGAATGTATATTTGAAATGCCTCGATACCCTTTGCGCCGTGGCCGGCGGGTTGCCGCCTGAGATGTCGGGCCGCCTATCCTGGCACATTGCGCAGGAACAGCGCTTCATCGACGATCTGACCGCGGCCGGGGCGGCAGGGGCATGAGCGGCGGCGTTCTATTTCTGGCCGCCAATACGCCGCGCAGCCAAGCCTATGCTCAAGTTATGAGCGCACGCGGCATCGCGGTGGCCCGGGCAATCCTGTATGACCGGCCCGGAGCGGTGCAGCCGGGGAAGGCCGATCTACCGGCACGGCCCAATATATCCACGCCGGTGCCCCTAGCCGATCCGCTAATCCCGCTGACCCAATCCTTGGCGGAATTGACCGACGATATACGCCGGGTCGAGGCCGAGAGCGTGAACGACCAAGCCATGCTGGAAGCGGTGCGCGGGGCAGCGGCGGAGGGTTTTGAATTCGTGATCTATTCCGGTTATGGCGGTCAGGTGATCAGCAAGGCTATTTTGGACGCGGGCCTGCCCTTTCTACATGCCCATTCAGGCTGGCTGCCCCAGTATCGCGGGTCCACGACCATCTTCTATAGCCTGCTTGCGGGGATGGGTTGCGGGGTCTCCGTGATCAACACGGCACCGGAGATCGATCAAGGACCGATTTTGGCCCGGCGGCAATATCCAGCGCCAAGGAAGGGCGTCGATATCGACTATTTTTATGACCCGGCCATTCGTGCCGACATAATGGCGGAGGTCGTAATAGAGTGGCAAAGCCGGGGTCGGCCCGAGGAAATACCCCCCGATGGCGAGCCGGCCAATTACTATGTTGTGCATCCCGTACTCAAACACCTGGCTCTATTGGGCCTGGAAGGTGACGATGCGGATTAGCTATCGGGCCCATGGCGGCAGCAAAGATTATTGGCAGCGCCGTTGGGACAAGCTTTCCATCGACAACGGCGCCATGAACCTAGAGCGCTATCCCGGGCTTTTCGCCGAGCGGCTGATCAACGGCGATCGCCCCGATGGCTTGATCCTAGAGGCCGGTTGCGGGGCGGGGCGGGTACTGCGTCACTATCACGACCAGGGTATCGAAATTGTCGGTCTCGATTTTATCGCCTCCGTGCTCGGCGCCCTGCATCGCGAAGACGCTTCGATCCCCTTGGCGGCGGGCGATATCACGACTTTGCCGTTTCCAGACGAGACCTTCTCGGCGGTGCTGGCCTTTGGCCTTTATCATGGCCTGGAGATCGGTTTGGAGGCGGCCATGGCGGATACGCGCCGGGTGATCAAGCGCGGCGGTGTGCTCTGCGCCTCTATGCGCCTGGACAATCTGCAAAACCGCGTGGGCGACCGAATGGCTGACCGCAAGGCAGCAAGCCGCGCCGCCGGGAGCAGAAAATCGTTCCACAAAGTGAACCTGACAATGGCCGAATTCAAGGCTCTGGTGACGGGCGCCGGGTTCCGCTTGGAGACGGTCAGCTTTGTCGAGAATATGTCGTTTTTGTACAAGTTCGCCGCCCTTCGTCACGCAAGCCAGAAACTATTCGACGAAAGCGCGGCCCGGAGGGCGGGCTATCGTTTCAATATGCTGGGCCATGCTTTGCAAAGGGCCGCCATGGCCCTGATCCCGGCGCAAATGGCCAACCTTGCCGTCATTACGGCGCGGGCAATCTAGGATAGGGCGCGTTGCCCGGCTCACGCCGCCAGCACAAAGCTACGATGCGCCAGGGGCGCCACGCGGACCGTGCTGCCAAACCCCGATACCGTGGCGATGCTGCTCTGGGCTTTGCTGGCGTCCGGACAGATCCAAATGCGCAAGGCCGATGGATGGGAGACCCTGGCTCAACCGATCGAACCCGCAACGCTTGACCTCGCCGCCTGATACAGCCAACAATCACCTGCTCGGAGGACGCCGCCAACGAATTTCCACCAACTACGCGACACTACCGCGGTGTATAATGTTTGACACTGCTAAAGTTTTGATAGGCGAATGTATAAATATTGGCAAAGCAACGGATGATGTTCGCGGCGCCCACGAGCGTTTTCAATCTCGTGAGGTTTTCAAAACGTCGTCGGATAAGTCGTTCGGTCTTGTTTTCTTCGCCGTGTTTATTCTGATCGGTATGGTGCCGCTTGTATTTGGTGGCGCATTTCGACTATGGGCTGTTCTCATCGCCATCGTATTTCTAATGTTTGCCCTTGCATATCCGCGGGCCTTGGCGCCGTTGAATTTGCTCTGGACGCGCTTTGGATTGTTATTGCACCGGATCGTCAATCCGCTCGTTATGGCGATGCTATTCTTTTTGGTTGTCACCCAATCGGACTACTGATGCGCGCGTTGGGCAAACGGCCATTGAATCTCGCGCTCGATCCAGCAATGGCAAGTTATTGGATAGAGAGAGTGCCGCCCGGGCCGGCGCCAGAAACCATGAAACAACAATTCTAAAGGGAAGCCATGTCGTTTTTGATGGAACTCTGGGCCTTCATGCGGGCTCGCAAGAAATTCTGGCTCCTGCCGATCATGATCATGATGCTGCTTTTTGGCGGGCTCATCGTCTTGACACAAGGTAGCGCCATAGCGCCGTTCATTTACACCATATTCTGACACCGTCATGCGAATTCTAGGTATATCAGCTTTCTATCACGACAGTGCCGCAGCGCTCATTGAGGACGGTCGAATTGTTGCAGCCGCTCAAGAAGAGCGCTTCACACGAAAGAAACATGATTCCGATTATCCGGCGCAAGCCATCGACTATTGTCTAAAAGAGGCCGGAATCTCGCTGGAGGGTATTGATTACGTTGCTTTCTACGACAAACCTTTTCTGAAATTCGAACGCCTGCTGGAAACCTATGTCGCTTTTGCGCCCCGTGGGTTCGCCAGATTTTCCAAAGCCATTCCCGTGTGGATCAAGGAAAAACTATTTCAGAAATACATGCTCATTCGAAAGTTGCAGGAGTCCGCGCCTGATTTTGATTGGGAAGCAAGACTTCTATTCTCGGAACATCACCAGAGCCAC
>Ga0315339_1002700_pt1 | contig 13111 bp, 8 predicted proteins | sample ASW17metaG_FD_204514 | JGI IMG/M metagenome (GOLD analysis project Ga0315339, IMG submission 204514) | Ammonia-oxidizing marine archaeal communities from Pacific Ocean, United States - ASW #17 | ecosystem: Environmental > Aquatic > Marine > Oceanic | place: USA: California | collected 2016-12-05
CGCTTGACCAAAAAGAAAAAGCATTCCGATGATTCTCAAGGCGTATTCGTTAATCAAATACTTTCATTTCATTTTATTTATCAGATGGATTCTATAAACATTTTATCATGAAAATCTCGAACTCTTCGCGTCCGATTCCCCGTCGTCGTTTTCTCCAATATGGAGGGCTTGCGGTGGCGCCCATGATTTTACCTTCCCGATTGTTCGGGGATTTGTCGCCATCGAATACCCTCCATGTGGGAATCGTTGGAGCAGGTTCCCGCTCTACTGCACATGTGGAAATGTTTTCCCGCATTCCGGGTGTACGCGTGGTGGCGGTTTGCGATGTCTGGCCTAAAAGTGCTGCGCAACGCAAGCAGTCGGTCGACAGCTTGAACGGCGATTCTCACTGCAAGACCTATCATGACTACCGGGACATGATTGCCGATCCGGAATTGGACATCGTGTCTGTTGTCGTTCCTGATCACTGGCACGCGTTGGTGGCGACTGAGGCGGCCAATCGCGGCAAACATGTTTATCTTGAGAAGCCCTTTTCCTATACCGTTGAAGAAGGGCGAGCCATTGTCGAAGCGGTAAAGCGCAACGGGGTTAAGCTTCAGCATGGAACCCAACAACGATCCAATCGCTACTTTCAACGGGCTACCTATCTGGCCAGACACGGGTTTATCGGCGAGGTGAATAAAGTTTACTCGACAGCTAATATATTTAAATGTCAAGAAGGCGATCCCACGCCTGTGAGTCCACCTGAAGGGTTGGACTACGATTTTTTCACAGGTCCTGCACCGGTAACCCCGTATGTGGAGGGTCTTGCCGAATGGAGACCCACGGCCCCTGCAGGGTGGTATTTTATAAGAAACTTTTCGGGCGGTTGGATAACCACCTGGGGTGCTCATAACATCGATAGCGCCCAGTGGATATTAGGCAAAGATAATGAAGCGCCCAGAACGATTGAGGCAAAAGGCACTTTTCCTGAAGAAGGGGCATGTGAAACCGTTTGGGAGTGGTATAGCGAGTTTACCTATGCCGACCGGAAAAAATTGATATTTGCATCGACTAATCGACCGGAAATCCCGGGTAAGCTTGGATACATTGTTGCCGTTGGCGACGAGGGTTGGGTGGCAGCCACGCGGAATAGCATTACATCCAATCCGCCGCATCTTACTCAGATGGTTTGGCCGAAGGATGATCCTGAATTTTCGCTGTTGCAGAGTGAGTCCGATCTCGATCACTTCGAAAACTTCATCGATGCCATTCGGCAGGGTAAGCGGCAGAATGCGCCCGCGGAAATCGGCCATCTTTCCACGACACTGTGTCATTTAGCCAATATTGGAATCGAGGTGCAGCGTCCGTTGCATTGGGACGGTCAAGAAGAACGCTTCGTTAATGACGCCCACGCTGATCGATTCCTCAGCCGTCCTATGCGGGCTCCCTGGAGCCTGGAAGTATGAACCCTTGCATCCAACGATGAACCGCTATTTCATAGTTTCATTGCTTGCTTTATCGATTGGTGTGCTCTGCCGCTCGGAGACGGATGTCGAAGACGTTCCGATGAAGCTCGAAACGGCGCTGCAGGCGTTTGCCGATTACGAATATAGTCAGCCTAAGAAGATTCTTCATGACACGCGGCTGGCTGCTTACCGGGGTGCCAATGATGAAAAGATTCGTCTGGAAAACGAATCCTTGCTATTGGAGTTCATTCAATCGGAGGCCTCTTTGGACGCGCGACGCGAAGCTTGTATGTGGTTGGCTAATCTTGCCACCGAAAAGGGTCTGTCCACACTCAAGCGATTGGCTAACGATGGGGGGATTGGAGATGTCGTTGAAATCGTTCTGTCACATACCTTGGCCAGGCCTTTCGATACGGAGTCGTCTCACGCCTTGAAGAACTTCGTCTCCTCCGTTAAAGAGAGCCAACAAAAGTCGGACATCCTGATCCGCGCAATACAGGGCGACGATGAAAGGCTGGCCCGTTTGGCCTTCGAACTGGTTGCAAACGGAACAGCCACTTACGAATTGAGTGCCTGGTTGGAGAATAATATTCTTCAGTTGCCTTCTCCACGCCAGCTCATAGCGCTTAATACTCTCCAGATTGTTGCGGCGCCTGAAGCGGCTACGATCATCGAGCGGCTGGCGCGTCAGGGAAAAAGGTTAGCCCGTTTGGAGGCGCTCCGACTTCTGGGTACGCTCGGGCGTCAAAAGGATTTCGACTACTTGGCCAACTTGCTCTCGAGCTCTGACAGCGAAGTCGCCAACGCGGCAACAGCGGCCATGATTGTCATGCCTGAAGATGTGATCCGCGACTACCTCATACAAAACCTTCAAAGCAACGATGCTGCCGTGCAGATTAAGATGATCGACATCGTTGTCGAGCGCGGTGCTGCGTATGCCACCGATTATTTATGGGTGATTGCCGAGGAAGCCAACAACCCCAACCAGGAATCGGCTATTAAAGCCCTGGGTACAGCAGCGCCGCCTAAGGCCTTCGGCCGTGTCCTTGAGAAGTTTTTGAAGATGCGGGACATTCCTCAAAAGAAAGATTGGCAAGGAGTGGTCTGGGACTTGGCGCGGCGCCAACCGGATTATGATGAAGCGCTGTTGGAAATTGGTGAGGCGAAAGCTGTTGCCACCGAACCCGATTCTCTTCTTTTGACCACGCTTGCTGAGAAGCTGCGCAGTCTCAAGCCAACTCAAAGTCTGGATGAAGTGCGTGATCCTTAAAAGCTCGCAGAGCATCTTCAGTCCCACTGAGATATACTGCGTGCCTGGCTGCGGAGCCGGTTTCCGTCGAATTGTGATATTGATGACATTGTGCAAGACTTCTTTAACCAATCGAAAAACTATAAATGGCGAATACTGAAAAACCTAATATCATTCTGTTCATGATGGACCAATTGGCCGCAAAGTGGCTCGAAGCAGCGGGTGATGGAATTGTCCCAACTCCGAACTTTGATCGGCTGCGAGCGATGGGAACAACTTTCACCAACACAATCAGTTCTTGCCCGCTTTGCTCGCCGTCTCGTGCAACCCTAGCAACCGGTTTGAGCGTGCGCAATCACGGCGTTTTCAACAACTCATTTTATCTTGATGAATCGTTGCCAACATTCATGAAGCTTTTGCAGGATTCAGGCTGGCGCACAGCTGCGTTTGGCAAGTTTCATTTCCGGCCCCATTTTATGGGACTGCATCCAGACTACCTGCCCTACGGGTTTGATGAGCAATCTATAACGGAGGATGCGAGAGGCGGCGAATGGCTTGATTGGGTTCGCTCGGAGCACTCCGAACATTTTAACGCTGTTCTCAGCACAATTTGGGCTCGGAATATTCCCGATTGGAAATCTTATGGGCCTGAAAATGAAGACCTGACGGAGTTGATGAACGAAATACCGCTTCTGATCGATCGGAACCCATCAGCGGAGTGGGTGAAGTTCGGAATTTCCCAAAAAGAACTATCGAAACGCAAACAAAGTTATTCCTCCCTACAAGGTTGTTACGAGCTTCCTTTTCCAGAGGAAGTTTCGCAGACGAACTGGATCACCATGAATGGGACCCGGTTTATTAAAGAAGCAACCGGACCGTGGTTTGCGCAAATCAGTTTTGTGCAACCGCATACTCCCTACACGCCTCCTACAGGATACCTTGAACATGTGGACACCACCCGTATTCCAGATCCTCTATCAGCGGAATGGAAAGACGATCCGCTCGGTCCGGTCTGTTTCTCAGACACCATGGGATTCGATGGGGAAATTTCGCCAAAATGGAAGGATGAAAGGCATCATTATTTTGCGGATATTCATCATCTGGATAAACAGATGGGTGTAGTGCTGGATACATTACAAGAAACCGGTCAGCTCGAAAACACCTACATCATCGCGTTGGCCGATCATGGAGAAATGCTTCACGATCATGGTATGAAAGGGAAGGGTGAGGTCCATTATGATGCCAGTATCCGGGTGCCCTTGATCGTTTCAGGGCCTGGATTAGAAAGCGGGCAGGTCCGCGACGAGATCATCCAGCTCGAAGATATCTTTCCCACCGTCATTGAGATGGCTGGACTACCCTTACCCGAAGCACGTGTGATCAACAGTGACAAACAATATGAATCCTTCCCAGGCTGCTCCCTGGTTCCCATTTGTCGAGGGGAGGAAATTGAAGAACCTCGGGAATACGCCTATGTGGGAAGTTATAACAACATGAGTTCCAGCACCCCGGCCAATTGGGCGCGCACCATTCGCGACGCGGAATGGCGCTATACCTATTATCCAATGGGCAAAGGCGAACAACTGTTCAACCTGGAAGAGGATCCTGATGAACAGGTAAATTTGGCGGGAGATCCTGAGTATGCCAATACCCGGTTAGAAATGCGTGATCGCCTGCTGGAAGCAGAGATTTTGCAGGGTTATCCTTATTCTCCGAGGTCGTTTTATGCGTTTGGGGTGCATTGATGGGGTGAGCTGGATCCAAGTTTCGGGGATGGAGGAATTTACATGAACATCACCCCGGCAAGAGTCTCATTTGACTTGGTACGAAGTTTGGGGTCCGATCACATTCTGGTATCCAGTGGACCATGAATCAAAGATGAAAGTTTTTCTATTGAATAGACCGAGGCCGTTAGGATCCAAAACAATAGGGTTGGCTTCCTTGATCTTGGCTATGTCATGGAGCTTCTTGCCTGCGCAGCCCTTTCCCACGGGTTCTATAACTTCCGACTTCACGTTGAAGGATAGAAGAACAGGCGAGGACGTATCGCTGAGTGATTTTGATGGAAAGGTTATAGTTCTTGATTTCTTCGCTTACTGGTGTGCGCCATGCGCCTTCTCATCGCCCGACATAGAACAGAATATCCAGCGCTTTTACAAGGATCAGGGCGGTAATCCCAATGGAGTGGAAGTCCAGGTTATCGCCGTCAATATCGAGAACGGCAATCCGGAACTTACCGATGATTTCATTCAGCAAACCGAGCTTGAATTGGTAGTGGATGACACCCAAGCCGTGGCCTGGAACTTATATAACGAAACCCAGGGCATTCCCCTCTTTGTGGTCATAAACGGGGTCGACAATACGCCCAGCCATGAACAATGGGAAGTCCTGCACAATGCGCCCAGTTATCCGGGTGCAGAATTCCTCCGAGGCATTATCGACTCGGTCGAAGCAGCTCTACCACCACCCGATCCGATTGAAACAGCTATCGATATCGGGGGGAACTGGCGATGGATCGACTGGTTTGGCTCCTTTCAGGTCGACCAGATCCCCTGGTTATTCCATGAACACTATGGCTGGATATTTGCCGGTGATGGGAATCTGAATACAGGACAATTCCTCCTCGACCTGACCCTGGGATGGATCTGGACCGACAAGAGAAGCTACCCCCATATATTCTCATTCGATCGCAACAGCTGACTGCTTTACGAACTCGGCACCACCGAACCGAGAATATTTCTCGATCGAAGAAGCAGTGAATCGCTCGAATTTATCAACGCCAGTGTATTAAATCCCTTCTCCAAGGGTTTTAATCTCGCAAACACCATAATCCCCGAAGATGAAATTATCACCAGCGGTCCGCCCAGGGACGCCATTCCCTCCCTTACCAATCCACTGTTTGTCTCTATCCCCGAGGTCGACTTCATGCTGAATTCCGACATCCTTATTGCCGTCACGACCAACGGCGAGACCCGTGGATACCCGTGGATACCCGTTCCGCATCCTGAATTGGCACGAGATCGTCAATGACCATATCGGCGACGACTTTTTTACGGTTACCTATTGTCCCCTGTGCGGAACGGCTATCGTATTTGAATCGGAGATAAACGGTTACGTGCGCAATTTTGGAGTATCCGGTATGCTGTTTCAGAACAACCTGCTCATGTACGACCGGGAAACGGAAAGCCTGTGGTCGCAGTTCATGATGCAAAGCGTTTCCGGTTCCATGCAGAAGATCCGCCTCAAATGGAAACTCAGCGAGCAGATCACCTGGGCCACCTTCAAGCAAAAGTATCCGAATGGAAAACTTCTGTCCGACGACACCGGTTTCTCCCGCCGCTACGATCTGGATCCTTATGCCGACTACTTTGCCGACGATGGTCCGCTCTATCGAACCGGCAACCCGGTGCGTGATGACCTGCCGGAGAATGAATGGGTCTGGGGAATTACCGTGGGTGAAGTCGCCAAAGCCTACCCGCTGGAACGACTTCCAAGTACCAAAACGGTGTTCGATACGGTAAACGGCGTGGAGCTGAAACTGGTTCTTAATCTAGCGGCCCGTTCCGTTACCGTCACCGTGGTATCCACTGGAGAACCGCTCGACAACGGCGTCGGCGCCTTCTGGTTCTCCTGGCAGGATTTCTTCCACGACACCCTGGTCTTCCTATAATCTTTCCACCCATCAGAACCAAAAAAAGCAGGGTCGCAAAAAAAGCAGGGTCGGGCCTTGAATTTTGGTATCTTCCTTTTAGCATCCAAATCCTGGATACGCTGCTGACGTCTATGGTAAACCCCCACCTTGGCGTCCTGCCCTGAGCGAAGTCGATGGGCTGCGCCGCTATACCGAACGCAGTGACATCACCCAAAGCAAATTCCTATCAGCCCCCCACCGGCTTTTTGTCCGGACTGAACACAGATGAAACACTGCTGTTTCATAGGAGTAAGGCGTGCCTTTAAACGAAGCCGTTCGCCTGGCGGGAGTCAGGAGATTTCGTCCTATAATACTTACCTCCCTTACCACCTTCTTCGGCTTATTGCTTCTCATGTTTGATTCCGAACCCAATTCTTCATTCCTGATTCCGATGGCCATCTCTTTGGGATGGGGAATCATTTTCGCCACAGCGATCACCCTGGTTCTGATACCGGTCCTGGTCCTGATTTCTGACGATTTTAAACAGGCATTATTCAAGTTCTACGATATTAATCCGCACCTGTCTGAAGAAAAAGGGGGTTAAGCCGAAAGTGGGATTGAGTTAGTTTTCGTAAAGTCCGCGTGCATTATCCTTTGCGATATTGAACTTGTTATTCCCTGTGGTCTTGCCACACGGTTTTGAATAGCAACTTCTGGTTTATAAATTATATTGCATGGCACTTGAAATTTAGGGTAATGTATGAATTTGCAGATTTTGGTGTATTTTAGGTGTTCATGAGAATTTTCATTCTTTCCGCTATTACCATTGGATCACTTTGTTTGGGTAATCCAGCCAGTCTGGCTAAAGAGGTGTCCTTTAATTACGATATTCGGCCCATCATGTCGGATACCTGTTTTCTCTGTCATGGACCGGATGAAGGCAATCGAGAGGCGGACCTGCGTTTTGATATTCGGGAAATAGCCATTGCTGATCGAGATGGTTCGGCTGCCATTGTGCCGGGGGATCCTGAAGAGAGCCTGATGATCTGGATGATCAACCAGGAGGATGAAGAGGACCGGATGCCGCCAAAAAAGCATCCGCGTTCTTTAATGGAGGATGAAAAAGAACTCTTTCGAAAATGGATCGAGCAGGGCGCAAAATACGAGAAGCACTGGTCGTTAATTCCACCGGTTGCCAAGGAGCCGGTTAACGTTTCTAATCCAAATTGGATCCGTAATTCCATCGATAAATTTGTTTTAAGGAAACTGGATAAAGAAGGGTTGAGTCCTTCGGAAGAAGCAGACAGGACTACCCTGATTCGTCGTGTTACGTTTGACCTGACCGGTTTACCACCAACATTGGAAGAAATAGATGCATTTCTGGCCGACGCCAGCGTGAATGCCTATGAAAAGCTGGTGGATGGTTTATTAAGCCGTATTGCCTACGCTGAACGTTTGACGAATGAATGGATGGATGTGGCGCGCTTTTCCGATTCTCATGGTTACAGCCATGACTTTGTTCGAGATATGTCGCCTTACCGGGATTGGGTGATTGAGGCGTTTCATGAAAACATGCCCTTTGACCAATTTGTACAATGGCAGATTGCAGGAGATTTGTTACCGAACGCTACCCGTACCCAAAAGTTGGCTACCGCGTTCAATCGTCTCCATCCACAAAATTCCGAAGGTGGGATCGTGAACGAAGAGTTTAAGGTCGAATACGCTGCCGAACGTGTTCAAACCCTGAGTGCTGCTTTTCTGGGTATGACGATCGAATGTGCCCGCTGTCACGACCACAAATACGATCCAATTACCCAGGAAAATTTTTATGAGTTATTCAGCTTCTTTAATAACATCGATGATTCAGGTCAGATCAGCGTTGAAACCTCTGACATGCCAGCCCCGACCTTGATGCTTCCTACTGTCGATCAGACTAAAAATCTGGCCGAAATGGATAAAGGTATTAAAGCACAAGAAGCTGAAGTTGAGCGGATTTATAAAAATTCCCGATCTGGATTCACCGAAAGGAAACTAACACAGGGCGATGCCATGGATCTTTCCGGGGAAGATGCCCTGGTAGCGCATTTTCCTTTGGTATCTGAGGATACCTCAGCCAGTATTGCCAATGATCTCAATCCTTCGGCTATAGGCAGGGTAATTGTGGATTCACGACCGCTGGAATTTTTTCAGGTGAATAACAAAGAAGGTCCTGAACTGGAACTGGTCCCATACGAAGGTGGTATTGGAGTAAAGGTAAACGGCGACGATTCGCTATATTTTCAGGGTGCAAATTTCTTCAGGCGAGCAACACCCTTTTCAGTTGGTATAAAAGCGAAGATCCCGGAATCGGTCAACGAAGGCACGCTCATTCATTTTAATGTAGCAGGGATTCTCTACAATTACAAAGGCTGGGAAGTTTCACTCATGGATGGTCATTGGGATGTGCGAATGGCTCATAACTTCCCCTACAATGCGATTCAGCTGGTGAGTATCGACCCGGTCAAGACGGAGGTCTGGCAAAACGTGCATTTGACCTACGATGGATCATCGACGGCCGCCGGATTGACCCTGTATGTGGATGGCGTTCCTGTTCGGATGCGGGTAACAAGAGATCGTCTTTATAAGAACATTGTTTCAAACCAGGAAAGGGTCAAAAAAAATGTCGGCCTTAAAGTGGGGGCTCGCTGGCGAAGCAAAGGATTGCCCGGTGCGCTGGTCGACGAGGTTCAGGCTTTTGATCGAAAGCTTACTTCTTTGGAAGTGCAGCATATATCCGGGTCGGAAGATCAAGCTTATGAGGATGACCAGGGCTATGATTTTTATCTGAATCGGTATCATCCGGCTTATCGAGAAAGTTTGAAACTGCTGGTAGCGCTGCGAGGTGAAAGGAATGCACTGAATGAAACTATCCAGGAAGTAATGGTCATGGATGAGCTACCTGAACCACAACAGGCCTATGTGTTACGGCGTGGATCTTACGCTGCTCCCATAAAACCGGTCGAACCCCGTACCCCGGACGCGATCCTAAGCTTTCCGGAAAATTTGCCCGAAAACCGATTGGGTCTCGCACATTGGTTAACGGATCCAAAAAACCCCTTAACAGCCCGCGTGACCGTTAATCGTTACTGGCAAATGATCTTTGGTCGTGGATTAGTGGGTACACCTGAGGATTTTGGTAACCAGGGGCAGCTACCGACGCATCCTGAGCTCCTGGACTGGCTCGCCAGACATTTTATTGATTCAGGATGGGATGTGAAGGAGATGTTGAAACTGATGGTTTCATCGGCCAGCTATAAACAGAATTCCAAAGCCGATAATAAATTGCTGGAAATGGATCCTGAAAACCTGCTTCTGGCCCGCGGACCCGTAAAACGCCAATCTGCCGAAATGCTGAGAGACAATGCATTGACTGCAAGTGGCCTTCTGGTGAGGAAAGTAGGAGGAAAATCCGTTTATCCTTATCAACCGGAAGGTTTGTGGTCTTTGAGCAGTGGAACCTATACTCAAGGAACCGGGTTAGATCTTTACCGTCGCAGTTTATATACCGTTTGGAAGCGCACGGCACCGCCGCCCACGATGAAGAATTTTGATGCGCCCAATCGTAGTTATTGTGTCGTTAAACGGCAGCACACGGCTTCACCCTTACAAGCACTTTCGTTAATGAATGATCCTCAATTTGTGGAGGCAGCCCGTGTTTTGGCTGAGCAGGTGATGCTTACGCGGAAGGGTCTGAACGAACGATTGGAAATTGCCTACCGTTTGTTGACTTCACGGGTTCCAAACGAAAAGGAAATGGATGTGTTGAGAAGTTTACTGGCTGAATTAACGGCCTCTTTTATTCAAAAACCTGAGAATTCCGATGCATTGCTTTCCGTGGGGGAATCGGGTTATGATGAGGATTTACCGAAACCTATCCTTGCTGCATACACCATGGTCGTCAGCATGATTATGAACCACGATGCGGCGGTTGTACTGCGATGAACGATTTTGTAGAAAAGCTAAATTACCTGAACAGAAGACAGTTTCTGACGAAGTCTTCCCTGGGTTTGGGTGCGGCTGCCCTATCTGCCTTCGGAAATCCCTCAAAATTGTTTTCGAGTACCCAGTACCCTGGTACCAAGGGTATTTTGGGAAAGCCGCATTTTGCACCCAAGGCCAAACGCGTAGTCTACCTCTTTCAAAGTGGAGGGCCCTCCCAGTTCGAGCTTTTTGATTACAAACCGACTCTGGACAAACTGCACGGAGAAGAACTGCCAGATTCGGTGCGGAAGGGTCAACGGTTGACGGGAATGAGCACGAACCAGTCAACCTTTCCCCTGGTTCGCTCGATTTACGATTTTCAGCAATACGGAAACAACGGAGCCTGGGTAAGCGAATTAATGCCGCATACAGCAAAGATCGTGGATGAACTTTGCTTTATCAGGTCCATGAATACGGACGCGATCAATCATGATCCTGCCATCACGTTTTTCCAAACCGGTTCTCAGTTGGCTGGTCGACCGAGCATAGGCTCCTGGCTTGATTATGGTCTGGGTACCGACAATGAGGACCTTCCATCCTTTGTGGTCATGGTATCCAAGAATGGCAGCGGGCAAGCGCTTTATGCGCGCCTTTGGGGGAATGGATTTTTATCTTCGCGGCACCAGGGCGTGCAGTTTCGAGCAGGTGAGGATCCAGTGCTTTATTTAAATCCACCACCAGGCCTGGATGACCACGACCGAGGTCAAATAATCAACCACCTGAAGCAATTGCACGAACTGCAATACGAGGCCTTGGGAGATCCCGAAATTCATTCACGCATAGCTCAGTATGAAATGGCATATCGTATGCAGATGTCGGTACCTGAAGTAACCGATGTATCGGACGAACCGGAATCGATTTTCGAACTGTACGGTGAGGATTCCCGGGATCCGGGAACGTATGCGGCCAATTGCCTGATGGCCCGGCGTCTTCTCGAAAAAGGCGTTAAATTTGTGCAGCTTTATCACCAAGGTTGGGATCAGCACGTGAATTTGCCTGAAGGAATCAAGAAACCGGCGGAACGGACAGATCAGGCATCCGCTGCCCTGGTGATGGATCTTAAACAACGTGGATTGCTGGATGACACGCTGGTGATCTGGGGAGGGGAGTTTGGCAGAACCAACTACTCGCAGGGAAATCTAACCCCTACGAATTACGGTCGTGATCATCATCCACGCTGCTTCACCTTGTGGATGGCAGGCGCCGGAGTGAAGCCAGGGTTCTCATATGGAGAAACGGACGAATTCGGTTACAATATTACCGAGAACCCGGTTCATGTTCATGATTTCCAGGCCACTTTAATGCACATACTCGGTATTGACCACAAACGTCTCACCTACAAACACCAGGGACGTCGGTACCGACTGACGGATGTGCATGGGCATGTGGTGAAGGAAATACTCGCTTAGCGAGAATTTCATAGATTTCAGTGTTCAGGTGTCAGAAAGTAGAACAGGCATCTTGCCTGTTTAAGACTTCACAGGCTGGAAGCCCGTGCTACTCTATTAGACCCTATCTAGTTTTGTAACGATGAATTTCATGACCTTCAATGACATGCTTCGCAGAACGGCGATGCGGTTGCCGGAGAAGACTTTTCTTCACTGGGTGGATAAGGACCGGTCGCTGACCTATGCAGAAGGTCTTGAATTAACGGAAAAGGTGGCCGGAGCTCTTTGGGAGTTGGGTGTGAGAAAAGGGGATCGCGTAGGAATCTTCGCGCACAATGGTCTGGATTACATTGCCGCCATGTTTGGGGCCTGGAGAATTGGGGCCATTAGTTGTCACATTAATGTGCTGCAGGCCGAAGACGTGGCTTACTTTGCGCAGAATGCGACGCCCATGGTATTGATCTATACGCACGATATGTTTCCCATTATCGATGCGAATCGAGCCGAGATGCCAAGCATTGAACATTATCTGTGCATGGATGGGGAGCAGGACGGTGCACAACCCCCACCACTGCGGCTGCGCCGCTAAAAAGCAAATTCCTATCAGTAAAAAGCGGGAGATCGCCTACAATATTGACTTTTCGGAAGCGATGTGGCCAATAGTAAAGCCTTCACTCGCAACGGCCGCTCGCCGCACACTTCAAAATAAGCATTTCACACCATCAATGCTCCCAGTCTTACCTCCTCCCCCTACAACCCCCACCTTGGCGTCCTGCCCTGAGCGAAGTCGATGGGCTGCGCCGCTAAAAAGCAAATTCCTATCAGTTGAAGCGTTTCGTGCAGTTCATTCAGCGATTGAAAGCGGTAAGGAGCCACGAAAGTTCTTGTACGAAACTCGCTTCGACGGCCTTTTCGGCAATTATCGATTCGATAAGAATGGTGATATTGTCGGCGTTCCCTTACTCCTTAATAGGATAAAAGACGGAAAACCTGAGAAGCTCAGCTAAAGCCACGGACAACAACTGAGGAGGAAAACCAAGATGAGCAAAACAATAAATAAAAACAGTCGATACTACCTAGACAACCCGCATCTTGGCGCCGCTATCGCAATGCGGCACAACCTGCTTCGGCAGTCTGGCTACGGAGATGATACGACAGCAGCCATGCAACTTCCGGCAGTTGGGGTGTTTAATTTTCATGGTACAAACCCCTGTAATGGTCACCATCGGCATTTAGCAGAAGAGGTGGCGGCCCCGGTGCTTCGAGACTTAGGGATTGTTCCAATACCACAAGCGTTTGCCTGTCCCAATGATGCGGTTATCACCGGCGGTGAGTTAGTAATGGCCTGGTCACAACCGATGCGGGACATGATGGC
>Ga0315339_1002702_pt1 | contig 13107 bp, 16 predicted proteins | sample ASW17metaG_FD_204514 | JGI IMG/M metagenome (GOLD analysis project Ga0315339, IMG submission 204514) | Ammonia-oxidizing marine archaeal communities from Pacific Ocean, United States - ASW #17 | ecosystem: Environmental > Aquatic > Marine > Oceanic | place: USA: California | collected 2016-12-05
TCTCGCAGCGCCGTGATGATCTGCTCTGGCGTGTGTCGTCTTCTGCTCATTCTGACCTCCTCCTGACCTTACGACCTGCGCCTCATCCTAACATTCGCGCTGGTCTCGTTTCAGGGGGTCACGTCAGTACTTGGTAGACATGGGCTCCTCCAAAATGGAATGGGAGCCGAAAGGCCTTCGCCCTCCGACGCTTTAGGCGGAATGCCGGTTCTCAGGGACGCGCCCGCCAAGCTGTCGTGTTCAAAGCGCGCGCCCCGCTCATCCTGAGTCACGGATGAGCCCGTGAGGTTATCCCCGAAGCAGATTCGGAGAGTCATGACAACTCCCTCTGTCGTGACACCTCCTGAGCCCGATTCCTTAGGAAGTCGAACATCTCGAGGAACCGACGGTCCTTGTCGATGCCCCCTGCCAGCTCAACGTACTGGCCGGCGCTGACCACGGAACTCGCGTCGAGTCCCAACTCCTGAAGGTTCATGGGAACGACAAGGCGGCCCCACTCCGAGGTCAGTTGTCTGGGCTCGTTGAGGGAGTTCACCGCCGTCAGGAAGCAGTGAACCGACACCGGATTAGACGCTTCCGCCCCCGGGAGAAGGAATCCCGCATGGACGCTGTGACGCCCGAGGGGGAGGATGCAGCGCCCATGGGCACGATTCAGTTGCAGCACCCGTTGCTTGCAGGTCGCGCAGAACCAAACCGAAAACTTTGAGCCGCTGGCTAACGCCACCGTGCCACAGCATTGGCACAACTGGACGCCCCGTTCGTAGTCACCTCTTGTCCACCTTGGATCGCCGTCGGTGTGTGCGTGCACCGGGCAGGGACCACGCTGGATGGCCCCTCCCCACCCAGGAACCGGGCCGACGGCATCGCCGCAGTCGCCACAGACCGTCATGCCTCTTAGCTCTGTTGGCCCCAAGACGGGCCACTCGTACTGAGTACTCATGCTCTTCTCCTCTTTAGCCGCTTTGGCGAAGTGCCGGGGGCGGCAAGCTGGAAATCAAATCCCCCTGGCCCAGTCTGGGCCTCGAACCACACGAATTATTTCAAAATACAAAAAGGGTCCCGCGCGATTCTCACCGCACGGGACCCCCGGACGGTTTAGCAGCTTTGGTTACCCGGCCTGCAATCGTCTCAAATCGCCGGGAGCATCTTGTGATGCAGTCTAAGGATAACGTCGAATCTGCCGCCCGTGTGTGCGCCGTCGAAAAGCGCGTCACTCGAACCCGTGGATACCCCGGTGGTATGCGAGGTGCTCAACTGCTGGCTTGTGTCCGCGTGCTGAGCGAAGGGTCCCGCGGCGACCGATGAGGGTGCCACCATCCGTGACGGCAACCGCGCCCTTGTCGAAGAGTACGTGATGGTTCGGACAGAGGCACAAGACGTTGGCCGCGGTGTCCGGGCCGTTGTGCGGTTTTCCCAGGGGACGGATGTGGGCGCCTTCCGCGTACGGCCCGATTGGTGTGTCGAGCACCTCCCCGCACATCTGACAGGCGTACTTGTGTCGCTTCTTCACCCATCGCGACACAGCCGAGTCGCGCACAACCCGGGTCGTGGTCTGTTCTTTCTTTCCCGGGCTTGTTTTGCCGAGGGGTGGATCGTCGACCCCGGGTGGCTCCTCGAACGCCTTGGTAGCGGCTGCTCCGAGCTGACGAAGGCGGAAACGCACGATCTGGAAACCGGAACGCCCGCGCTCGACCCAGGACTCTTCGACGGCGTACAACCCGTCGTAGCGATATCCGGCTTTGGGCGAGTGCTCTGGCTCACCACCGGCGCCACGGATCACACGGACCGGATACCCGCTCAGCGCGTTGTACGCTAGGGCTCGGTTCCCGGATGCATCAACCGACTGATCCGCGATCTGAACACTTGAACTCGAGCCTTTTCCGCCGTGCCCCGTGTAGATGATTTCGTGTCCGAGATCGAGGTCATCTTCGTAACCACCTGACACGATGATCGAGTCCGCGCCACCGGACTTCCATGAACCCCCAATGCCCGCCTGGGTGGGGCGGTGCACACCGGCTGCGTTCATTTCTCCGTAGTTAGCGAAGGTGGACCCTACGGGACTCCCTTCGATCTGCCCGAATACGAGCTCGTTAGCCATCTTCGTCCTTGTTCTCAAGGTGGGTTGAGGCGAACACCGCGTCCGTGGGCGCCAGGGGCAGGGACGTGAGCTCCGAGGGAAGAAGCCAACGGAGTTCGTCGTGCTCCAACGCCTGAGGGTCGCCATCGGCCCAGACTTCTAGGAACTCAATCCGAAAGGGTGATCCCTCGTCTACCTGAGAGAAGAGGGTCTGTCCGCTCCGAGTGAGGCGGAGCCCTAGCTCTTCCTCGAGTTCCCGCCTCGCGGCCTCTTCAAGCGTCTCCCCTGCGGCCAACTTCCCACCGGGAAACTCCCAGAGTCCCCCATGACGTTTGTCTGCTGGACGCTGGCACACCAGGAAACGCCCGTCACGCTCGATGACGGCAGCGGCAACTCTGATCGGTTTCACGTCATTCACTCTGCTGCCCGGTGCGGCAACTGCGATCTCTCGAGAAGTTAGGAAGTGGCATCGTGATAACGCCATCTTGGCGAGGCGGCGACGAGACATGCGTCACCAACTTTAAGAACTGATGGAGCCTCTCGGTCAACGACTGAAGTTCCCGACGCGCAGCGTCTTGATCCGGAACGACAAGGCGTCCGTGGTGGTCCATCCACTGGACGAGTTCACCCGCGGAGATCCAGAACCGGTCTTCTTCAAAGCCGGAGGGGTCTGGGAATGTCTGACTTTGCAGCTGACGGCGTTGGAAGATGAATATCGGCTCTTCTTCTTCTAGGTAGTACTCGACAATGGTGGGCGCCCACTCAGACCGATAGGAGACCACCACTTTCCTGATGCCAGCTTCAGACAAGAAGAAAGTGATCGAAGTGCCCTCCACAGCATACTCCTTAAGAAACTGGTTTAGGACCTCATAGTCCGATCCCGAATTAATGGCTTGGACTTCAGCCCTAATTCTCAAAATCTCCACGGAGTCCTGCCCGGAGGCACGCAAAGGCATCGCGAGACCCGCTGCCAGAATCATGTAGGTATGGGGGGTGAAGCAACGCATACGCGAGATCTCTCCTAATCGCATGTCTTTCCTCCGATCCTTGGGGAGCCCCTCCCGAAGAAACTCGCCGAATCACGTCCCTATTGGAGGGGCTTTCGGCACTTGTCCTTAGCCTCGCAGCGAACAGAAGAAGCGTTACCCCCCGGGGGTCGCGCCTCTTGAGGCCCTTGAGACCCTCCGGTCCGCGAAGAAGGCGTAGTGAAGTAGGCCGCCGAGCTTGCCATGAATCCCGGCCAACTCCGGGGTAACCGGTGTGGACCCTAGCGCAACGGGGAAGCCTGATTTCTCTCCGGGAGGGGCTTGGTCCCCTAGGCAATAGGGCAACTCGAGGGGATTGGTCGGTCGCTGGGCCTCGTGTCCGCCACATCCGGCAGAACGTGAAGGGTGCGGTACGGAATAGGGATCGGGGGCACTGCGTGTACTGTGGCGCCAATGGGGGCCCAGAAGTTGACCAGATCATCCCACACACGAAGGGTGGGGCGAACACGCGCCGCAAGATTCAGTCGCTTTGCGAGCGCTGTAGTCGAACTAAGGCCCGGAAGCTCGGGTGATCAGAGATCCCAGGCACCGTGTCTCGATCGGATATTGTAGCCATGGCGCGTTCCTACGTCGCAGCATAGTCTCGGTGTGAGAGTCAGGAGGAGGCCGAGTTTGGAACTGCACGGTACTTGTCACCATCGACCAAAAGGAGCTACTGCTCAATGAAGTATTGTGGAGTCCGTTAGCGCATTGTGGCAAACGATCAAGGAGTTCCTGTTTCCGGCGCGAGATAGATCGCCGGAGCTAGAGGATCAAGTCGCTTTTCTGACCCTAGACCTCGAGGTGCTGAAGAAGAAGGTCTCACTCGTACAGGATGCGAGGAAGAACGGTCTGTCCGATATTCCTTCTTCGGAACAGAAGTCTCCCGACGGGACCGAACAGGCGATTCGGAACGAGGTCATGAGCCGAGTTGCTGATGCCAAGACCAAGGCGTCAGCACATTTGGACAACCTCAAGGCCGCGATTAAGAGGCGTCAGCTTGCTCCGAGTGTCGAGCGCTGCAAGACGATAGCTAGGCAATTTGTCGATGCATTTGATGCAGAGAACGAGCGGCTCGACCGCGATCGCCCCCGAATGGAGGGCGAATTGAGCGCACTGCAGAAGGAAGTCGATGAGTACCGCAAGATCTACGGGCTACGTCGCGGACCGAAACTGATCGACGAAGAGGACCGCAACAACGCTCTCAGCCTCTTGCTCATCTTCGCGCTGGCTCAGCTAGTCGCGAACGCTCTGTTGTTCTCTGAGGGGAGTCTGTACGGCCTCTCGTTCGGACTGCTCCTAGCCTTGATCCTGGCGTTCTTTGACATTGTGATTCACTTCAATCTGGGGCGAATTGGAGCTCGTGTTGAGGCTCCAGATCCTACGAGTAAGTGGCATGGCGGGCTCGGCATCGTGATGGCACTACTCACGGTAATCGCTTGGAACCTAGGACTTGTTCATCTCCGCCTCGTCAGTCGGGCTATAGATGGTTCTGAGCCGGTGGGTTGGGATGAGTGGCTGCCCAGCTTGATGGGTAACACCCTCGGATTCGTAGATTTCCTGAGTTGGGCCCTACTTGTCATTGGCGTTGCCTGTTCCTTTCTCGCGCTCAGGTCTGGTTGGCTGTGGGACGAACCAATCCCCGTCTTTCGGGAGAACGGTCGGAGGATGGCTCGACTGACATTCGACATTTCCGAGTTGACTGAGAAACGAGCTGGTCTCCGCGCTCAGCTGAGAGAGGATTACCTGTCGGAACTCGACCAAATGGACAAGGATGCAAAGAACCACGTTGGACTTGTGACCGGGCATGTGAGCGGGATCAAGGCCAAGGTTGAGCACTTCGCGACGTACAAGCTGAGATCAGAGGAGGTCTACAAGGCGCTCATTGGCGCATATCGCATTGAGAACCAGCGTGCGCGAGAGTCTCCAGCGCCTATTTTTTTCGGTGCCCCCATCGGAGACTTGTCCCCGGATGCCCATCAGCTCGACCTCCCAGAGCGGGATTTCGGCAGATTCGTAAAAGAGGCTGAGCGGCAATACGAAGAACTCAAACGCGAACTTCCACAAGCGCGAAAGAGGCTGCTAGGGATCAGCGACGAGGGCGGCTCGTGAGGGGAGTTCTTGGGAAGACCGAGCGGATGGCAGGATCACGGCGGTTTCTCAGGGTCTCAGTGGGCCTGGTTGCCCTGGCCGTCATCGCGGCGTTCAGCCTCGTCTTCGTGTCACGATCCCTCAATCCAAGCTTGGATGATGCGATGTGTCCGCCACGATCCCGGGTGACAGAGAACATCCTCCTTGTCATCGACGCTACTGACCCATGGAGCCCCATTCGCCGCACGGCCTTGGCGAATGAACTCGTTGTCTTCAGCCGAGAGGTGCCACGCTTTGCGCGACTGTCAGTCTGGACCGTAGGCTCGCCCTACTTGGATAGCATCCGGGCGGGCGGCCCGCCCGTCCCGAGATTGCCCGATCTCCCGTTCGCGGGAACGCCGATCTTGGAGGTCTGCAACCCGGGCAGTGCTGAACAGGTCAGCGAGAGCCTTCCCCCTTGGATATCCTGGCTGGTTACAAATCCGGGGCTACTTAGAGATCGATGGGAGCGGGAGTTCGAGTCTGTGGTCGGCCTTGCACTGGAGGACATCGGCAGAACAGACGCACAGGATCGCTCTCCGATAATGGAGACACTGCGTGAGGCGGCGCTGAGCGTCAGAGATTCCGCCCCCTTTCGGGTGGTGATCATCTCTGACCTCTACCAGAACAGCGAACGGTTCAGCGTCTATGGCGACCAGGGATTTTCACGAGAAGACCCAGATGTGCTCGGTGACGTGGCGGAGTTGGGAACCAGCGCACTATCCGAAGCGCGAATTCATCTCCTTCTGCTCACCCCCGCCGGAGGTGAGTTCATCCCCCGAAATGAGTTGCTGTCGTTTTGGGAGCAGTATTTTCGCGCTCAGGGCGCGGTCGTCGAATCTGTGAGGAGAATCGAACAGTGAATCCCTCACCGGACGCACGTCACGAGAGCGTCATATCCAAGCGCCTGTTCTGGCTCACCTTCACCGCTGCAAGTCTGCTCTCCACACTCAGTTCCTTCTGGGAGTCGGCTGCTTGGGTTCCGTCGGTCCTCGCGGGTACCGTCATGATGGCCTTCCTTATGGCTTCATATCGCTTGACGCCTACCATCGTGAAGCATGACGACTTCCCGGACGGCTTCTACTATCTCGGCTTTCTGTTGACCCTTGTCGCTCTCGTGGTCGCTTTGGTGAGGATCGATCCCAACAGCACCACGCTACTCAAGACTGTCTTGAGTCAGTTTGGCCTGGCGCTGACCACAACCATCCTTGGCTTGGCGGTGCGAACGGCTCTCACCATGTACCGCTCTCAGGACTCTTCTGTCGCGTTGCAGCCCTTGATCGACGAGATCGAGAAGGCGGCGGAAGATTTGCAATACACGCTTCGAATGTCAGCAACAGATATGCGCACTACGATGGGCCAGGTATCTTTGGAGTTTACTGGCGTCTGGAGCGAACTCTCTAGCGGCCTCGCGAGTGCCGGTGCGGATATCACGACGGCGCTCTCCACTGCGGCTGAGACAGTCGCGACTTCGACCGGGAAGCTTGAGCTCGCCTTGGGTACGATCGGTGTACAAGCTCACAAGTCAGGGAGCGCTCTCACATCGCTGAACGAGAGCCTGGACAGCCTCGTTGAAGGCACAGCTCAGTTGCATGGGACACTCGATGAGAGTCGGGAAAAGGTGGAAGCGGTAGTAAGCAGTCTCTCCGCCGGGGTCGGGTCTGTTGGACAACTCGGACCGGCTCTGAAGACCACGACTGAGCACTTTGAATCCCTGGCGTCTGTCGTGCAGACAGTGACTCAACGCCAACGCGAGCTCCTCGCCACACTCGCCTCGATTGGTGCAGCCCAAAGTCAAGTTGGTACGTTTGTGAAGGAATTGGAGCCTTTGGCCACAGCCGATCACGTCGCTCGACTGGCCACCGCTCTGCAGGAAAGTGGAGCCAATGTTGGGGCCTTTGCTCAAGCCGCGAGAGATGCCAGCGCGGGGCTCGACGTCTTCTCGCGACTCCCAGAGACTATGGGGATTCCCGAGTTTCAGGCCGTCGCAGATATGCTCAAGATACAAACGCGAGCAATCCAACAGAGTGTCTCAGAATGGCAGGGCGCCGTCGAGGCGTTGACCACGACTAGTAATGAACTCCATGCGGGTCAACGGGACGCCTCTCGGGCACTTCTAGCTGTCAACGACGACCTGGCAGCGGGAGTGAAGTTTCTTCGCTCGACGCTGACTCCGAGCGATGATGCTTAGTGGGAACACCCCGAAAGGGAGTCGTGGCGATATCCTCCCGTACACCTTATCGGAGGTCTTCGCACTCCTCTTCTTCATCCTCGCCTTGTTCCTGGCCCTCACGCAGACCGATCTCCAAGAGATAGAGGCCGACCTGGGCGAGATCCCTACATCCGTGCGCCAGGGATTAGGTGGTGTTCCACCGGACGTGTTGAGCGGGATCGTTGCTGCAGCAGCCGACTCGAGCCTGCCTGACACTTGGACCACGCTCGTAAGCGCATCGGACTCGCTCCTATTGTGCCGGTCAGATGCGAGCGCGTGCCGGGCCAGGAGCGACAGCGTTCGAGAGGTCTTAGACTCGATAGCTGTGACCACCGGCGTGTTTGCGGACTCGACGTTGCGCGGCCTAGAGGACGCAGAGTTGGCCGATTCCCTCAGGGTGTACCTCGAAGGTGTCGCTAATCGCCTGGACGATGCCGCTCCGGGACCTTCTGATGCCCGGGAAGAGCGAAACCCCAGCATCGAAAGTGGTTTGCAGGGCATAGAGTTCGGAGGTGTCGGACCATGCTGGTCGCGCCGCCGGGGTGCGGCTCGACCTGAGATCGTCTATGTACTCAACGTGGTCATGCGTGCCACCACCGTTGAGGTCGATCGAGAATGGCCAGAGGGGTATCAGGCCGCGGCGGATACCGTACCCAACCTGGTGACCCTGTCGCAGGCCGGGGCGATCAGCTATCCGCGGTTTCGAGAGCTGGCAATACCCGTGCTTCAGTGGAGTAAGATCCAGGACCCGGAGTGCAGGCACTTTGTAATGATGTACGACAGCGTGGAGAGCGTGAACGCCAAAGATGACTTCAAGGTCGCGATGCTCACTGTCGAGGACTTCTTCTATAAGTACCTCGTGAGGTGATTACGCTTTTGGAGGAATTGAGGGAACTCCGGCGTACGCTCGGGATGGCCGTCGATCTGCCCCCGAGCGCGATACGCGTCCTCGTCGGAGAGCGAGACCCATGGGTGGCTTATCAAAGGGCCGTGAGGATGCTGGTGACGCCGCCCCCAGGTCTTACGTCAGATCCTGGCCCGGGGAGCCAAACGAACACGGAGCCCGGTGACGAGCCGGGGAACGGAGGTGGGTCGGCAACGGAGGCTGCTCGCCATCATGTGATAAGGCGTTCCGGGAGTCCCTACCTAATCCCGGTGATCGGCCTTGGTTTCGCCGGCCTCTGCACCGTTGAGGCTGTTCAGTTGGCCATGCCCATGGCTCCTGGAGCCGCCGTGTTGTTGAGTTTGCTCGCGGCGCTCGCCCTGCGGAGCAATAAGACGTCTCCAGGCCCAAGCATTCCGGCGTCCCCTCCCGGGGCTGACACCGACTAGGTCGAACGCACCGAGAGGGTGCGTCGCTCCCGTGCCATCGCCGGGAGGACCAACTCAGGTCGCACCTGTTCCCGGCGATCCTCTACAACGCTCATGCTAGTTGATCTCGAAGGCTTGCGAAGTACCTCTCGCAGGCAGGCTCACGACGAAGCTCCCATCGCTCACGATGATGCTGATGTGCCCATCTGAATCGCTTGTCTGAGGGTCAGCGATGTTCGCGTTGTTGACGTTCTCCCCACTTCCCATGTTCGCACAGCTCAGCTGATTCGTCTGGTAGATCGCGACACCTGGGATGAGTCGCAGATTCGCGAGGACCGAAGCCTGGGGATGCCGATACCCGCAGTGCGACCCATTCGAGATAATCGCAACCTCAGGCCGAATCCTTTGCACGAACTCGGCGGTAGAGGAGGTCGCGGAGCCGTGATGGCTCACTTTGTAGACATCGATCTCACCCAGCGCTGCCTCCGCCACGATGCGCTCTTCGACCTCTTCGGTGAGATCTCCCGCGATGAAGTAGTTGAATCCTTGGAATGAGATCAGGAGAGCGACGGAATAGCCGTTCTCATCGAGTGAGTTGATCCTGTAGCGACCGACTGCACCGTGAACGTGACCGTTCACCGCCACGACAGTGATCGTGACCTCGGGATCGAGATCGATTACGTCTCCCGCTTGGAGTTGGGTCGGATTCTGCGTCGCTCCGATGTACTCCTGGTACTCGTTCTGGCCGGTCTTCGAGGCCGGGAGGTGTTGGTGCTCACCGCGCTCATACCACGCGCCGACCGTGACACCCTGCGTCAACATCACGTCCACGCCGCCATAGTGATCAGCGTCGTAATGAGTGTTCAGGAAGGCATCCAGCGCAGTGTGCCCTGCGGCACCGAGAAATGCGGCGACCTCGTCGCCCCGAGAGTCGAGACCGGCGTCGATGAGCAGCGTGCTGCCGTTCGGGGTGACGATCAGTGTCGCGTCACCCTGATCAACGTCGATGTGATGGATTTCGAGCTGCTGTGCCGCAACCGGCGAGGCGAGCGCGGTGAGAAGCAGCGCAGTCGAGAAGCGCATTGGTGTGGGCTCAGTCGGTGAGTCCATGGGGGTGGGAGCAGGTTATGCGGGGTGGGGAGGTGGGGCAAGCAACTAGGTCAATCAGGCGACTCACTAGCGATAGCGCGGCACCACGCGGGATCAGCGCCTGGCAAGCCTGGATAGAGTGAAGTCAGTCCATCCCATCCGGCCCGCAGGGTTGAGGATGGGACCCGCGATTCTGTGTCGATTCGGCTGTCGCTGCTAGGCGGTCTCTGAATCGGCTTGTGTCGAAATATTGAGGCCGTCCATGATGAATCTGACCGACGCTCTGATCTCCATGAGTTCCTTCCGGACCTGCTCAGTGATCGAGTCCGCTGGTCCACCGAAGATGGCGACGAGCAGCTCGTCTTCCACAAGTACTGCCGAGAACTCCTCCAACTGCGTAAAACTCTCCTGCTGCTTCCTCTCGTAGAGGTAGCTGTAGGTGGCGGCGTAGCCCGGCAATCCGCCGAGCACAATCTCCTCGGGCCCACGCAGGAGATTTAGCCCAGCGCAGAGTCCATCGACCGCCAGGAGCTGTTGCTCCACCATCTCAAAGGCACAAAGGTCATGTTCTTCACGGAAGGTACCAATCCACACGGAGGGCGTGCCACGCGGATCATCTACTCGCGACTTTGTCATGAGTGTGAGGAGCGTGTACTCCGACCAGTCCATCTGGTCTCTTACCACCGCCCAAGACTCGTCCAAGGGGTTGCAATGCCATTCGTTCCTCTCCGATTCCCAATCATCTAGGGAACCGAATCGCCATCCCTGCGGTCTTCTCACGGTTACGATCATTGAGGACACCGTGGCCTCGATCTCGGCCAGTACGTTGAGTAGGGCTTGCCGGAGGGGGCGGGGGAGTTGGAGGCCATGCCCGCAGGATGTGCGTGAGAGGTGGTGTGGGGCAAGCGGATCAGAGCTTCAGCGTCAGCGCCTCGTCTAAGCACTCAGCATTCTCCAGTTCCGACCACTTCACGTACACCGGGCCCTGTGGAGCCAGATTGCCGTCTTTGATCGGGATAGGCTGCGCGAGTTTCTCTGCCGCTTCCTCGAAGATCACGACATACCGACCGCTGTCCTTCCAAGGACGGATCTCCTTTACCCGAGCCCAATGTGTAACTGCGCTGATCGGCTTCACTTGGTATGCGGCGATGTACTTGAGCTTACTCTTCATGGCGGCTCCGATTCGGATCTCCCGCCAACGATTCTCTCCGAGAAAGACCCGGTTGAATCCGCCCTCACGTGCCGGGACTACGATGGTGTCCGATGCGGCGCGCCTCGCTCGTCGGGCGGCTCTGAGGGCAGCCTTCGATGAAGGCTCCTCCGGCTCACTAGTAGGCTTGGGCACTTCGTCGTCGTCGTATAGGGTGTCGAACTGGTGTAGGATGGCTCCGTCCGAAGCCACGAAGGAGCGAAGCTCCATTACAGAGATATCAGCGCGGATCTTTTCGATGACCCGGTGGAGGGCTTGTTGGGCGTCGTCAATGAGCACCAACCCCCTGAACTCCTGATAGACCGCCTCGTCCAAGTAGGCATCGACGTTTCGGCTCCCGGAGTCCGCGCACCCCCGTTCCAGGCGCTTCAAAGCTCCAGGTTGCTTCTGGATCTCCCCCATCAAGAAGTCCCGCACGCTCGTCCGCGCATCCTCAAAGGAGGTGACGAACTTCAGCATCTGGATTCCGACATGCTTGAACGGATCGTGGCTGACGATCTCATTCTCAATGATGTACAGTCGCGGCTCGGACGGACGAGCCATGTCGATCACATATCCGTCTGGGATCGTCACGAAATCGTCACCCCGTACATGCTTCTTCACGTCTAAGTAGATGGATTGGGGCCCGAAGATAAGGTCTGCGAGCTTAACCACTTGCTCCTCAAAGTCGGCTTCGAGTCGATACGCTAGGCCCTCGTATATGCGACCAGTGGAGTCAGTGATTATCGACATATGGGGCTAGGTCCTTAGGTGGTATCGCGCCCGGGGAAGGCATGCTGCAGGTTAGGTGCAAGGGACCGGTGGGGCCAGGCATAGGGAGTCTGCTAGGCCCGACCCAGCACGGATGAGGCGGAGGCAGATTGAGTGGAGTACGATCACATCATCCCGTTCTGGAAGGGCGGCGCGAGCACCTATCGGAATGTTCAGTTGCTGTGTGAGTCGCGCAATCGCGGTAAGGGCGCTGCTATTGGATAGGACGGGCTCTGCCAGTCCTCGGACGCCGTGTGTCGCGGGCACCTTGAGGCGCACTAAGATGCCGGACTGAGTTCATTCCAATCCTGGAGGCCAAGTCGTGGACAGATTCCTTCGAGCAGTGGGCGTGGTGGCATTGATCGCCCTCTCCCTTGTCGCCCTGAACTGGGTACGCCCAGTCGCTGCCCAGGCACAGTCGCAGTCCGTTTCACCCTGGCGCGTGGCGGCAAGTCGCTCTGCTGCCACAGCGGATTACCGCGACTTCTGGGTTGTCAGAGAGAACACTGAGAGCGGAGGGGTGCAGGTCATCTCGTGCACGACAAACGAGTGCAAGGTTCTCCGCATCAAGGACGCTGACTGACAGATCTCACGGTTTGTACGTGAGTGTTCAAGCTCCGACACCTCGCGACGGTTTGGGCTTTTATTTGCGCGGGGCATTGGGGGCCAACTCCCGCCATTACTCCCGCTGTTGGATGCCGTTTTCCCGCTGTTGAGGTCTGGCAGAGTCCGGCATCGCGAATCGGCAAGAGCGGCAGATCATGCAGTCCAGTAAGGACTTACGTCATTTCTTGCCGTGATTCGATGCTTATCTGCTCTGCCTCCTAAGCAGTAGGTCGCTGGTTCGAGTCCAGCTGAGGGCACTTAGGTAAGAGAATGCCCTGCAAGCACTTACAAGCTTGTGGGGTTTTTCTGTGCTGACTTAGTGGGCCATAAGTGAGCCATAAGTGAGCCACGGGACCCATTTCGAGGCCGATATCGACCTTGCCCGTCAGCCCCCCCTTATTGGCGTTCACGGGGCGGTACTGGTGCAGGTCCGCACACATCGTCGCCACTGAAACGCCGTTCCCCGAAAAATATCTGGTAGCTCGGGCGGGTCCATTTTGCCGACAGGCGAGACCCCAGTACCCGGGGGCACCCCTATTCCACCGCCGCTAACGCTGAACTACTAAACAGTGTTTTGCTCGTCCTGAGTTGCGGGCCTGAGTGGGGCGGGGCAGAATGAAGGCATGAAGTTATTCTGCTTATGACAGGAGACATACTATGAGCAAAGAGAATCTTGAACGGTTCATGACACAGGTCG
>Ga0315339_1002703_pt1 | contig 13098 bp, 14 predicted proteins | sample ASW17metaG_FD_204514 | JGI IMG/M metagenome (GOLD analysis project Ga0315339, IMG submission 204514) | Ammonia-oxidizing marine archaeal communities from Pacific Ocean, United States - ASW #17 | ecosystem: Environmental > Aquatic > Marine > Oceanic | place: USA: California | collected 2016-12-05
TTTCAGGCGCCACAAGATCAGGCGTCTACTCTTAAGGCAGGTTCTTTTCACGGCGGAGGATTCACCTCCCTGAGCTTAGTGCTGCAAATTTGACGATTTTTCTGACGGCACTGGCGGCACCCTCTATATATGGCTTCAACGTACGTCGCGGCGACGATGAATTGAACGGCCACGGCGGCAATGACGTGCTCAAGGGTGGCCATGGCGACGATGCCGTGAACGGCGGAGATGGCAACGACCGGCTCAGTGGCGATGCCGGCAATGACCGTTTGCGTGGTGGTCACGGTGACGACGAATTGTTCGGCGGCGATGGCGAAGACCAGTTGATCGGTGGACGCGGCGATGATGTCATGTATGGCGGCGCCGGCGATGACAGACTGATCGGCGGTCGTGGTGATGACATCATGCATGGCGGTGCCGGCGACGATGTCATGCGCGGAGGCCGCGGCGACGATATGTTCATTTTCGACGACGCTGATCTTGATGACAGCGCTTGGCATGATCGAATCGATGGCGGTCGCGGCGGCGACACCCTCGATCTTTCCGGCGCCGGCGCGGGATGGAGCGCGCACCTAGACGACGGCAGCGTCATTGAACCGACGTCGCCGAGCGACGGCGGGCTTGAGGAACCGCATGGTTTCAGCGGTGTCGTCGAGTTCGACGGTGGCGGCCGAATTGAGTTCGACAACATCGAGACGCTTTCGTGGTAGCCCGTTCGGACGCACGTCCGTGAAAACAATGTCGGCGTCATATTGAGTGAATCTGAGTCCCTTAATATAGTGACTGGGATTTCTCAGATTGGAGCGTGGCCTGAAACCGAACCCCTACACGCCGAATATTTCCGAGGACGTGCACGCCGCAAAGGGTACACGCACAAAGCCCTTGTTGGCCTATTGGGAAAAGCTGTGCGTTGATGGGCGCCTACCCTCTTGGGCTGAGTTCGATCAAATGGCACTGTTCCAGATCGCCGCCTACATGGCCGTGCTGGATGTCGAAGGTTCAGAGGCGGAGCCGCGCTTTCGGTGCCGATTTATCGGTACTTACCTAGTTCAATAACGAGAAGGAATGGAACATGCCGACCCCACTGGCAAGTGGCTCGAGGATATTTCCCGCGCTTATGACTACAGGCCGATCATCGACACATATGAGCAATGCGTGGCACGAAAGGTGCCGTTTCTTATCTCCGGCGATTTCGCGACGTACCGCCAAGTCGGCTTTAGCGAGCGGATGATCGTGCCACTGTCCAATGATGGCACACGCGTGGATCATCTCGTGACCTGCCTCGACCGACTTCGAGAAGAAGATATTTGTTAGCCCTGATGGGTTGCAGTTCTTGATCAGCTGTTTCGGGTTTTCAGTTTTTCAAAATAATCTCTGCATACCTTTTGCGGAAATTATTCCCAGACTTATATCATGATTAGCGGTCCACATAGAACGGCGGATGCGCTCGCTATTTTATATTATGAATCAGAATGCATCGCGCGGTTCCGTCTCAAGCGGGATTGGGATGGTGCGGTTTGGCAATCCCACGTGGTTACATGGTAGCCACCTAGCTCAGGGATACACGATTGGCGTCTGCGCGCATGTCGGACAGTTGATCGCAACGTCCCTCCAGGGGATGCTTAGCGCATACGCCGCCATGTTAAATAGCGACGGTGACTTCGAATGATGACATTCGGATGATAAATGCTGATTTGCGCTGAAATCATGTACACATTTGTACACCACGCTAAATCTCTGATTCAAAACGCTTCCACTCAATTCCGGCCGTGGAAATGCGTACAAATGATGACTTTTGCAGACGAATGCTGACGTTTTAAAAAATATCGAGGCCGGCGGCAAAGTCTCTTTCCGCCCCTGGGCGACTGTGCGACAACGCTTGCACTGGGGTTATACAGGGGAGCCGCCATGACGTTGCCAAAAACCCGGCTTGAAATGGCCAGCGCTGACCCTACCTCGGCACCCAGGGGCAGCATTAGCTTAAATGCGATGAAATAGAGGCAACGGATATGACAAAACTTCGGGTTTGTTTTGTCGGTGATTCGATCACCAACGGCACCGGCGACACGGGATTCCTGGGCTGGCCCGGGAGATTGTGCGCGGCGGAGGTCGCGGCCGGCCACGATCTTACCGATTATAATCTCGGCATCCGGGGTGATACGTCGGCTGAAATCGGGCCGCGCTGGCGGACTGAATGCGAGGCTCGGCTGCCGGCATCACTGAATGGCGCCGTCGTCTTTAATTTCGGTCTGAATGATGCCACCGAACAAGACGGCGAAATCCGGGTTCCGATGGGGCAATCGATCAAGAATGTGCGGACTATGATCACGGATGCAAAGGCCCTCTACCCGACCATATGGGTCGGCCCGACGCCGGTCGATGAGACCCGCCAGCCGATGATCACCGACACCGGCGACAGCCGCGACAAGCGCAACCGGCGGACCGCCGATTACAACCTCGGCTTCAAGGCGCTGGCCTATGAACTGGAGATTCCCTATCTCGACATGATGTCGAAGCTGATCAACGAGGCGGACTGGCCGGGCCTGCTGGCCGACGGCCTGCATCCAAACCCTGACGGCCACCAGAAGATGGCGGGACTGGTTGGTGCTTGGAGCGGCTGGCGGAAGTTGCTCGACGGGTAATTCGCGCCGCTACAAATTTATCGCCCGAGCGCCTATGACCCTGGATTCTCGCCCAGCAACTGGCGCAACAATTTTTCCGCTGGCTTAACTTCGAAGCCGCCGAAATTTTGGAACCGAACTTGGCCACGCTTGTCGATAAACGCCATCTCGGGCGTGCCGCGAGTCCCGTAGATACGCATCGTCTCGGGCAGGAAATTACCGGGTTTTTGCCGGTCAATGCCAACCAATTGATGGATATCTTTGCGTTTCAAGAATTTCCTGAGGCGCGTGTTGTTTTGATAATCATGGCCTTCGAAGACCGTGTGGATGCCTACAACTTCAAGCTTTCCATTGGCGATCTCATCGGCGAACACCTGCTCCCAATGTTTCAACAGCGGGATCGAAAATTGATTGCAGCCTGGGCACCAAAGTTGAAAAAATCGATGATCACCACGCGGCCCCGGAAATCCTTCAACTTCGCCGGTGCGCCGTTGATCCATTCGGAAACCTGCCATTCCGGTGCCTCACGGGGCACATTGGCCGCCATTGCATTGGCTGGCAAAAAGATCAGAAGTAAAAAAGCAGCAATAAGAGGTCGCATGGGAATCTCCAAATAATGACGGCCCCACGATAGGGGAAGTTGGCGGCCAGCGCCCATTACAAGCGCGTGGGTATTTCAGTCTTTTCGCATAATTGTCCGGGCGCTATGGTGCCGGCATGTTGATGGAAATTTATTTCGCCTATTGCTTGGCCACAGCGCTGTTGGTGTTGATGCCCGGCCCGATCGTCACGTTGATTGTCGCCAACACATTGACCCACGGAACGCGGACGGGCCTGGCCACGTCCATCGGTTCAACAACTGGCACCGGGGTTCTGTTGGCCGTCGGTGGTTTCGGCATGGTTTGGGTGCTGGCGTTTTTATCCGATTGGCTTATTTGGATCCGCTGGGCCGGCGCGGCTTATTTGTTCTATTTGGGTGTCCGCCAATGGCGCGCGCCGGTGCACGGCCTGGACGAAACCGATGCCGATCAAGGCCCGCCGAAGGCGGTTTTTTTGCATGGCTTCATTGTCGCCGTCACCAATCCAAAAACCATTTTATTCTACGCCGCGTTCTTCCCGCAATTCATTGATCCTGCGGGGTCAGTGGCCACCCAGCTGACGATCATGAGCTTCACCTTCCTGGTCATCGCATTGATCTTGGACAGCGCCTACGCGCTTATGGCGGGGCGCCTCAGGCCGTGGTTGACGGGCACGCATCGTGGCCGTTTGCGTAACCGGATCACCGGCTCCTTGCTGATGGTGACTGGCGCCGGCCTCGCCCTGGTTCGAAAAAGTTAGGCGTCCGCAAGCCACTCGGTCATCAATTCCACAAGCCGCGCCGGTTGCTCCAGCGGGGTCATATGGCCGCAATCGGGCACAACGGCCAACGACGCACCGAAAATACCTTCAGCAAGTTCCTCGGCCTCAGTCATCGTCCGCAGCCGGTCTGCGTCGCCGGTAACGACAAGAGTAGGACATGTGATCTCGTTCAGCCGCGCCAACCCGTCTTCGCGGACTAACCCCATTTGGCGTAGGAAAACGTCCTTGCCGAGACCGCGCGCCATCGCCTGAATATGATCGAGAAGCGCTTGGTCATCGCCCCGGTCAGGATGTAGGGCTTGCTTGAGCGAAGCCGGCGCCATTCCGGTGAACGGCCTGGCCGATGCCAGTTCGATCATTCGGCGGTTTCGAATTAAGTCTTTATCCGAAGTCCTTCGCGCTGAGGTGTTCAACAACGCCAGATGGCTGACCCGATCAGGCGCGCGAAGCGCCACGTCGCGGGCGATATAGCCGCCCATGGAAAACCCAGCGATGGCGAACGTTTCCGGCGCTTGCGCAAGTACCCGATTCGCCATTTCGCCAATCGTTGGGTCTCGGAACAAATCGCCAAAAGACACGTCAGCAACAGCGGATAAATCTTCGACGACAAAATCCCAAAGCCGGTGATCGCACATCAATCCCGGCAACAGCACCAAATTTGAACCGCGCGCACTCACGACATGTCCACTTCGGCGTCCACTTGGGCGGCAACCTGCCCTATCACTTCGCGCAGCCAACGGTGCGCCGGGTTGGCGCGGTGGCGCTTGTGCCAATAAATGGACCAATGGAAATGCGCCGGCGCAAACGGCACATCGACAAAAGCCAGATCATGGCTTTCCGTAAACCGCCGCGCATGACGTTCCGTCATCACCGCGACCAGATCCGTCGCTTGAATGATCGCCGGCACCGGAAGCCAGTGCTGGACGGTCAAACCAATCGCGCGCTCGGCATTCAAGGTTGCCAATTGGTTATCGACAAACCGGTCATCGAGCGGACTTTGCGCAACCCGGATATGTTTAAGTCCCAAAAAATCGGGCAACGACAGTTTCGCGTTAATCGCCGGATGGTCTTTGCGATACACACAAACCATCCGGCCTGGCATTAACTGGCCTTCGACAACGGCGGCCGGAATATCCAATTGCGTGCTCAGGGCAATGTCCAATTCGTCGGCAACAAGCGCGTCGACCGTCGCCGTTGGCGACAGATGCTGAACATGAAGCCTCATGCCCGGCGCCTCGCGCTCAATGCGGGCGGCCAACGCCGGCATCAATAACATCAACAACAGATCGGAAAGCCGCAGCCTGTAATCCCCCGTCGCCGTCAATGGGTCAAATTGAGTGCCGTCTTCAACCAAGCGCCCAACCTCGCGGAGGATCGGACCGATACGCTCGGCCAATTCAAGTGCGCGTGCCGTCGGCTCCATACCGGCGCCGGTGCGGATTAGAAGTTCATCGTCGAACAGGTATCGCAATCGCCCCAGCGCGCTGGACGCCGCTGGTTGACTGAGGCCGACCCGCTCTGCTGCCCGTGTCACATGGCGCTCGCGCATCAAGGCATCAAACACGACCAGCAAATTGAGATCGATATTGCGGAGATTCACGCTCTCAACCTTTTCCATGCCGCACGCTCAATTGACGCCTTCACTTTATCAATCACTCCCTGTCATCAGATCAGTGCGTCGGTGAGTTCCTTGAAATCGGCCACGATGATGTCCGGTTGCTGCGGTTCGTGGCCGAACGGCCGCTTCCGTCGATCAATGAACGCCGTGCGCATACCAAATGCCTTTGCACCGATACAATCAAAAGCATGGTTGGCGACAAACAGAATGGATGTGCGTTCCTCGCCCAACAGTTCCTCTGCCTTGGCATAGGTTTTCCAATGGGGTTTGAAATACCCAGCCTCTTGAACAGATATTGTGGCGTCAAACGGAAACCCGATATGTGGCTTCGCGGCTTCCAGCATATCGCGGTCGCCGTTTGACAGGATCGCAAGCTTGTAGCCGGCTTCCCGAAGCTGCCCGAGCGCATCGACGACATCGGGAAAAGGTTTGAGTTTCTCAATCTCGCTGACTAGCCATTGAACGTCGTTTTGGGAATAACTGATACCAGAGCGGTCCATGACGTTTGAAACCGCGCGATGCCCAATCTGCCGATAGGGCGTGTGGCCACGGTCGCAAAGGGCGTCGATCATTGAATTTTCAAAATGCGTCCGACGCCACCATGTCACAAACCGGTGCGCTTCGCCGTCCCAGCCTTTATCTTTCAGAAAGGGCGCCACGGCATCCGTCAGCCCCGCTTGCATGTCCACAACCGTCCCGTATTGATCAAATACCAACACATTGATATCGCGCTTGAGGATATCGTGAAGTTCCATGGTATTCTCCTTTTCGACAAACGTTGTTAACAGCGGCCGGCAGCTTGCAGCACCGTGCATTATATTTTAAATGAATAAATAATATAGAATTATTGATATGACAAATATACAGGCGCGTCCGACTATTCAGCATGACAATGAACGCACCCGTGTCACTTTGTGGGAATTCGCGCCCGGCGCGGCCACCGGCTGGCACCGTCATGAAATGGATTATGTCATCATCCCGTTGACCACCGGCAAGCTCACGCTTATCGAAGACGGTGGCGCCGAAAACACCGCCGAATTGACAGCCGGCGTCTCCTATTTTCGCGAAGTCGGCGTCGAGCACGACGTCATCAATGCCAACGATTTCGACTTCGCCTTTTTGGAGGTCGAGTTTAAATAACCTTGTTCGACGCATGGGCCGTGTGACAGCCCTTGCCGTGTCCGTTCCAGTGGGTTACACCCGCGCCACAGAATTCATAAAAATTCCCGCGTTTTAGGAGCAATAGATGCCTTTTGATGATTGCCTTGTCGCAGACATGAGCCTGGCCGAATGGGGCCGCAAGGAAATGAATATCGCCGAGATCGAAATGCCAGGATTGATGGCAATTCGCGAAGAGCACGGTGCCGCCCAGCCGCTGAAGGGAGCGCGGATCGCTGGCTCCCTCCATATGACTATCCAGACCGCTGTATTGATTGAGACATTGCAAGCCCTTGGCGCCGAAGTGCGCTGGGCGTCATGTAATATTTACTCAACCCAAGATCACGCCGCGGCAGCCATCGCAGCCACAAATACGCCTGTGTTCGCGACAAAGGGCGAGACGCTCGAAGAATACTGGGACTATGCGCACCGCATTTTCGAGTGGGCGGGTGGCGGCACACCCAACATGATTTTAGATGACGGCGGCGACGCCACCTTGATGATCCACCTCGGCATCAAGGCGGAAAAAGATCTCTCGGTGCTCGGCAATCCGGGCAGCGAAGAAGAAGAAGTTCTGTTCGCAGCGATCAAGGTACGAGTTCAAGAACAGCCCGGCTGGTATTCGAAAATGGGTGCGGCCATCAAGGGCGTCACCGAAGAGACGACCACCGGCGTTCACCGCCTGCAGCACATGGCGGAAGAAGGCTCGCTCTTATTCCCCGCCATCAACGTCAACGATTCTGTCACTAAATCGAAATTCGACAACAAATATGGTTGTCGCGAAAGTCTGGTCGATGCCATCCGTCGCGCCACCGATGTCATGATGGCCGGTAAAGTCGCCATGGTTGCCGGCTTCGGTGACGTCGGCAAAGGCTCCGCCGAAAGCCTTCGCAACGGCGGGTGCCGGGTTATGGTAAGCGAAGCCGACCCGATCTGCGCCTTGCAGGCCGCCATGGAAGGTTTCGAAGTGGTGACCATGGAAGCTGCCGCGCCACAGGCCGACATTTTCGTTACCGCGACGGGCAACATCGACGTTATTACGGTCGACCATATGCGAGCCATGAAGGACCGTGCCATCGTCTGTAACATCGGCCATTTCGATTCCGAAATTCAAATCGCCGGCCTAAAAAACCTGAAATGGGACAATATTAAGCCGCAGGTTGACGAGATCGAATTCCCTGACGGCAAACGGATAATTGTTCTCGCCGAAGGGCGGCTGGTTAACCTCGGCTGTGCGACCGGCCACCCAAGCTTCGTCATGTCCGCGAGCTTCACCAATCAAGTGTTGGCGCAGATGGAAATTTGGGAAAATCCCGGCAAGTATGAAAATCAAGTCTACGTCCTGCCCAAACATTTGGACGAGAAAGTTGCCGCACTGCATCTGGCGAAACTGGGTGTCAATCTGACGACATTGCGTGCCGACCAAGCCGAATACATCGGCGTCAGTGTAGACGGACCTCACAAGCCAGAAGCATATCGCTATTGATCTTGCCGTTTATTTATTGAAAAGGCGGCCGAAAGGCCGCCTTTTTTTATTGCGTCGTCGACATCCACATTCTCTGTCTCGTCGCTGTATCCCTTGCCGCCGGGGAGGGCCCGCGGGTAAAGTCGGGCATGTCGTCTGAAGAATTGAAAACCCGTATTAGCGATTTCTTCGCATCGATCGCAAAAGGGCCTCTCGGTGAGATGGACCCGTCGCTGGTCGCCGTTATTGCGGCGTGTGCCACAGCAATCATATTCTGCATTCTCTATTTTTCTCAACGAGCCCGAATACAAAGATTGGAAGTTGACCGCGAGAGGCTCACGGCGGTGGCAACACGTGCCAAGGAAATCCTCGCCACGGCACCCGACGGCTTGTTTTTGTGGGATCATATTCTGGGCGGAATTACATGTTCGCGGCGCTTGGCCGTACTGCTCAACCTCGAAGACGGCACGCATGCCCGATATGACGACATACGAAGCCGCTTCGAAGGCGACTCGTTACAAACCCTCGAACGCAACGTATCCGCCCTACGAAGCAACGGGTCTCCTTTTGGCATTCTGCTGACGTCTGGCAAACGGACATTGGAAGCCGTTGGCGCGCGGGCCGAGACTGATGACGGCCAATCCGTCGCCGATATCGTCTGGATGCGCGACGTCAGTGAAATTTCCACAGGCGACGGCGCTGATGCAACGGGACAAGCGCCGACGGCGCAACCGCCGGGCGCAAATGCTTCGGGACTTGATGACCGTCATTTGACGGCATTGCTGGACGCCATGCCGATTCCGATCTGGTTGCGCGATTCAGGTTTGCGCATTGCTTTTGTAAACCATGCCGCGCAAGGAGTTGTCGATGAAGCGCCGGCAATGGCTGAAAAAGCGAGACAGCAAGGCCACGCATTTACAGAGCGCCGGTTGCTTGACGTGGACAATGCGGCCCGGCTCATGGACGTCACGGAGATTCCCTTGGGCGCCCAGGGCGGCGCCCCAGAAGAAAGTGCAAAAACCGGCGGCACGGTCGGCTTTGCCGTCGATCGAACCGAGCGCGAAGAAGCGGAAGGTGAATTGAAACGCCAGACCCAGGCCCGTGACGCCGTTCTGGAAACGCTCAGCAACTCGATCGCCATTTTCACTGCCGACAAACGCTTGGATTTTTGCAACCCAGCTTTCGTCAAATTTTGGGACCTTGATGCCGGTTGGCTGCGTGACAAACCCGAATTTGGAGAAATTCTGGAAAAATTGCGCGAGCGTAGGCAATTGCCGGAGGTCGCCGATTTTAGAGCTTTCAAAGCGGAACGATTAGCGCAGTTCAACGCCGTAACAGTACCGGTGCAAGATCTCATGCATCTTCCCGATGGTCGTACGATCAAGCGAACCGTGGCACCGCACGCCGATGGTGGTTTGATCTTCGCTTATGATGACATGAGCCAGCAATTGGGCCTTGAGCGTTCGATGAAGGAACAGGGCGCCGTACAGCGTGAAACGCTCGACAATCTGCACGAAGGGGTGGCGGTTTATGGAAGCGATGGCCGTTTGACGCTGTTTAATCCCGTTTACGCGCAGTTATGGAATCTCGACGATACATATCTTCAAACGGAACCGCATATTTCCGATGTTGTCGATCGGAGCCGCGCCCTGACGCCGCCGGCGCAAGATAACGATAGCTGGACTGATGATGCCTGGCGCCAACACCGCGACCTTGTGGTCGCTCGGCTGTTGTCGCGTGCCCAAACCTCCGGCCAGATCAAACTGACCAACGGCACAGTTGTTGATCAAGCTAATGTTCCACTGCCCGATGGCGCCGTGCTGTTATCGTATTTGGACGTTACCGACAGTGCGCGCGTTGAAGGAGCACTGCGCCAACAGGCAAAGGCCTTCCAAGAAGCGGACAAGATGAAAACCGAATTCATCGCCAATGTTTCTTATCAGGTTCGGACACCGCTCAACACGGTAATCGGGTTTGCAGACATGCTGTCACAAAACCTGTTCGGCGAGCTCAACCCACGCCAATCTGAGTACACCAATGGCATTCTCACGACGTCGCGGACGGTGATGTCGATCCTCGGTGATATTCTTGATCTGACATCGATAGAAACCGGAAGACTAAAACTTGAGATAGACACATTCGATGTTCATGCATTCCTGGTGACCTGCCTGAACCTTATTCAAGAACGTGCCAGGCACCGCAACTTAAAGGTTGAGTTCGATTGCCCCCCTGATATCGGTTGGATGATCGCCGACGAGAAACGCCTGAAACAGGTGATATTCAATTTGCTGAGCAACGCCATTACCTTCACCCCACCGCACGGCAGCCTCCGCCTCGAAGCCCGGCGCCAAGGAAGCGCCAGTGGCGGCGATATTGTCATTACAGTAGCTGATACCGGTGTCGGTATTCCCGCCGGCGAACGTGAGCGGGTCTTCCAACCGTTCAAACAAGGGGGTACCAAACCACCTGAGGCGACCGATGATGATGCCGGCAACGGCCCGGGCCTTGGGTTGTCCATTGCGCGTAACTTTGTCGGCTTGCACGGCGGAACAATCGACATCAAATCCATGCCGGGCCGAGGCACGACGGTGACCTGCCGCATCCCCGCCGGCAACGTCGGCGGTGCGCTCCGGGAAACTGACGGCCTACCGGAATTGAACATCGCCACCAGCCCGCAAGGCGCCCTGGATGACGTCCGGCGCTTGCTGGACGAGGGTGATGGCGGCGACGGCGGTAACGATCATGAAGACAGCACCCCCGATCTAAACGGCAATCCGGATGCGGGCTCGGAAGGCGGCACGCCGCCCCAGGATTAACCCGCGGGCAGCCCCTTGGTCGTTGAATATTCAAAATGCAGCGCCTTGTCCGGAAACACAATCCCATGGGCCGCGTGAGCGGCAAAGGCGGCTTCGGAAAAACCGGTTAGGATCAACTTCAATTTGTTGGGGTAATGGGCGATGTCGCCGATGGCGAACACGCCCGGATGATTGGTCGCGGCCGTTGTTGGGTCGGTGAGGATGCGATTGCGCTCCAGGCCGAGCCCCCAATCGGCGATGGGACCAAGGGTCTGCGCCATGCCATAGAAGGGCAACAGCGCGTCGGCGGGAATAGTCCGCGGCTTTGCATCATGCATGACCGTGACAGCCCTGAGCGTCCCGCCGTCGCCGTCGACCCCCGTTAATTGCCCGGGCACGACAAGCTCAATAAGGCCGCCATCCGCCAAGGCCCGCATGCGCCCGACATTGCCAGGCGCCGCGCGAAACTTGTCGCGTCGATGCACGACGTAAACTTTCGCCCCCCTGTCGGTCAGCGCCAGCGCCCAATCGACGGCGCTGTCACCGCCCCCCGCGATCACCACGCGTTTCCCCCAGTAAGCGCCGGGGTCGAGGACCGCATAGTGCACGCCCTGGCCCTCCGGCTGGCCCTCGAAGGCGCCAATGCCGTCCAGCGGCGGGCGCTTCGGCTGAAACGCGCCGACCCCGGCGGCAATGATTACCACGCTTGCGCGGAGTTCCGTCTCCGCCGCCGTCCGCAGGGTCCAGGTCGGCGCGGCGCCCTCGCCGCCCTGTTCCAACGCCATGACCTGTTGGTCCAGATGAAGCACCGGCGCGAACGGCGCCGCCTGGGCGCTCAAGCGCTCAGTCAGTTCCTGGCCCGACGCCTCGGGCAGCCCCGGAATATCGTAGATCGGTTTTTCCGGATACAACGCCGCACACTGCCCGCCGACATGGTCCAGCACATCAACGACATGACATGTCATCCCCAGCATGCCGCACTGAAACACCGCGAACAGCCCGACCGGCCCGGCGCCGACAATCACGACATCCGCCTCATGCGCCCCGCCGGCCGCCGCCGCCGTCAAATTGAAAGCCCCTTCATTCATGGCGCCAAGATGGCGTTCTGCGCGGGCGCAGGCAAGCGGGAAAGGGTCGTGGCGGGGTGTTCGCGCGCGCTAGCCCCTGAGGTCCGCTAGGCCGCCCGGTGCAGACACGCGGAAAGGCCGGGGCAGTGGGCTGCTAATGACCCAAGACGGACATATCATATGCAGATTCCTGATATATCATTTGATTGCCGCGCTGGACCGAGAAATGTAATTTCGATGCGTTGCACACGCTTCAGCATCAAGTCCTCGGCGTTTGGCTTCATCGACGAATTCTTTGGCTAGGACTCGGCGATCCCAAGTTGAACTCTGCCAATACTCAGTACCCAAGCGGCATAAGACACCTTCGTCAACCTGTTGAAATAAAGTTGGATTGGATTCTTTATATCCAAATCTAAAAATTACCTTGTTCTTATTTCCGTCAACGCCCTCACCGGCTCCAGTTGTTGGAGTGAAACTGACGTACGATCCTGACGCGCGATTTCCATTGCCGCAGTCAACCATCCATGAGCCAACCGGCAATTCACCGCCCCCCGAGTATTTCCCTCTCTCGTATTTCCACTCTCCTGGACATACCGTACCGGATGACATCTGCAGCAAAATGTCTCCAAATTTTCTATGAGCCTTTGTCGTCATTTTGCCAGCGACTTCTGCGCGAAATCCTCCCCAAGTCAGCCGTAGCTCAAGACTGCCTGGCTCGAAAATGGCATGGACTGGGTCCAATCCTTTCCCATACCGCTCGATGCCCCATGCTTCGGCGCGTCTTCTACCTTCAATAACGTCACTGGCCGGAAGCCGATTTACGATTTTGAATAATGCCAATGAGTAAGTTGCGTTTCCTGGATCCTTCTGGCTTGCGAGGTAATACCATGTCCGTCGTCATATAAATTGGAACAATCAACGTCCTGATCTAAAGGAGGATCTGGCTCATCTGGTTGATAACATTAAGCGGCGTATTTGCGGTATTGCAAGCGCCGGGTTTCCATCGTTTTCCGTT
>Ga0315339_1002704_pt1 | contig 13097 bp, 12 predicted proteins | sample ASW17metaG_FD_204514 | JGI IMG/M metagenome (GOLD analysis project Ga0315339, IMG submission 204514) | Ammonia-oxidizing marine archaeal communities from Pacific Ocean, United States - ASW #17 | ecosystem: Environmental > Aquatic > Marine > Oceanic | place: USA: California | collected 2016-12-05
TCTATCTGCTGTATCTGGCCGCGCGCATCGGTTTTGCTGGCAGCAAAGTGGCCTTTATCACCGCCCGCAGCCAGCCGGGCGTATTTGCCGGCGTTCTGCTTCAGGCGATCAACCCAAAGGCTTATGCGGTCAATACCACGCTGTTTTCCGGCTTTGTGATCTTTGCCGAATCCCTGACCACAGAGATTGCAGCGAAGTTCCTGATCATGAATGCCATCTGGCTGCCGATTCACCTGCTGTGGCTCTACGCAGGCTCAATTCTCGAACGACTTGATTTGCCGCAACGCACCCACCGCCGGATCAACTTTGCAATGGCTGCGGCCATGTTGGGTGTCGTTGCACTCGCCGCGTTTTCTGGCCGCTAAAACAGCGCGCTGAATCGTTTCGGACACATAAGTCCTCGACCTGCAATCCACCGCTTTCCAAGGCGCGCGGGGCCACTTATACTGCCCCGAAGGGCAAGACCAAATTCAGTAACGATACAAGGGGCAGACGATGGCGCATATCATCGTCGTTGGTAACGAAAAGGGCGGCGCAGGCAAATCGACGGTGTCGATGCATGTCGCCACAGCGTTGTCGCGTTTGGGGCATAAGGTTGGCGTGATCGACCTGGACCTGCGGCAAAAGACGTTGGCGCGTTACCTCGAAAACCGGCTTAGCTATCTGGCCAAGCACGACATGGACCTGGCAACGCCGGATTTCCGTGATTTACCAGAGGTCGAAAAACAACTGCTGAAACCCGGCGAGAACGTCTATGACCGACGCCTGTCGATGGCCGTGTCCGGGCTGGAAACCACGTCAGATTTCATCCTGATCGACTGCCCCGGCAGCCATACCCGCCTTAGCCAGGTGGCGCACTCGCTGGCCGATACGCTGATCACACCGCTGAACGACAGTTTTGTCGATTTTGACTTGCTGGCGCGAGTCGATGGCGAAACCAATCAAATCCTTGGCCCGTCAGTGTATTCCGAAATGGTCTGGAGCGCGCGACAGCTGCGCAGCCAGGCCGGGCTGAAGCCCGCCGACTGGGTCGTGTTGCGAAACCGCATGGGCGCGCAGCAGATGGTCAACAAGAAAAAGATGGGCGACGCGCTGGACGCACTGGCCAAACGCATCGGCTTTCGCGTGGCCCCAGGTTTTTCAGAGCGTGTCACATTCCGAGAGTTGTTCCCGCGCGGGCTGACCTTGCTGGACCTGAAAGACATCGGCGTCAAACAGTTCAACATCTCAATGGTTGCCGCCCGCCAGGAATTGCGCGACCTGATGAAGGCGCTGAATCTGCCGGGCGTGACGGTGGATTTCTAAGAACGCGGTGTGATCTGGCGGAGGCACCTTCGGTGCCGCTGTAAAAGCCCTGCGGGCGATTGGTGCCCGCAGCCAGCGTTACATGTCATTTTCGGCCAGCACCTTTTTGGCAACGCGAAAGCATTCCAGCGCCTGTGGCACGCCACAGTAAATGCCAACCACATGGATGATCGCCCGCAATTCTTCCTTGCTGACGCCATTCTTGATCGCCCCGCGACAGTGGATTTCCCATTCCGTCATCTTACCCAGCGCGCCGATCATGCTCAGGTTCATCATGCTGCGCGTTTTGGCGTCAATCGCATCATCGCCCCAGCCAAAACCCCAGCACCAGGCCGTCATTGCCTCTTGGAACGGGCGGGTGAAATCATCGGCCGCCGCTAGGTTTTTCTCTACATATTCGGCCCCCAACGTCGCTTTGCGCTGCTCTAGCCCCGTTTCAAACATGTCATCCATTGGTATCCCCTTTCGGTACATCAGGTGTTAGCTGCCAAAGCATATCTGCCTTGGCCAGAATGTGATCGTGCCAGGCCAGCCGGTCGCGCCAGGCCGCAGGAATTCCCCCATAGCCATAAATCCGACCGGCAAGCTGGCCAGTAATGGCTCCCACCGTATCGGCATCGCCACCCAGATTAACCGCCGCCAAAACAGCGCTTTCAAAGTCCGTGCTAACGCCCAGCGCCCAAAGCGCCGCCTGCATCGAATGCACCACATAGCCGCTGGCCTCTGTGGGTGGCTCCGTCGGCTTTGGCCAACTCGCTTTGTCACCTGCCAGCAACATATCGGACATCTCTGTGGCCGCATTCAGACAGCTCTCGCTGCCATGCGTTGTCCGGCTTTGCGCCATAGCGTGATCACGGGCCAGCATCGCGTCGGCGGCATAGGCAATCACAACAGGCGCAAGCCGCATGATGCCGCCATTGCCCGACTGTGCTTCGGCCTTTGGCCCCGCATAGGGATCGCCCGAGTGCAAAAACCGGTCCAGCGCAGCGCTCGTCTGCAGCCCGATATCGAAACACACCCCGGTCACCGAATTATACCCATGATCCCGCCAGTTGACGAAACGGCGCATACAATCGGCCGCGTCCCATCCGCCTCGGTCCAGCAAGCTCTCCGCCAGGCACAGCGCCATAGAGGTATCGTCAGTCCACTGCCCCGCTGCCAACCCAAATGGCCCGCCGCCAACCATATCCGTCACGGTTTCAAAGGTGCCGCGCGGCGAAAATTCCACAGTGGTTCCAACAGCATCACCCACGGCCAGCCCGATCAGCATGCCGCGCGCTGCATCCAGATCAAAGGGTTTGCGCATTGCCTCAGCCAAGTTTGATCGCCACGTTCTTGGTCTGCACATAGTTCAGCAGCGCCTCGCTGCCTTTCTCGCGGCCATAGCCCGATTTGCCATAGCCCCCGAACGGAGTCTCCACCCCTCCTGCGAACCACTCATTCACAAACACCTGCCCCGCGCGCAGCCCACGCGCTGCCCGTGTCGCGCGATCAAGGCTACGGGTGAACACCCCGGCGACCAGCCCGTATTGCGTGCCATTGGCAATTCGGATCGCATCAGCCTCGTCGCTGAATTTCAGCACCGAAACCACCGGGCCAAACACCTCTTCCTGCGCGATCTTCATATCCGGCGTCACATTTGCCAGTACCGTTGGCTCCATGAAAAAACCCGGCAGGTTCAGCTTATGCCCACCGGTCACAACCCGCGCGCGCGCCCCTTGCGCCTCTGCCACCATGGCAACTGCGCGGTCCCGCTGACGCTGGCTGACCATAGGCCCCATGTTCGGCCCGAATTCCGTACGTTCCAGCCCCGGCCCAACCGACAGCCCCCTAGCCACACCCGCAATCCGTTCAACCAGCTCGTCATGCACGCTTTCATGCACCACCACCCGGCTAAGCGCCGAACATATCTGACCCGAATTCACGAATATCCCACGCCGTATATCCGTTTCAAACGCCTCCAGATCTGCGTCGTCATGAACGATCGCGGCCGATTTTCCGCCCAACTCCAGCACACAGGGCACAACCGTACTGGCCGCCGCCGCCGCAATCTGCTGCCCCGTCGCAACCGACCCGGTAAATACGATCTGGTTCACATCAGGATGGCTGGCCAGCGCCGCGCCCGCCTCTGCGCCCAACCCGGTGAAAATATGCAGCGCGCCCTTGGGCACCCCAGCCTCCATCGCCGCCCGGGCGAAATACGCCGCCCCACAGGGCGTCATTTCTGACGATTTCAACACAACCGAATTACCGGTCACCAACCCGCAAGCGATGGACCGTGATGCAATTTCCAGCGGAAAGTTCCACGGTACAATCTGCGCCGACACGCCATATGGCTCTGGGTGGGTGAAATCAAAATAGCCGGAACCCAGCGGAATTGACTTGCCTTCCAACGTGCTGGCCTGATTGCCGTAATACTCAAAATACCGCGCCGCATTCGTGACTTCGGCCCGCGCTTCCCACATGGGTTTGCCCTGCTCACGGCACAAAACATGCGCAATCTCATCGACGCGCTGCAACAACCACGCGCCCATCGCCTGCACCAACCGCCCACGCTCTACCGGGCGCATGTCCGTCAACACACCACTGTCAAAACACGCCCGCGCAGACGCCACGGCCCGGTCCACATCGCCTGCATCCGCCAGCGCATGCTCACACAACGCTGTGCCACTCCCCGGATCCTCAACCGTGATCCAGCCGCCACCGCCATCACACCATTCTCCATCAATCCAGTTATGCCACCTGGCCGGAAAATTCCGCATCGTCTGCTCTCCTCATGCCGCGTTACGCCGAGCGTAAGACGAATTCCAGTGGTTAGGAACCTCAAACACTCCTGTTGACCCAGCCGACAATGAAAACCCCTTGCATCCATAATCCCAAAACCCGATCCTGCCGCCACTTCGGCCCATCTTTGGTTTGAAGATACCTCGGGGGTCCGGGGCCAGCGCCCCGGTGGGTCGGATTGCTCAAGCAATTCGAAACAAAAGGAAAAACACCGTGATCATCCCAAACACCATGCAAGCTATGATCCTCTCCGGCCACGGCGGCCCGGACAAGCTTGAATGGCATACAGACTGGCCCACGCCCCAACCTGGCCCCGGCGAGGTGCTGATCAAGGTGGCCGCCTGCGGCCTGAACAACACAGACATCAACACCCGCTCGGGCTGGTACTCCAAGGACGTCACCGAGGCCACCACCACAGACGCCTATGCGAAGGTCGGCACAGACGGAACCTGGGGCGGTAGCGGCATCAGCTTTCCGCGCATTCAGGGGGCTGATGTTTGCGGCATAGTCGTCGCCGCCGGCCCGGACACCGACACCAGCCTGATCGGCAAACGTGTGCTGACAGACGCCTGGCTGCGCGACTGGTCCCAACCGATGAACCGCGACACAACCGGCTATTTCGGCAGCGAGCGGGACGGCGGCTTCGCGCAATATACCACCACCGACGCGCGCAATGTCGGCATCGTCAACAGCCCGCTTTCCGACGCTGAACTCGCCACCTTTTCATGCAGTTACACCACCGCAGAGGGCATGTTGTCCCGCGCGCAGGTCACCGATAGTGACACCGTCCTGATCGCCGGGGCCTCAGGCGGCGTCGGCTCGGCGCTCATCCAACTGGCCAATCGACGCGGGGCCACCACCGTCGCGCTGGCCTCGCCTGCCAAGCACGCCGACGTCGCCAAACTCAACCCCAACCACATCCTGCCCCGCGCCCCCGAAGACCTCGGCGCGGCGCTGCAAAACGCCACCGGCAACGCCAAAGTCACCGTCGTCGCCGATATCGTCGGCGGCCCGTATTTCCCCACTCTTATCGAACGGATCGCGCGCGGCGGCCGCTATGTCACCTCTGGGGCCATCGCCGGGCCGATCGTCGATCTCGACCTGCGAACGCTCTATCTGCAAGACCTTACGTTCCATGGCTCCACCGTCATAGAGCCGCATATTTTCACCGACCTGATCCGCTATATCGAGGCGGGCGAGGTTCGCCCGGTTTTGGCCAAGACCTACCCGCTCAAAGATCTGCACGCCGCGCAGCAGGCCTTTGTCGACAAGAAACACACTGGCAACATTGTAGTCATCCCGTGACCCTGTCACCAGACATCTCTGCGGCCTATGATGCCTTCCCAATAGCCGCCCGCGACCGGTTGCTGGAGATCCGCGCGCTTATCCTCGCCGCAGCCGAGGCCACAGAAACCGCGCCCCTGACAGAGGCCCTAAAGTGGGGCCAACCCGCCTATCTGCCCGCCCGCAAACACGGCACGACCATTCGCCTTGGTTTGGCCAACCCGGAAACCTGCGCGCTTTACGTCCATTGCCAAACCACCTTGGTCGACAGTTACCGACAGCTTTTCCCCACCGAATTCCAGTACCAAACCACCCGCGCCGTCTTGATCCCGACAAGCGGCGGCTACGCGGCAGAGGCCTTGCAACAGATCGCCGCCATGGCGCTGACCTATCACCGCGACAAGGCCAGCCGCTAATTTCGCCAAAACCGGCCTGTACATACGGCCTGTGTACGCCCGGTGTACAGGTTGTGTACGCGCTGTGTACGCTCTGTGCGGGCCAAATCGCCTAGTCTGAACCAATCCGCATCAACTGGCCAAACCGCCCATCACACTGCGTTCCGGCCAGCTGCGCCATGTGCCACCCCAGCGCCTGATTGCTGCTGATCACCGGCTTGCCCAGCGTCGCCTCAACCTCGTCAATCACGTCGAGCGTCCGCAGATTCGTACAGCTCAAAAACACCGCATCGGCGTCCCCTTGCCCGGCCGCAATCGCGGCATCACGGATCGACTCCGGGTCAATCCGCGCCACGCGCTCCTCAATTTTTTCGTTGAACGACAGACAGGAAACCACCTCAAAACCGTTTTTAGTCAATATCTTACGCATTGGTTCAGTGACGCTTTCGATATAGGGCGTCACCATGCCCACCCGCGTCACCTGCAATGCCGTCAACCCTGCGATCACGGCACTGATAGGGTCGGTCACGGCCTTAGCCCGCGCCGCACCCTGCACCAATTCCGCCACGCGCGCAGGCCCGATAACCGTCGCCCCAGAGGTACAGCCATACCCCACCGCGCCGTAATCCAGCGATGGCGGCAGCAGGCTGGCGGCCCGCGGAATCTCGGCCTCCATCGACGCCAGCGTCTCTGGCGTCACATCGGCCCCGCTTGGCACCCGGCTGACATATGCCGCCACATCCAACGCATTGAAAATACGCCGAAAATCCGGCTCCAGCGTCTCATCCGTTTGCAAGACTATCAACCCGAAAGTGGCCCGGCTGCCGATACGATCTGTCAGCCTGTACTCCATCATCCCTCCAACACCGGCAGCTCCAGCGGCGCACGACGGCTCAGCAGCTCTGCACCCTCTGCCCGGATCACGATATTCTCCTCATGCACCATGATCCGCCCCGGCGAAATCTCCAGCCCCGGCTCCAGCGTCAGCACCATGCCCTCTCGCAGCACCGTATGGTCCGTCGGAATAAGCGATGGCCATTCCGTCAGCGTCAGCCCCAGCCCATGCCCCAGCCGACCGGCGTCGCCCTCTTGCCGTATAACCCTTTGCATTGCACTGTATAAATCCGCCGCCGTCGCGCCAGGCCTGGCCGCCAGCAGCCCGGCCTCTGTCGCTGCATATAGCGTATCGTAGGCCCGGCGGCTGGCATCCGACGCCTGCCCAATCGCCCAATTGCGGTCGAAATCACAGAAATACCCGGCCTTCACCGCGCCGGTATCCAGCATCAAAACATCGCCTTCCTGCAAGGCCCGATTGTCTGCCGGAGAGATCACATCGCCATAGCCCCCCGGCCCCGCACCGCCCGCCAAATAGGGCACCCAATCGGCCCCTTCATCCAGCAAGGCCACCTGAAACTGCCGGAAAACCTGATCCAGCGGCACGCCCGCCCGCGCGATCTGCGGCACCAAATCAAACGCCCGATCCGCCACGCCGCATGTCGCGCGAATACGCTCAATCTCTGGCTCAGATTTCACCTCACGCACCCGCCGGATCACGTCAGTTGCATCAACAAACCGACGTGGCACGATGCGCGCCTTGACCCGTTCAAAATCTGCCAAAGGCATGCGCAAATACGTCTCATATCCCATCGGCAGGCCGATCTTACCCGTGCCTGGCATATGCGCCGCCAACGCATCCACCAGCAAGCTAACGCCATCATCTGCCAGATCAGGCGAGGTCCAGGTCCAGATATCCTTGACCCAGGTTTTGCCCATCAGCTCGGCACCGATGGCTGGTATCACCGCCACCGGATTGCCTTTTACGGGCACCACCACGAACCATGGCCGCGCTGGACTTTCCCAAAATCTGGTCAGAAAACCAGTAACATAGAAGACGTCAGGCGGCGTTGTCAGCAACAGCGCGTCCAGACCCGCCACCGCCATTCCCGCCTGTAGGCGGCACAGCCGGTCTTGAAATTCCGCTTCGGAAAATGTCACGCAGCATCCCCGGTTTCCGAGACAATACACATCACAACAGACTCCGCCGAAAGTCCCAGCGCGGCCTCACCCGCCAACATTCCAGCCACGCCCGCCCCGCCAGAGGGCGTTGTTGACACACCCACATCGGCCAGTCGTTCAACTGCCTCTGCCGCCGCTGCCTCGCTGACCGTCATGAAGAAATCCGCGTCCCGCGCCAAGCCAGTCAAGGCCACCAACGACGGCTCTTTGCAATCGAGCCGCCCCATGTCGCTGACGGGCCCGTCAGCCACCACGACCTTGCCAGCCTGTGCGCTTTCCAACAATGCCGGGGCGAATTCAGGCTCGACCACCACTATCACCGGCCCATCCCCCCAGACATGCCGCGCATAGGCCGCCACTGCCGCCGCCAAGCCGCCGACGCCGGCCTGCAAGAAGATATGGCTGGGGGGCCTTGGCATTTGCCGCGCCGCCTCTTCCGCCAACTGCAAATATCCCTCCATTACCCGATACGGCAGATCAATGTATTCAGGCCAGGAACTGTCTGACAGCAAGGTCCAGTCATTTTCCTCAGCCAGCCGCATCGCCGCCGCCATGCTGTCCTCATAGATCGCCCCCGCACGCACCACCTCTGCCCCTTTTCCGCGCAGCCGTTCGGCGAAACTTTCCGGCACGGTCTCAGCCAATACAATCACCGCCCGCGCTCCGAAAATATGCGCACCGACCGCCACGGACAGGCCGTGATTCCCGGCGCTGGCCGCAATAAAACAACGGCCAACCAATGCCTTGTTCAAATCACCACCAACCGCCGCCGCCTCCCGCGCGATCGCATAAGCCGCACCCAGCGCCTTGAAACTGCCAAGCCCCATACGCACCGTCTCATCCTTCAAAAACACCGCGCCCACTCCGGCCAGTTCCGCCATCTCCGGAACATCAACCAAGGGCGTCTCGCCAGCAGCCGGACATTGCGCCAACAGCCCGCCAACCGACGCCGCATCAATACTCGGCCAAACCGGATCATCAGGCCAAAGCCCCGGCAACCCAACACCCCGATGCGGATTTTCAAATATGGCCATCACAATCCCCTTTGCACAGTCGCCCTATCTTCGCCGCCAAATCCCGACTGTCCAGACAAGAATTTCATTTGCGCGCCCGCGACTTCTGTGGCCAATTCACAAAAGGGGGTGACGCACATGACATATCGCATCGACGGGCTGCAATATGCCAACTGGTCCGAGAAAATCTTTCGCCAACTGCGCGAGGGGAATGTCGACGCCATACAGGTCACCATCGCCTACCACGAGACGTTCCGCGAAACTGTCCTGAACTTTGAACGCTGGAACCGCTGGTTCGAACAATATCCCGACCTGATTAAAAAGGGGCGGTGGGCGGGCGATATTCGCGCAGCGAAGGAGTCCGGCCAAACCGCCATCTTCTTTGGCTTTCAGAACCCCTCACCCATCGAGGATGACATCGGCCTGATCGAAATTCTGCACGACCTTGGCGCGCGCTTCATGCAGTTGACCTACAACAACCAATCCCTGCTCGCGACCGGTTGTTATGAGGCCAAAGACAGCGGCATCACCCGCATGGGCAAACAGGTAATCCGCGAGATGAACCGCGTCGGGCTGGTCATCGACATGAGCCACTCTGCCGACCGCTCCACCATCGAGGCCGCCGAGTTTTCCACCCGTCCGATCACCATAACCCACGCCAACCCGCATTCCTGGGCACCGGCCCTGCGCAACAAAAAAGACGACGTGATCCGCGCTGTGACAGAAAATGGCGGCATGCTGGGTTTCTCCGTCTACCCGCACCACCTGCGCGATAAATCCGGCTGCACGCTGGAAAGCTTCTGCCAGATGATTGCCGACACGGCGGAAAAATTCGGCGCTGAACACCTCGGGATTGGCACTGATCTTTGTCAGGACCAGCCCGACAGCATCGTCGAATGGATGCGCGTCGGGCGCTGGTCCAAGGAAATCGACTATGGCGAGGGCTCCGCCAGCGCGCCAGGTTTCCCGCCGATGCCCGCGTGGTTTCAGGATAATCGAGACTTCGGCAATATCGAATCCGGCCTGCGCGCCGTCGGGTTTTCCGATGCAGAGGTCGCAGGCATCATGGGCGACAATTGGTTCCGCTTCTATGCGGAAAACTTCCCTCCGCAGGCCCCCGGATGACCGCGCCGGCCAGCCCCATTCCGCTACGCCCGCCTTCGCAGGTCATGCGCCTGAAGCGGCTTGGCTCGTTACATCAATCCCGCCTGTCATTCATGCGTATCCTGCTGCGCCGTATGGCGCGCGAAAACTGGCGCGTCGAACAGCGATTGTTCGATATCGACAAGCTCGGCGTCGGCACTGCCATCTACACGGCCCACACGCCTGACCGCGCCTATAGCCTGATCGCCTTTGGCCACGATCTGCCTGCCGACCAGCGCAGCGACCGTGTGATTGCAGAGGCTTGGGATGCGACATTCACCTTGTTTGACGGCATACCGACCCAGGCCGATATCGACCGGCTTGCACAAAACGTACCCCTGCAAGAAGCCGGGCGCATCAGTCAGTCAGAGTTGTCTTTGTCCAGGGCCAACCGATCTGTCCGCCTATTCGATCATGTCGTTGACCATCTGTCCAAGGGCTCGCAGCCCGACGCCGATCTTGTTGCGTCCGTGGGCTATCTGATGCGCACTACGGCGGTCTATGGCTCTGGGAAATTCGGTGCCGCAGACCGCGAGATTATCGCCGACCGTCCAGAGGCCGCCGCGCCGTTTCAGATCGAAATGCTGTCGGTCTACCTGATCCGTATGTTTGTTCTGGACCTTGTCGAACACCTTGCCCAGCTGCGTAGCCCGGACACCGCCACCACCATCGCACCCGATCTGAGGCAACAGTTCGGCATCGGCAATTCCACTGGCCTTGGCATGGCCCCCTTTCTGATCAACCATCCAATGTTGCTAAACAACTGGATCACCGCACGAGAAACTGCCTTGGCGCGGGTACGCAGCGTACCGTTGGCCACCACACAGGCAATTGAAGCCTTCAAAGACCGCCTACAACGCAGCGTTTGGAACGCCGCTGCCTGGCGGTCGCAACACCCGCTACAGATCGAAAAACTCACCATCCTGCGTGCGGACCTTGACCAGCTCAATACCCATGTCGCCGCGCGTGACCTGACTGCGCCGAATGCCTGGAACACGCTCTATCTTTGGGCTGAATACACACTCTCGCTAGAGGGGCAAGAACAGCTGGTCTCGCTCCTTCTTGAACCCTACCCAGATCTGGTTGACGGGTTGGCCGATTGTCTGAGCGCCGACGAAATTCGAAGTCACCGGATCGACGGCACCATGACGTTGGATGCCCTGCAAGCCCTGTTGAATGAGTTCTATGACTGGGCGCAATCAATCGACTGGTCGGCCCGCGACGCACAAGCCCGCGCATGGTATGTCTCTGCCGAAAAGCTGGAACCACGCCTGGGTGAGCGTTTTGACGAGCCTATTGCCGCCTACGAACAACCCCTCGCACCCGGTCGGGATGCCGCCAGACTGGCACAAGACCTGAAGCACGCCGACCCAGCCCAAACCACCGCAAGTTTCCTGCTGACCCATCCCGAACATCGCCACACAGTGCGCCGGCTGCAACTTCTTGACCGTTACCCGTACGGCGAGATCCAAGACAATACGATCGCCGCAGACGTTCTGCCGATCGACATGCTGCGCTGCAAATTGGCCTGCTTCGGGGCGGGGCATTTTGATCCGCGTTCTGACCGTTGGGTGCGGATCAACATGTTCCGCGGCGCGCCCTTCCCGCATGAGTTGGACAGCACAAATGCCGACGACTGGGGTTATCCAAAGGAGCCGGTCGCATGAGTTATTCGCTGAATGAATTGGCCTCGCTGTGTCGCAAAGCCGCCCGCGGCGCAGGCTATAGCTGGGGCATGGCCGAAGAGGCCGGGCGCGCCGCACGCTGGCTAGAAGCGCAAGGATACCTAGGGGCTAAGGCGCTGGCCGGGTTGCTGGAAGCCACCGACGGCACGCCGCCCACGGCACCGAATATCAGCTCTATCTGGCACGCGGCCCAGCCGCTTTGCCCGATCACAACGGGCGCGGCCCTTGTGGATCATAGCTTCCTGCTAACGGATGGCCCAATACAGCTTGGCCCCACGCGCTACCCACTGTTACTTTTGCCCTTTGCCGACGCCATAGGGGCTGTGGATTTGAAATGGAACGGCGATCTTGGCACGACAGAGACCGCCCAAGTCACCATCAGAAAAACCACTACAGCCAAGACATCCCAACCCAGCTATTCCCGTAGCAACCTGACGCCCGACCTATACGCCCGGCTCAGCCATTATGCCGCCCGCACCTATGCCCCCGCCACTGACGCCAGCCGTTTGGCGGGGGCTGGCGCGGGGCTAAGTGACAACGACTAAGGACCAACCATGAACACCGAGACCCTAAGCCTTGCCGATATCGAAGACCTCGCCTTTCGCGCTTTAGTGGCCGCAGGCACCTCCCCGGCCAATGCCCGCCCGCTGGCAGTCGCCACCGCGCAGACCGAGGCCGATGGCGTCGCCAGCCACGGCCTTGCGTATATTCCGATTTACGCAGAGCATGTTCAGTGCGGCAAGGTCGATGGCCAGGCGGCACCCGTGTTTGAGCTGCCCCGCCCCGGCATGTTGCTGGCAGACGCTGCCACCGGCTTTCCCCACACCGCGATAGACCAGGGGTTTGCGCGGCTAATTTCCATGGCAAAGAACCAAGGCATCGCGGCGCTGGCGATCCGCAATTCCTACAATTGCGGCGTGCTGGGCCTGCACACCCGGCGGCTGGCAGAGGCTGGGTTGTTGGGCATCGGCTTCACCAATGCCCCGGCGTCCATTGCCCCATCTGGTGGGCAGAAACCGGTTGTCGGCACCAACCCGATCTCGGTCGCCGCGCCCGACGCCGATGGCAACGCTGCCGTGCTGATTGACCAATCCGCCAGCGTGATCGCCAAGTCTGAAATCATGAAACACAGCCGCGAGGGCCGTGACATTCCGCTTGGTTGGGGCCTGGACAGCGACGGCCAGCCGACAACGGACCCCGATGCGGCGCTTGCCGGGTCGATGGCCCCGGCTGGCGGCTACAAGGGCGTCGGCCTTTCGTTGATCGTCGAGATGATGGCGGCGGCGATGACCGGGGCCACATTAGGCAAGGACGCCAGCCCGTTCTCTGGCACCAAAGGCGGGCCGCCCAAGACGGGGCAGTTCTTTATCGCCATTGACCCGGCAGCCAGTTCCGGTGGGGCCTATTTTGACCGCATCGACGATCTTGTCGGCGCAATCCACGGCCAGCCAGGCGCGCGCTTGCCCGGCGAC
>Ga0315339_1002706_pt1 | contig 13094 bp, 12 predicted proteins | sample ASW17metaG_FD_204514 | JGI IMG/M metagenome (GOLD analysis project Ga0315339, IMG submission 204514) | Ammonia-oxidizing marine archaeal communities from Pacific Ocean, United States - ASW #17 | ecosystem: Environmental > Aquatic > Marine > Oceanic | place: USA: California | collected 2016-12-05
AATCCCTTTTCCGTCAACCAAAAGAGATGCCTGAGATGATAATTCATTCAATATTTGAATATCCAATTTATTTAAGATATCCGAGTATGATTCTGTTACTAGTTCATCATGCCAGCCTAAATTAATAACAGCTCCATGACTTGCTAGTAAATTTGTAATCTCAACTTGATTACTAGCAAGAATTACAGATATCGACGGAATGCCTAAAAAGCATTTCTCCCAGCTAGTTGAGCCTCCTCCGCCAATAACCATGTCAGCATTGAGCATAAGCTTAGACATGTAATCAACTTCACAATGGAAGCCCCATTGATTCAGTTTGCATTTTTCTTTTATTTTTCTGTGATCTGGGTTGGTATGTCCTATGACCACATCAACTTCATATTTGTTTCGAGATTGCAAAATTCCTCTCATTGCTTTTAATGTTTCGCCTTGGTCATTTCCCAAACTAAAAAATAGAAGTATTTTTTTAATAATTTCTGGTAATTCATAGCTCGCTGCTAAATTAGGCTTAAACTCATCTCTCAGCATCACATACTTAGGGCCCAAGAGTAGTTTACAAGATTCATTTACAATATCTTTGTAACGACTACCATCTGTATTGAAGTCATTTTGGTCTAATAAAATCTCGCATTCGTGCTGCCTATCAGCCAGATCATCAATAACCATAATCCGTGGAACAAGCCTTTTTATTCTGTTTTCCCAAATATGATCAAATGAATAATGATCTACTATCATGAGATCTGGCTGGAAATCTTTTAGTATTGAGCAAGTCTTTTTAGCATCATCTAATTGAAGGTGGTTATCGTATGAGATTGTTTTACTTGCAGGCCCATCTATAGTCAAAAGATCAATGCTTTTATCGGATACAAGCTTATTAAAGTTTCCAGGAAGATCTTTACAAATAAATATTATCTTGGCGCCTTTATTCTTAAGCTCAGTTGCGAGAGCGAGGCATCTCATAAGATGACCGCTTCCTATTAAAAAAGATGAATCAACACGAAAGACTATGTTCAACTGATATTTCGCTCCATTACGAAAGCCTCAGCCGCATCAGCCCCAATAATTGCCCCTCGCCAATGTGCTAAATGCCTCAGAGCCTTTAGTGACCGTGGGTGAGGCCAGTCTCTCATCTCTAATTTATATGCCTCCAGCGCAAAAATTTTTGTTTCTAAAGTTTCAGAAATATCAATAAACCAATTAGGACAAAAGCCACTATTTGACGAGGGAGACCTCCATTCAGTACTCGACGCCACCTCAAAACACAGTATCGTCTTTACTGATAGTCCGATCTGCGGCCTGCAAGCTGTCATCACTGCTTCATGAACTTGCCTATGATCCAAATTTAGATCCCCAGAATGATGCGTAAAAATACAATCCGGCTTATATCGATCAATATAGTCCTCCACAACCTGCGCAAGCTCAAGCAAAGGTATTGTATCTAAACGATTATCCGGAAACTCTTCAAAGGATAATGATTTCACTCCCAGAATCTCGCATGCTTTCTCTGCAGCTGCTCGACGAGCACTAAGAGCAACGCTATCCGTCTCACTAACCTCTTTTCTAGAGAATACCCCATCCGCCATAAGTACGACATGGACGGATGCGCCACCATCAGCAAACTTAGCTATAGCTCCACCACATCCAAGCGCCTCATCATCAGGATGGGCGGCAACAACCATAATTGATCTAGTCATTAGTTCAACCTCTTAAATCCACTATGACAAATAGGGCCTTTTAATAAACTATTAACATCGCGGCCATCGTCGCATGATTTAATTAATTCAAAAACAGGATCGAGTGCCTCGAAATAACCATCTACTACACTAGGTGTGTGTGCAACGGAAACATAAACGCTATTACTCGCAAGATAGCCTTTACCCAGCATCTCCTGAGTAAGAAGAGTTTTGTACTCTAGCGCTCGTGGCCCCTGAAAGGAGAATCCAGTTAGGGCTGGAATACCAAAATTATCTATTGATAGCTCATATTTTTCAGCCATAATCTGCCAGCGGCGGCGAATATCAAGGCCCGTCTCCGTAATCGTGTTCCATGAGTTAGTCTTCTCCATAATTTCAAGGGTTTTAAGAGCAGCAGAAGGGCCAATTCGCTCTGTCCAAAAAGTACTGCTTATAAATGTATTTTGAGCACAACTCATAACATCTCTTCGACCCAAAATAGCAGTAATAGCATATCCATTGCCCAAAGCCTTTCCAAACATGGCTATATCAGGTTCGACACCATATTTTTTATGTATGCCACCAAAAGTCTCTCGAAATCCAGAAGTGCACTCATCAAAAATTAGTACTATGTTTCGCTCTGAAGCCAATTTTCGAACTTTGTGCAAGAAATTATCTTTTGGACCCATATTGCGAATAACTTCCATTTTTATAACGCCAATATCGTGCTCGGACACTAACTGCTCCAATCCCGAGAAATCGTTATAGTTAAATGGTAGTACAGTGCCTGCAAGACTGGCAGGCACTCCGGCGGTACTTAAACCTGAGAGTAAGTGGCCATCGAGGTTTTGTTCACTTTGAAGGTTTGCGGACAGGTACCAATCATGCCAACCATGGTAACCACAAATCGCAACCTTTTCTTTTCCCGTCGCCGCTCTCGCTATCCTTATGGCAATAGCATTTGCCTCCCCCCCAGACCTTGCAAATCGAACCATATCCGCCCAAGGATGGAGTTCAACGAGTTTTTCGGCAAGAAAGACCTCTTCAGGACAGTTAAGCGTAGACATATTGCCGTTGTTTACTGTCTCTCTAACTGCTTCATCAACATCATCATTGCCATACCCAAGAATATTTGTCCCTATGCCCATAATGGACATATCTATGTATTCCACTCCATCAAGATCCCAGACGCTACAGCCCTTAGCTTTACTATAGTAGGAGGGCCACTGGTCTGGCAAATACATTTCGGGTCGCTTGGAAAGTAACATATTACCTCCCGGAATTACGTTTTTTGCACGCTTATATAATTTTTGACCCGTTCCCATAGCCGATCCCTCATTTCGTATAGTGTCTTGATTACCAAAAAATAACTCAGGGCTAGTGGCTTGCAATTTTAAAACATCCAACCAAGAAAAATGCACGTCAGGAGCAAGCGCCTCAAAAACATTACTCACAACCTCAAAGTCAGACATCTCATCCACTGTCCATCGCATGTAAGATAAATCTTTTGTGTGTGTGATAACCCCTGTAGAAAATTTGCCTGAATCTCTTAGATAGGGCGTTACATGTTCTCGATCAAATTTACTTACAGTTTCTATGTTCGCTCTTTCAAGCGCTTTAAATGCAAATACTTCAACATCAAGACCATCTGGATAACTGGGCGGAACGCAATTTGACATATAATCTAAATTTTTACTCTCTTTGAACATCCGAATACATTTATCGACCAAGCCAGGATCTATCAAAGGACAATCACCCGTTATACGAACACCTATATCTGCAAAACTACCGCGCCCCGCCTTTATGTAACGATCTAAGACGTCCAACTCACTTCCTCGGAAACACTTATATCCCATGTCTGTAACAAAAGACGCCAGATCATCATCTATTGACCCAACCGGGATCGCCAAAATAATCTCATCAACTTCAGTCGCTTGTGATAATCGTAAGAGAAGTAACTCAATCAAAGGCCTGCCATTAACAAGTCGCATAACTTTACCCGGCAAACGAGTTGACCCCATACGAGCCTGAATAATTGCTACAGTTTTCATTTTTACTTCCACAAGGATGGCGTTATCAGATTTAAATCTGAACTACTCAACGTGTCGGGTAACTTTAAATTTAAATTTAGATTGACAGTTGCATTACTAATTTCTTGTAATTCAGACAATGAAGTGACACCTAGTATAACTTTATTTACCAAAGGCCACGATAAAGCTGCTGATAGACATGCCTCAAGCCTCGTTAGCTTATTAAGTAACAACCAATCATCCAGTTGATCCCAAATAAAACTCCATTTATCAAATGCTCTTGGCCGAGCCTCATTTTTCATGAGCAAAAGCCCTTGAAGAAATACTGAACGGACATGAATCTCACATCCCTGCCCGCTGAGTCTTTTAATCAAGTCACTCTGTTCGGCACGGCGGTCTAAAATATTGAGCGGGAGCTGGAGTAAGTCGATAGGACAAATACCATACAAATCATCGAGCTCTGAAGGATCATAAATTGAAACACCTATATTCTTAATCAGACCGTCCGACTTTAGTTTTTCAAGAGTCTCAATTAACAATTTTCCATACTTACCGAGCGCCTGCTGCGGTTCGTGAAGCAAAAGAGCATACAGTGAACCAATTTTGAGCTTCTCAAGAGATTTCAGTGCTTGATTGAGTATCCAGCCTTCGATATCTTTGCAATCAGACGGAATCGCTGGCAATTTAGATACGACATTCCAGCTTCCAACCCCAGCAATACCCAAAACCTCCTCGCTGCTGCCATAGTTGATAGCTGTGTCAAGAGTATTTATGCCCAAGTCATGGGCCGCATCCAAGATACTCTCTACCGCTTTTATGCCAACTTTTCCTTTACTGTTAGAGATCCCATAATCCAGACCAAATTGAACAGTTCCAAGCGCGATTTTCTGCCCTATCATTGGTCGAATTCACTTTTAAGAATACCAAGCAAAAAATAATCCGCACGCTCGCCATTTAAAACAATACTTTCCCTAATTAGACCTTCTTTTTTATATCCAGCTTTTTCAAATACTCGGAGTGATGCTTTATTAGCAGCCATGCATCCAGCCTCTATTTTTTCGAGTTTTAGCACTCTAAATGCGTAATTAGTAGCGGCATGAACCATTTCAAAGCCCAAACCTTGCCCTGAACATGATTGCTCTAAAACCACTAAACTTATTTCTGCGGTTTTATAAAGCCAATTAATATAGCCAATTCTAACGTTGCCTATGTGGGAGCCATCCGACTGCAAAAAGACGCCGAACATACGGCATGAATCGTCACTATTACATTCAGCAATATAGCGCCTGCAGGAGTCAATATCCTGCTGTTCATGCCTGGTTTCTAGATATTGATTAATTTCAGGATTGTTAAGAGCATCGGGATAACGCTGAGTCACCATTTCAGACACTAAGGGAGAAAAATCTAACCTATCTGATTGAAACTCAACCATTTAAAGCATTCTCCAAGCTGTCATGGATGTGATTTATTTCTCGTAAGGTTAAGGCTGGATACATTGGCAAACTGATGGCTTCCTGATAATAAGATTCAGAATTAGGAAAATTACTCGGTATATACCCCATCTTTTGATAGAAAGGCTGACGATATACAGGAATGTAGTGCAAGTTTACACCTATACCTGCTTCTCTGAGACTTTCAAAAACCTGCCTATGACTGGAATTAATTTCAGAAAGATTCAATCTAATCACATATAAATGAAAGGCGGAGTAACAATTAGGATCTTGATAAGGTAGCTTAATTGGTAACGTTGAGAGAGCCTGGCTATATAGTGAATTAATCTTATGTCGAGACTCAACATAAGCATCCAAGCGCTTGATTTGACTACATCCCAGCGCTGCCTGTAAATCGGTCATTCTATAATTCAGCCCTAAGCCTATCTGTTCATAGTACCAAGGGCCGTCAGGCTCCTTACTCATTCTTTGCGGATCTCTCGTAATACCATGGCTCCGATTAAGAACCATACTTTCTGCAAGAAAAGGACTATTAGTTACACACATCCCTCCCTCACCGGTCGTAATTATTTTTACCGGATGAAAGCTAAAAACAGTAATATCACTATAGATACAAGAACCAATGGGCTTGTCCAAATATGAGCCACCTATGGCATGAGAAGCATCCTCAATTATTTTAAACCCATATTTCTTTGCTAGTTTACTTAATGCAATCATATCGCAAGACTGACCACAAAGGTGCACCGCTACCAATATTTTTGGTAGGCAACCATCAGTTTCTGCTTTAACCAACTTATCTTCTAATGCCTTAGGGCAAACATTGTATGTGTCAGGGTCTATATCAATAAAATCGATCTTTGCTCCGCAATATAGACCACAGTTTGCCGAGGCAACAAAGGTAACTGGACTCGTCCAAAGCCAGTCATCAGAAGAGAGGTCCAAGGCCATACAGGCTAAATGCAGCGCAGAAGTTGCACTATTCACCCCGACACCATACTTCGCACCAGTCTTTTCCAAGACTAACGATTCAAATTTTGGAACCGCTGGACCTTGCGTAAGAAAATCAGAAGTGAGAGTTTTAACAACCGCATCTATATCTTCGACAGTTATATCTTGCCTGCCATATGGGATCATTTTATATCTTCCCCATTTTGTCTTTGTTTAACTCGATCCATTCACCCAACTCCTTAACACTCATCCAGTCTTTATTTGTATCGCTAGAGTAACTGAAGCCTTCTGGAACTTGGCGTCCTATCCCTATACGATTAGGATCAGACGACCAATTATTGATCACAGGCAAAATCTTAAAGTAATCCTCATATTCATATGTAAATCTGGCATCTTCAAGACCAATCATTTGCTCGTGGATCTTCTCACCTGGTCTGACCCCAATAACCTTTTGCTCAACGCCCGGTGCAGCGGCCTCAGCAATATTCCCGATGGCCATCGAAGGTATTTTTTTAACATAAATTTCACCGCCCACCATATCACTAAATGCATGCCAAACGAGCTCAACTCCCTGCTCTAGAGTTATCATAAAGCGTGTCATATTTGTATCGGTAATAGGAACAAATCCTTGCTCCATAACCTGTTTAAAGAATGGAATAACCGACCCTCGAGAGCCCATTACGTTACCGTATCTAACCACCGAAAATTTTGTTTTGTGTTCTCCAGAATATGCATTCCCGGCAACAAACAACTTATCAGACACCAACTTCGTAGCTCCATATAAATTAACAGGGCTACTGGCTTTATCGGTCGAGAGAGCCACGGTGCCAACAACACCACAATCGATACAAGCATCAATGACGTTCATAGCACCATGGATATTCGTCTTAACACATTCAAACGGATTATATTCAGCTGTTGGGACAATTTTTGTGGCGGCGGCATGGACAACAAAATCAACTCCATCAAGCGCTCGATACAGTCTCTCTTTATCTCTTACATCCCCGATAAAAAACCGTACCCTAGCATCATTACTATATAGCTTGCCCATCTCCCACTGCTTCATTTCATCACGAGAAAAGATGATGAGTTTTTTAGGGTTATATTTCTCAAGAGTCATTCTCACAAAACAATGGCCGAATGAACCGGTACCCCCAGTGATTAAAATAGATTTATTATCAAACATAACTCCCTCGACGTTTAGGTAGGTTTAGGTATTTGCTGCTTTACTCTTACGATTGTAGGTTGTACCACTTGACGAATTTAGAGATCCCTTGTTCGATGCTGGTACTAGGTTTAAATCCAGTCTCCGTGGTTAGATCGTCGATATCGGCATAGGTAAAAGGCACATCTCCAGGTTGCATTGGCAAAAGCCGCTCTTTGGCTTTAACTCCGCATGCTCCTTCAATTGCCGTTATGAAATCTCGAAGGGTCACCGGATTATTGTTTCCGATATTGTAAAGGCGATATGGAGGCTTAGCTGCACTGTATTTATTTTCACGAGGAGTTGGGATTTTATCCATTACTCTAACTACACCCTCAACAATGTCGTCAATATAGGTAAAATCCCGCTTCATATCGCCATTGTTGTAAACATCAATGGAGTCACCATTTTGTATAGCCTTAGTAAACTTGTAATAGGCCATATCTGGCCGTCCATAAGGACCATAGACAGTAAAGAACCTAAGGCCTGTTGTTGGTAGACTGAATAGATGGCTATAAGTATGAGCCATTAACTCATTCGACTTCTTTGTGGCAGCATACAAAGAGATTGGATAGTCCACACGATCTTCTGTGCTAAATGGCTGTTTTACATTCATACCGTAAACTGAGCTGGAGGATGCGTACACGAAATGTTTGACCTTTGAATGCCGACAACCCTCCAGGATATTAACAAAACCAACTAAGTTTGATTCAACATAGGCGTGAGGGTTTTCTAGAGAGTATCTAACACCCGCCTGAGCAGCAAGGTTAACCACCACAGCGAACTTATAACGAGCAAATAGCTCTTCCATAAGCGCCCTATTGGCAATATCTGCTTTAATAAACTCAAAATTAGAGATTTTCGGATGCTTAGCTATCTCATCCAATCGGAGCTGTTTTAGTGCCGGGTCGTAATAATCATTAAGATTATCAATACCAACTACTTCGTAGTCCCGATCTAGTAGAGCTAGAGCTAGGTGGAATCCAATAAAACCCGCAGCGCCTGTTACTAATACTTTCATTTAATCATTTCCAAATAGATCCCTTGTAAACACTTTTTCTTCAACATCATCAAGTTCAGCACTCATTCGGTTTGAGATAATCACATCTGACGTATCCTTAAACACATCAACCGAATCTATAACTTTTGATTGGAAAAATTCAGCCTCATTATAACTCGGCTCATAAATGACCACCTCAATACCCTTTGCCTTGATCCTCTTCATAATGCCCTGAATAGCGCTCGCTCTAAAATTATCAGAGCCTTGTTTCATGACTAGCCGGTATATACCAACAACCTTGGGGTTCAATTTTATAATTGAATCAGCAATAAAATCTTTTCGCGTAGTATTTGACGTCACAACTGCCTGAATCAGCATCTGCGGCACCTGATCATAGTTCGCTAGAAGCTGCTTAGTATCCTTCGGAAGGCAATACCCACCGTATCCAAAGGATGGGTTGTTATAGCCCTCACCTATGCGCTCATCTAGGCAAACGCCATTAATAATACTCTCAGTGTCCAGATCATGGGCCAGCGCATAGGAATCAAGCTCATTGAAAAACGATACGCGCATCGCAAGGAAGGTGTTGGCAAAGAGCTTTACTGCCTCGGCCTCGGTTGAGCGGATAAATAGGGTCTCTATGTCCTTTTTCTCAGCACCCTCAACTAAGAGGTTAGCAAACGCTTTTCCAGACTCAAGCTGGCTACCCACAATAATTCGCGATGGATACAGATTATCCCTTAACGCCTGCCCCTCTCGTAAGAACTCGGGCGAGAAGATAACGCGATCTGTTGCATGCTTTTCTTGCAGTGCTTTCGTGTGGCCAACTGGAATAGTGGACTTGATTACCACAAAGGCATCTGCATTTAGCTCTAATGCATCTTTAACCACGCTATCTACAGAGCTGGTATCAAAGCGATTGGTATGAGGGTCATAATTGGTGGGCGTTGTGACCACCACAAAGCTGGCACTCTCATAGGCTGCATTCGTGTCAAGGGTTGCCGCAAGGCTAAGCGCTTTTTCAGCTAAAAATAATTCAATTTCTGTATCGGCAACAGTCGACTGTTTATTATTAATTTTATCAACTCTCGACGCATCAATGTCCAGCACGATAACATCGTTGCACTGTGCCAGGAGAACCGAGAGCGACATTCCAACATACCCCGACCCAACTACTGTTATTTTAATCCTTTTAGCCAAGATGATTACTCTCTTATATTTCAAAAATTAATAATAGATTTTTCCTTTGTAGACTCCAGAAAATAAAGAAATCCATGCTTTTCAAGTCTAATAGTCTATAAGCTCCTGCTCGCTGTCGCTAGGGTTTTCGATATCCAGGAAGCGCTGGTGACGCTTATAGATTGAGTGGCCGTCAATCAAATAGAGGTAATTCATAGACACCCCGCACATGCCAAGCTAACCGACTAGATTTGTCAGTAGCTCACGCTTCTAATTAGCTGCTTATGTTTCCTGATCTGCAATAGTCTCATCCATATGATAATCAATAAAAAATACCGGCCTATCAATAAAATCAACGCGTATAGTCTTGCTGTTAGCAGCATCAATGAGCGATGCCCTCCAAACCGTAATTTTCCCCGCTGCACCCTCAATATAAGCTCCAGAAAAAGGGTGCGAGGCAGACCTAATGATATTAATCGCATGCTCAGCGGTATGTCTGTCAGGCTGAAGTTTCCCATCTTTTGGAGATATCTTTGGAAAATGGACGCTTACCTCTTCAGGCTGCGCTAATAATTTGATGGGTGAATCCGACAAGCAAGCTTCCACCAAACGTAATGATGATGACTTTATATGAGAGAGAGCCTTAGCTTGAACATCAGATATGTAGTCGTTGGGCGCTATAGAGAATTCAACGGTTTCAAACACCTCCCCAGCATCGGCAGCAGCGGCATACATAAAAAGATTATGAAATATCCTGTCAGCACCCAAGCGGATACTCCAATTATAAGGACTGCGACCTCGCCCATTTGGGAATTTTAAAAAAGAGCCATGCCAGCCATAGACTCCTATCGAAAACGTTTTTAGCACAGTGACTGGAATTAGCCTTTGCCACCCAGTTACGATTCCTAGGTCAAAGCGCTGAGATATAATTTTTTCCTGATCAGATAATGATTTAATAGCATAGTCATCGACTTCAATTAATTGGATCCTATTTAACCTGGCTAAGTCCTTTAACCCTGCAGAGTACCCAGCAATGCTTTTGCTACCGGAAGTGGAAACACGAAAAATTATCAACGCGGAAATACTTACCTTGTTTTCAATTAAATGTTCGACCAAAGCTTCAGTGGTTGTTTTATTTCCAAATATTGCTATCTTCATGTGATAGGGCCTAAATTATTAAAACGCTTGTTCTCTGACATTAATGTTTTATTGAACCGGTCGCAATGAGCCTCATATGTGAGATGGTAATTTTTTTCGACTTCATTTGGGAATTCAAACCATTCATCGGGGTGGGTAAGAATCTGATACTTTGTAATGCCGGCAATTAATTTTGGCTCTCCATAATTCCATTGATGAGTAGAGTCTGCAAAATATTTTATGTCTTTAGGCTGCTCTACATACTCAAAAAAGCTGGGACCATAAGCATTAATCATCGACCCTATGACGTCTTCTCTAATCTCTAAAAACCAGGGCTTCGGCCGATGGACACTAAAACAATCGACCGGTTTTTCAATTAATTCACTAAGTATTTTATTTTGTAATCTTACTTCTCGCTTAAAGACAGAATCCTCATATTTATCAAAATGAGAGAGGTACATATGGAGACCAACTTCATGCCCCATCCCCATTATTTCAAAGAGAATCTCTTTATTTTCTATGCTGGCTAGGTTGTAGGCATCACTGCGTACCTGGAAAAAATAAGTACTTTTTATACCTGACTTATTTTCGATTTTCGCCATCTCCAAGGCGCGATGAGTATCGAACTCTACATCATGCCTCAATATAGCAAACTCACAACTACTCAACGCCGCCCTGTACCCCATCAACATATCCCTGAAAGGAAGCACGTACCGCAAATAAGCATCATAAGAAAACATTTTTTTAAACTCCTGCGACGGGCTTAACTACAAGATAAGCGGTCGATAGTTGGTTCAATTATCAAATACAAGAAGAAAGTCTCAAAACATATGGTCCTATTGCTAAGCCCGCGGGCATTTAGACCAAATCTCCACCATTAAAGTTTCAGGTACGTTTACATTGCCAAGTGCAGTCACCAACAGAAACCTACTTTACTTAAAATAAAAGGAGCAAGATCATAGCCTGACACACGATAAGAGCCTTTATCGCTAACTAGGCACTCCACTCATCGCCGCACTCTCATTCATCTGCGAGGACCCTAGTCGGCTCAGCGCGAGGAGGTACACAGCACACTGCAGCCCAAAAATACCGAACCAAGCATTGCTATCAACAGGGATCCAGCCAAGGACGTAAATTATCAAACAGACCCCCGATGAGGCACCACTGATAGTCAACCCTGTTAAGGAGTTAGGCGTAACACGTGACTCAAATTTTTGAGCATAAAAGCGATACAGCCGGTTATGCAGGTGGCCATTGTCAGCCTGAAGCGGTGACAGCCCTTTGCGCAGTCGTCGGACAACGCTCACCACAAAATCAACGCAAGGGTAGGATAAAAGGCACGCCATGAATCCGGCCGAAAAATCTCCCTCGGCAACACCCAGCAGACCATAACAGACTATCGCGGCACCAAGGCCGTAACTACCCATGTCTCCTAGAAAGAACCAGCCCGATACGACATTAAAAATTAAAAACATTAGACACACAAAGAACAGTACACCCTCTGCAGGACGGCCATACTCTAGAAAAAATACACCAAAGGCGATAGTTACCACACCGGGAATCAGGCCATTGGCACCATCAGCCATGTTAAAGGCATTGATAAAGCCAACACAAAACAGGGTACAGAGACCCCAAGCAACCCAAGAAAGTGAGAGAAGGTAATCAACCCCTGGCACTCCTATGGATGCGGGTATCACGTTCGGCGTCGTCCAAAGGAAAAAGCCAAAAACTAGCAGCTTAACCACAAGCCTAAAATACGGGCTCAATAGGTCAGCCTTGATATCCTCAACGCCACCCAAAATCACACACACAAAGACCGTGGACCAGAGGTGCAGGAAGGTCACATCACGCACCACACCGGGGGTGTAGGAGCTCAATAGCACCATACCAATAAGGAACAGAATAAAGGTGATCACAATGGCAACACCACCCAAGCGGGAGGAGTTTAAAGAGCTGATGCCGTGGGACGCCGCAGAGTCTCTACCCGCACGCAGGGTCGACAGAGCAAACATCACAACAATGGCTCCGAGCCCTGTTAAACCGAAGGTCAGAAACGCCAAGAGGGCCATAACGACGTACTTGATCAGCGTCGTTCTGCTGGGACTGTGGGTAGAATTTTTAGTGCTGTCAGACACAGAGCTCAATTGACTACATCCCCAGGCTTTCTGTCGTTAATCTTGTCATTCGCAAGACTTCGATCTTCATCCTTAATAATCACGGTGGACTCACCGCGATGAATCAACTCACTCGCAACACGGCTACCTATAAACCCTAAAACCAACAAGCGATCAGGCGCGTTAACATTGCTCACCACAGACCCATCAAAGCCTGAAATAATAGCAGCTTGAGAGAGCCTCGACACACCACTGATGCCTGAGAGCATCAGAAGCATCCCAATAAGCAATGTCCACGAAAATCTGTTCATATTATTAGAGGCCTACCATCCGTTTGCCTTAAACAGTTTTTTTATCA
>Ga0315339_1002709_pt1 | contig 13091 bp, 7 predicted proteins | sample ASW17metaG_FD_204514 | JGI IMG/M metagenome (GOLD analysis project Ga0315339, IMG submission 204514) | Ammonia-oxidizing marine archaeal communities from Pacific Ocean, United States - ASW #17 | ecosystem: Environmental > Aquatic > Marine > Oceanic | place: USA: California | collected 2016-12-05
CCTTCGATCCCCGGAAATGGGCGCTGACGTGGTGGCCTTGTTTGCGCAGGCCGGGAATATCAGCGCCCTTCGCGGTGCCATTGTCGCTGGTGAAGATCAACAAGGTGTTATCTGCGAAACCATTCTTTTCCAACGCGTCCGCGATGGCTCCGACGGTGGCATCCGTCTGCATGACAAAGTCGGCATGGGCTCCTAGGCCGCTTTTGCCCTGCCACTCTTTGGTGGGCAGAATGGGATTGTGCGGTGAGCCGAGTGGCACGTAGAGAAAGAACGGCTGATCGGGCGACTTGGCACGCTCCTCGATGTAGGCCACTGATTTTTCGGTCAGGCGAGGCAGGCAGCGAATCGGATCCTGGTGCTCGATGACCTTGCCGTTTTCGATGATGGTATCCTGGCTGCTTGCGTCATGGTTGCCATGAAAGTAGTCAAAACCACGCGTGGTAGGGCCATCGAGAATGGTGGTTCCGATGGGAGCGCGATATGCCCTCATGGCCCTCCATCCCGATTGCTTGGGTATAAACTTGCCTGTCCTGGGATCCTGATACTGGAAATCAAGATGCCATTTGCCGATGATCCCTGTGGCGTAGCCTTGTTTCTTGAGTAAACCCGCCACGGTGAGGCGGTCCGGTGCGATCAGGCTGGGAACGAATCCGCTCACCACTCCATACTGCAGCCGTGTGCGCCAGCTGTAGCGGCCAGTCAGGAGCCCGTAACGCGTGGGTGTGCAGACCGACGATCCTGAATGCGCATCGGTAAAGATCATGCCCTGGCTGGCGACCTTGTCGATGCAGGGGGTTTTGATCTTGCCGTTTTCCGGGTTCAGGCACTGCACCTCCCCGTATCCAAGGTCGTCGCACATGATGAGCACAATGTTGGGGCGGTTCTCTGCCGCGGATGCACTCAAGGTCAGGAACGTCGTTGCGCCGCATAAAGCGGCTTTCATTAACAAATTCTTCATGTGTTTATCTTTTTTATTTAGGTTAAAAAGAGCCGGTGTCGGCAGGCATCTCGAACTCGGCATAGACCCAGGGATGGTCGGAAAGGCAACCCTCGGCTTTTATATTCTGATCGTTCTGGTTCTTTGGGCCCCAATCCCTCTGGGCTTCAAGAAGCTTAATCGGCCTCGCCGTGCTGTACAGGATGTGATCGATCGACTGCGATGTGCTCGCGTTCTCGAGTTTGCAGGTTTTCAACAGGCCACGCATGACAACGCTATCCGTCCATTCATTGAAATCTCCCCCGACAATGACTTCATATGAGGCATCTTCCGCATTGATGTGCTCCGCCAGATTTTTGTGTTTCGAACCCTCCCAGGCATCGGATGAGGTAGGCTGGCTCTTGTGGTGCGCGTATCCCGGCAAGTGCAGAGAGTAAAGCGCGAACTTCCTGCCACCGATTTCAGTCTCTACACGAACTGCGCTGGCACGTTTCCATCCACTCCCTTCCACCGGGATATCCCTGCCCTCCGACAGAGGGGTTCGGCTTAGAATGGACTTAAACTTCCCGCCGTAATTACCTGTTACATCGCCCCACTTGGGAGCTTTGTGATTCGCGGATGAAACCGTTCCTACATGTACGTGACCCAGCTCGAGTGCTTCCGCTAAGCGATGCGACCAATTCTTGACGTCTTTTCCTCGATTAGCCTTGGGAACCTCACTAAGCAATACGATATCGACTTTCAGGGGCTTGAGAAGCTCGGCGATTTGCTCGGGTGTTGCCCATTGGCCGCAAGCAACGTTATACGCTACAACTCGGAGCTTGGTGGTGCTGTCTTGCAGGGCAGCCGCGGGTAAAGAAAGCAAGGCTATGGTGAAGGCGAATTTGGGAAGGATTGATCCCGCTATTCTGACGAATTTCATGAAGTTGTTTTGATTCATAGTCACTTATTTCTCCGATTGTTATCTATGCTGTGCTGGCTGTCTTTGCCCTCTTGGTTCGCAATTCTGACGGTTGGCTTACCGATCAGGCTTAACGCTCCTGCCTGATTGGCATTGCTTTTCCAGTTTGTCGGCAAGACGTTTGACGACTTCCGGATGTTGGTCGTACAGGCTATTTGTTTCAGCGAGATCGTTACCGACATTGAACAGGAGCACGGGTTTTCTCTTGCTATCAGTGATCAGCTTCCAATCACCGTCGCGGATCGCGAATTCACCGCTGCGGGAATGGTGCACCAAGTCCTGGCGTACAGACCTCGATGCGTTCAACAGGGTTGGCATAAGGTTGACGGAGTCCTCCGCGGCATCAGCCGGCAGTTCATGACCAACGATCGCCGCGACCGTCGCCATGACATCATGGACCCCTACCAGTTGATGATTGACTGAGCCACCGTCGATTGTTCCCAACCAGCGAACAAGAAAGGGTACGCGATGGCCACCTTCGAAGATTTGTGTCTTCCTTCCGCGTAGCTCACCGTTTGGTGAATGTCCCATTTTGGGAGTAGCGAATGATCCGTTGTCTGATGTGAAAATCACAAGCGTGTTTTCCGCAAACCCGTTCCGGTCCAGCGCATGGATAATTTGCCCGACAATGTCGTCGACCTGATGCACAAAGTCTCCATAAGGGCCAAAGACTGACTTTCCAATATAGGGTGTGCTGGGCATCACCGGCACATGCGGCGCAGTCAATGGGAAGTAAAGGAGAAAGGGCGTGTCTTTCTCCTTACCGCGCTCTTGAATGTATTGCAGCGCTCTTTGGGTAATGCGTGGCAAAACGTTGGTCTGATCCCAGCCAGGTGTGGCAGGCCCATTTGACGATCCATGCCGGATTGACTCAAGCAAGGGCTCTGTCGGTTGTGTCATGCATTGATTGTTTTCAATCCACACGTAGGGCGGTTGATTAACCACATCGTCGCCAAAGTAGTAATCGAAACCTGCACTGGAAGCTCCTCCGCCGAGAGGTAGCGTGTAATCCACCGCTTTGGCCAGCTTTACACGCAATTCATGTTTGACCTGACCGATCTGCAGCGCTCTGCCGTCAGCCGTCTTCCACTCCCACCCCAGATGCCATTTACCGATGCATGCGGTGTGATAGTCGTGCTGGCTGAGCATCGATGCCAGCGTCAACCGATCTTTCTCTATCAGCGGCCGGTCCCACGCCCCAAGCACTCCCTTTTTCAATTCCGTCCGCCAGGCATAACGCCCGGTTAGCAATCCATATCGCGTCGGCGAACAGACCGCGGACGGCGTATGCGCATCGGTAAAGCGCATCCCCTCACCTGCCATTTGATCAAGGTGTGGCGTTGGGACTTTTGAGTTTGCGTTATAACAACCGGCATCGCCATACCCCATATCATCGGCAAGAATCACAACGATATTCGGGTTACGGGTCCCGTCTTTTGCGGAAGCAGAAAGCGGAATGGCTGCTGCAATTCCTGTAGCACAAATCAATTGAATCACATTTCGTCGTTTCATGATGTTTTGCTACTTTTTACCAGCTCAATGCGTTTGAGAATCTCGGCGCCTCCCGGACTGGCGAGTTTGATTTTCTGTTTGGTTTTGTCGTCAATGAGGGTGATGGTGAAGGTCGATATTTTTGACCACTCAAGGGGTTTGTCGTTGCTATTGGTTGGCTCCTTTTTAAAGTCCCCGGCTTCGAGCAGGATGGTCTGAGGCCCATTGCCGCTGACTTTGCGTTCATAATGAAATTTACCGATCTCTTTGTCGGGGGCGTTGTATCTGCCATCGATATCCAGGCTGATGAGGAGTTCTTTTCCTTTCTTGAGATCCAGGGATATAGCGAGTTTGTTACCTGGGGTTGTGTCGAGCTCAGGGTCTTGGAATTTGTAGGTTTTAAAACTGGCTTGATCACGGCTGCTCCAGTTGGCCATGCCATTGGAGAAGTCATCGATGAGGCCTGATTTTGGCAGATTGTCGAAGGTAGTCAGGTCAATGTCCCGGGGGATGTGGGTGTGTTCGTAAGAGTTTAATGTAAAGGTCTTGGTTCTACCTGCCAATGCAGTAGCCTGGATTGAGAGGTTTTTTTTGGATTCCATAAAGGCTCTGCTCTCCTCGGGCAGGGTATAGCGACAAAGGGCGAAGGTGTAGAGTGGAAGCTTGGCGTGCACCAGCAACTCGGCTTTCCAAGTGTTCGCCTCTTTGGTGGCCTCGGCTTTTTTCCAGAAGCGGGTAATCGTATTGGGTGCGTAGCCGTAGTAGATCTCAACGTCCACGAGGCGCTCCTGCTGGGCGGGAGTAACGGTAAAGTGTGCGGTGTTATTCTCGATTTTGAAAGTAGAAGGTGGTGTGGCAGGGATGTGCTGCTCAACACCGGCGAGGTATTGCTTGAACCAATGGTCAAGCATGACCCACTGCTCAAGTCCCGGACGGTGTTGGTCATGCATGTTGCAGGTAACACGCCAGTTGTCATGAGGTAGCAAGTCCATGGACTGGTAGATACGGTCCAGGGTGGCGTGTTGGTCATTGGACGAGGTGATGAACATGACAGGTACGGAGACGTGCTTCCAGTAGGCGCCAGGGTCGATGGTGTTTTTGAAGAGATTCAAATCTCCGATATCGTCGATGTCACTTCCCGCGATGACACCTCCTGAGTTCATGCCGGGGTAGTTCTGATAGCGGTTGGCCGTGCCCCCGACAAAGGGAGCAACTGCCTTGAGGCGCTTGTCGATGGCCGTCATCGAGGTGATGGTGCCACCCATGGAAAAGCCGGCGAAGCCGAGTTTGTCGGGGTCAACCTCAGGCTGCCGCTCAAGGAAGGTGAGCGCGCGGCGTCCTGCAACGGAGAGTATGAAATAGTTCGAGTTACGCGGACTCATGATGGGATCCACACTGTGCTCATCCGGGTGGAAGCTGCTCTTCCAATCATTGCGTAGGGCCTTGGGGTAAAAGTTCCCTCCATGGGTTGGGTCGATTTTGCCCCAGTCCGTTCCCCACGTGTTGTCAGGGTCGAGGTCCGCTTCGAGCGGGCGTCCCAGCCAGTTGATGTCCACGGTGGCAAAGCCTTGGGTGGCAAAGCCATGGCCGCGGTTGCGGTGGGCTCGCTGGGCGCCGCCATGGCTCCAAACAAAGGCGGGATTTTTTTCGCCGTTGTCCGGAAAACAGTAGTAAGCGGCAATGCGGGAATCGCTGCCTTTGAACGTGCCCACCTTAAAACTAATGAGCCGGGAGACAACGCCATCCTGCTTCCATTCCATGTGGGTCTTGACCTCGAGATCTTCCTTGCGTGGGTCGTAGTCTTTCCAGAGGTCAACAACAGTTTTCGGGACCTCGGAGGCATTGGTGTAAGGAGTGAGGCTGTTCTCTTCTGACGAGGCCGTGAAGGAAGTCGCCAGTAAGCTTGCGATAATGAGCGCCGGTGTGGTGGTGAGTATCTTGATCACGGTGTCCTTTCGTGGTTTTATTATCGCTCTGTTTAAACCACACTAGAGCCGCTTGCGCGCGTCTGGCAGATTCAGCAACAGCTCAGGTTTGTCCTTACTCCAGTACCAGACGCCCAATGCGTCGTAACGGTCGAGCTGAAAGGGAATCAGCACCTTGTCGCGATAGTCTGGCCAGGCTAAAACTAATGGATTCTCGCTCTTTCCTCCGCTCCAGAGGCGTTCGGAGAAGCCGGCAAGACGCGGATAGGTGCGGTCGCCGAAATCCTTCATGGTCTTGATTCTCTCACTCCAGGTACAGGCAATCGCGCCGAGAGCCAAATCGCGGGTATGTTCATTCACCTCGAACATATCTTCAAAGGGATCCCAGTTATAGACTTCTGCAGTTGAGATAGGCTTGGCCCATCCGGGATGGCCTTCTTTCGGCGCCACGTTGGGCATATCGAAATAGGTCCAGTAAGCCGGGGAAAAGATAAAGGGCTGCTGCCTCTGGTTTAGTTCTTCATCGACCGTATTTTTGAGATTCCTCCACCAGTATTTTCTATCGTATCGCCACCACTGCACCACCACATCTTTGTCATGGAGTCCGTGCATAAAAATGTCGTCCCACACAATCGGTGTTTTCTTCAGTTCTTCTTTGATAAATGTCGTGATTTCTTTGATAAAATCGACTAGCTCGGCCTCCGTGTACAGCTCCGCTTTGGCTCCGAAATTCACCTCGTCAACGCCGAGGTGGATGTACACAGGGTCAAACAGGTCATTGATCTCAGTCAGTACCGTTTTTACGAAGTCGCGCGCCATGGCATCGCCGCGAATCGCGAACCCCAAATTCTTCACGTCCTTCGGGTGGTTTAATCCAGGATAGGCCCTGATGGCGGCGCCCATATGCCCGGGCATGGAAATCTCGGGAATAATCGAGATATAACGGCTCCTGGCATAGGCGCTAATCTCCTTAACCTCTTCCTGCGTCAGAAATTTAGCAGGCGCATTAGGATCCGTTTTGTTGCCGATTGCGCCGACCGTCGTCAGCTTGGGATAGGCCTTGATCTCAACCCGCCAGCCCTGAGTGTCGGTCAGATGGATGTGCAGCATGTTGAGCTTGTGCATTGCCATACTGTCGATGATCTTGAACAGCTCCTCTTTGGTACGGAAATGGCGGGCAAGGTCCACATGCAGGCCGCGGATGCGATCCATGGACGGCTTGTCGTTGATGCTGACCGCGGGAACCTTCAGTTCAAGCCCGGCCTGGATTGTATCGCCGTAGACTGCGGGCGGCAGCAGCTGGAGCAGCGTCTGCACGCCATAGAACAGGCCAGGATCACTCTTCCCCGTAATCGTGACGTTGTCTTTGCTGCTTTTGAAGGAATACGCATCGTGTTCGTGAAACTCGACGATATCTGGAGCGATCCTAAGAATGATCGCATTCAACGCGCCGGATTCCTGGACCGCCAGTTTCAATCCCGTTGCCGCAGCAATCCGGCTTCGGAGATATTCCGCACAGGCCTTGCTTTTTTCGCCCTGATAAACAATCGAGGTGTAACCAGTGATCTCGAATGGACTCTCCTTCTTTGATTCTATAGAGAAAGGCATCGGAATAATGCCAAAGCTGTTTTCCGAGTTTCTCAGTTCTGCGGCTGCTGTGGCGGCCAGGAAGCAGAGACCGGCTCCGACTATCCTGACAAATGCGCTAGTTGAGTATCTATTCATGCTGTTTTCCTTTCAAAGCGAACGACCGCGCTCACAGGCGGCAGTATGCCATACCGTCCAGCGCGTTGTCCGATGTTTAAATTGATTCATCCGAGAGCCAGTCGCAGGCATTTGTCCAGAACCTTGCGTAGTGTTCCCAGAAGACAAAGTTGCATCCCCAATGAGGGGCGGGGTCAGATGTGTATGCCAGAACGCGGCCTTCGCCAAACTGGCCGGCACAGAGTGCTGGTTCGCCATTGCCGGACCATTCGGCGACTACCTCGCAGCCTTCACGCGGCTTCACGCGATTGAAGCCTAGGATCGGGGGCATACTGGTCAGGTCGATTCCCTTAAGCAAAGGATGATCGGCAGCGGTCGCTTTTGCCGTGAACCCTTCCGTACTTTCACGCAAGTCCTCCACCTCGAGGCATTCGCAGGGCAACACTTCGCGCAACTGAGTGCGGCCCCAGCCACCTTTACCCATCTCACCGTTGAAACTCAGCCAGCCGCCCAAAAACATACAATGAGTGCCACTCTTCACTGCCTCCACCGTTAGCCTAACTCGGTCGGGAAAGGTCAGAACCTTGGTGCCAAATAGATGACGGTTGAAGAATTGCGGATGCAGCTGAAAGTTCTTGGCCTCTACATCGGAGAAGACGATGATGTCGTATTCTTCCAGTACCTTCTCAAACTCTCCTGGTGGCAGATTGTAGAAGTCCCAGGTGGGGACACTCACAATCTCATGCCGTCCGCTGGACTCCACCCCTTTGACCAGCCATTTGCCGTAGTTAATTATGTCGAGCCCCTTGGGCGCATGATTGAATGAGGTCTCCGCGTAAACCGGCCCAATTTGAACCGCCCAATCTCCAATGTAGTATACCTTTGACACAATTCGTACCCTTTCTTGGCTAGAGCATATTAATCAAAATTTGTCGCAGATCTTTGTATTGGGTAGGGCTCGATCGCCGAGCGAGCCGTGATGGAAACGGCGCTTTCGGCATACCGAGCCATAGGCGACAGCGAAGCGAACAACAACCGCCCTACCATTTTCAGCGACAGAATACAGTTAAACTGCACTAAGTTGATAGCCATTTTATAAACAAGAATGCAACTCCTCGCGGATCCTTCCGCGAGAAGCTTAAATGAAACTACTGATTTCACTAAACGCTATACAAACAAAGCCAAAGCCCTAGTAATAGCGTCCAATGCGATTGTTAGAAATTGAAGGTCACGGAGAACTGGATGTTGCGTGGATCAACGAAGTAAAGCCGGTCCGGATCAGCCGAAGCGTCGTTCTTCCAATACCTACCGATTATCGGATCGTTATCGTCAAAGAGGTTCTGCACGTTTATCTGATACGACGCTCTAAGATCCTTTCCGAAAATACTCATTTGAGTCCGGTAGCGGACCATCGCATCGACATAGGCGGTCGATTCGCCCCAGGTTCTCGTTTTATTGCCGCTGGAATCGAATTCCCAGTGCAAGGCGTTAGGGCCCTGATATCGGTAGCCTCCTCCAATGGAGAAACCCTGCAAGGAACCCTCGTTGAACGTGTAGTTCGTAAAGAAGTTGAACTTGTTTGGGCGAACACCGAACGGAGAGCCGGGCACAAAACGATTATTCCTATCAAGGTTGACTCGTTCGATTTGTTCAGTAGCTGTACGGCCGTCGCTAAGCACAAACTCGTCTAGATCGTTAGTCGGAACGATTCCGTCATCTATCTGCTGTTGGGTTATGGTCGAGGTGTCCCATGTTTGAATCGTACGCGTCATCCATTCGATCGTTTTATCATACCATAGGTTCCCTGTGGGAGCGACATCCTTCTGCTCTTTATCCGTGTAAGAATAATTGAACACGGCGCGCCAGTTCTCTGTGAGATTGGTCGTCATCTGAAATTCGTAACCTTGGCTCTCTCCGGTATAAATCACACGGTTAACGGGGCTCGCGAACCGGCGCGGCCCGGGAAGATCGCCCGGCAGACCAAACCCAATATCGTCCCACCACTTTATTGTCGTATCGTGTAAGTTACTGAGAAGGCCATCGGATTGGAAAGCGTTGCCCTGCGCTGAAGTGTATTTGGTTGCGCGAAAATGGATTCTGCCATCGTACAAGCTCGCCATGACCCCGAAGTCCTCGCCTTCGCCTTCTCCCGGAAATCCGAGTCGGCCCGGTTTTTCGAGCGACCCGATAATGTTATTCTCGGGCAAAGGAATATCGGAGTTAGTCGCTTGGTTATAAAATACCGAGAACTTGTCATTTATGTGGAAAACCGCGCCCGCCGTGAAATTTTCCACCTCCCAATCCGTGGGGCGGAATTCGCCCGTGCGCATATAATCAGAGTTGTTGGCGTTTGCCTCATACAGAAAATATTTATTAAACCCATCGTCTTCCCGATACCCCGACGTGATCACAAGCTTGTCGTCGAAAAAGAAGCTTTGGGTGGAAACCATCCAAGTGTCGATATCCTGGCTGGAATCATATTGCTCCGCGTAGTCAAGCGCCCACTCCGCATAGATCGTGCGACTGGGATCGAGCGGATCGGGAAAACGTTCTGAAACGCCGCCGAGTGACCCACCAGTAACGCGTTCGAGTGTAGACCCGTGCCACGTGCTCGGGTCGTTCAGGTCAATGTAATGCATGCTGGCAACGCGATTCAAGACTCCACCAGGCTTACTCGTATCATAGGCAGGCCCACCCGTCGCGTCATCGCGCCAATGCAAGCGACGATGCGGTCGGAACCAGTTGTAACCGCGACGTTCCAGGCCAGCGGCAATCCGGTGCCGACCCAGATTGGAGAGCCCCCCATCGCCGCGTTGGAAAAAGTCAAATTCGTAGGTGGCGGTCAAGCGAATGGTGTCTTGATCCGCGTCCGTATCAATCCGATCATGGGTGCCCCCCGGCGACCACGCGAACGTGTCGCCTACATTGGGATTAGCAATCTTGGTCGCCGGCCCATCATGACCCCCGTAAAATTCATTGGGATCACCCTTCATTTGCACCCATATATTATTAGGCAGAGCGGCCCAGTAGTAACTCCATTTGCTATAGTCCAGCTGTATAAACAAGTCCTCGGCCAACTCACGTTGTAGGGAGGCGGTAAAATCAGCCGCGTCCAGACGCCTTGTATTCGCCGGACCATTCATGGCCACGTCATAGGGATAATCCGTTTCGTCCCGGGCAACTCGGTAATGGGAGGTATATTTCCCATCCCCATCCGGATCAATCCACGGTACCGTTTGCAACGCATTGGAGATATTAATCACTCTGCCTTCGAACGACGGATCTCCGCCTTCAATTATGGCGACCCGAGTTCGGGAGTGATTAGGGTGTCCTCCCACCGCCCGAATAACGGTGTTTCGAAAGCCACCGCTTACCTTTCCGCTTTCGCTGGCTTCGGGAATGCGATTTTCCGAAAACAGGTCGAAAGTAGGCTTTCCTGCATCTATCCAGACCCTCAAATCATCCAATCCCACGAAGATGTTGCTGGGAATATCGTCCTGCCTAAAGGACTCATAACCCAAGCGGATAACGGTCTTATCATCCGGACGCCACGTTAGACCCCCATGAACGGCATTCTTCCGGTTGAAGGTATTTAACCTCCAACCATCCCCATCCGAGTGTAAGGCGTTCAATCGAAAGGCCAGCTTGTCTTCAATTAGCACTTGGTTGTAATCAAACTCCCCGCGAATCAGGCCATCGTTGTCGGTACGGAAGGTTACCTTGCCGAAGTTATCCGCTACCGACGCTTTTTTGGTTGTCTGGTTCTGAATACCGCCCGCTTTGGCAACGCCGAAGAGCAGGGAATTAGGCCCGCGAGACTCGTCGATCCGCTCTATATTGTATGTGTCGAAGGGCATTTCCGATCTGAAATAGTCCCTAGCCCGAGTACTGGGCAATCCACGTACGCTAGGTTGGTAACTGACGTTACCTCGCAGGGCGAAATGGCCTCCGAAAAAAGATTCTTCATCGCCCTCTCCTGGTGAGACATTCGCTGAATAATTGAGAATATCCTCCAAATTCGTCGCGCCGAGATCCTCAATAAACTCTTGGGTGTAGACCTGGACGACTGCGGGCGTGTCGCGGAGGCTGGAGTTGAGACGACTACCGGCCAAGGTACTCTCCGCATAGTAACCCTGATCCTTTGAAGCATCGATTTCAAAAGGATTGAGGTCATAGATATTCTCGTCATCTTCTGTGTCCTGGGCGAACGCCGCAACGAAAGGTGTGAGTAAAATAATACTTAGTAAACACTGTAAGTTTTTTAGATTCATAATATTAAAAATTGTGTTAAATATGTATTGATAATATATACGCATGATATATACGCATGATATATGCGCATGATATATGCGCATGATATATTGCATGATATATTGCAACATACGATTCCCATTTACGCAAGCTAAAATTTCCAAACTGAGTGCTAAAATAAACAGCCGGCTATTCCTAAAGCTTTTCTCCATTGAAGAAGAGATGGTGTCAGATTTACAAAAGCGGCTTAGCTCCGGAGAATTGAAACCCACCTTCAGTGATTTGTTGCCGGTGAGCGTTGCTTTGGACAACACTTCCCGGCAAGCCATGAGAGCTAGAGAAGATGTTGAGCAAGTGAACCCAGAACGCCCGATGATAACCCAGCAAAATTATGAGGATACGCTGGCGGCAGCGAGAAAGAGAATGGCGGAACTTAAAGCTGTGGCTAGTCGCCCAACAGCTTCGGATTGGCCTTAATCATTTCTAGGGCTAGCTTTTGGGCTTCTGCAATTTGCTCTTTGGTCGTTTCCCCTGACTGCTTTTGTGTATCCTCTACCGATCCTTCCCAATTAGTAAGAGCAATTCGATACCAAGCATGGGCTTGGACTTTGTCTTTTTTACCAGCGTCCCCGTTGTCATACGTAACACCAAGTTCCCACTGAGCCTGAGCATGCCCCTGCTCAGCTGCCTTCCTATACCACTTACCTGCTTCATTCCCGAATTCATCAATCTTATAAATCCTTCCAAGAGTATACATAGCCGCAGCGTCCCCATTAAGACTGGTGCAACCTTCGAACGCACCCTCTCCAATACTCTCGATGCTGTCAGGAATGGTGATGCTAGTAAGGCTGGTGCAATCATGGAACGCATAAACTCCAATACTCGTGACGCTGTCGGGGATTGTTACGCTGGTAAGACTGCTGCATTCAGAAAACGCACCATTCCAAATACTCTCGACGCTGTCAGGAATGGTGATGTTGGTAAGGCTGGTGCATTGAGAAAACGCACCATTCCAAATACTCTCGACGCTGTCAGGAATGGTGTAGGAATCATCCTCTTTTCCCGCTGGGTATAGAATCAATGACGTCTGCAGTTTGTTGAACAATACACCATCTACAGAGCTATAATTTAAGTTATCAGTATTAACCGGGATGCTCGTAAGGCTGGTGCAATTCATGAACGCTCTCTCCCCAATACTCGTGACGCTATCGGGTATGGTGACGCTCGTAAGGCTGGTGCAATCCATGAACGCTCTCTCCCCAATACTCGTGACGCTATCGGGTATGGTGACGCTCGTAAGGCTGGTGCAATTATAGAACGCATATTCCCCAATACTGGTCACACTGTCTGGAATGGTGACGCTGGTAAAGCTCGTGCAATTAGCGAACGTACCAAAACCAATACTGGTCACACTGTCAGGGATGGTGATGCTAGGAAGGCTGGTGCAATTATAGAACGCATAATCCTCAATGCTCGTCACGCTGTCAGGGATGGTAATACTGGTAACGGAGGTGTTACCCTCAAAACAACTTTCCCCAACCTTAACGACAGCCACCCCGTCCAATTCGGCTGGGATTACCACTTCCCCGCCATCACCTGAATAGCCCGTGATGGTAGCTTGGTTGTCGGAAACCGTGTATGTCCAATCTCCGGAAGTTTCTCCCGACAAAGTCTGATGGGTGGAGGCAATAACAAGGGCGGTGAGACAAAATAGGGCGGTTGTTTTCATATGCACATTATTAGCAAGGCTTGCCCATTAATAGAACATTTTTTTTTGGGGGTGGTTAATGTATATATATCCGGGAGCTGGACCCCTCGACCC
>Ga0315339_1002710_pt1 | contig 13087 bp, 14 predicted proteins | sample ASW17metaG_FD_204514 | JGI IMG/M metagenome (GOLD analysis project Ga0315339, IMG submission 204514) | Ammonia-oxidizing marine archaeal communities from Pacific Ocean, United States - ASW #17 | ecosystem: Environmental > Aquatic > Marine > Oceanic | place: USA: California | collected 2016-12-05
ACCCGCGGATGCTACTTCGACTGGTCCTCGTTCCGATTGGTCGGAAACGTCAGACGGCACGCCGATGACGAAGCGATCGAGGGCGAAGAGGTGCGCGACCTATTGGACGGATTTTATGTTGAGAAGACCGAGGAGTTGGATCCTCTGCCGGGCGCCGAGTCGGCGTTGAATGCGATGTCCGATCGGGCCCAGATCGTGGTCCTATCGAACATTCCAGCCTTTGCCCGAGAGGCGCGTTCCCTGTGCCTGCGCAGGCATGGCATGGATTATCCCGTCATTGCCAATGCGGGAGGCAAGGGTCCTGCCGTCCAAAGATTGAGTAGCCAGATCGACGCGCCAGTTGTGTTCATCGATGACATTCCCCGAAACCACACGTCCGTCGCCCAAACCGTTGAACACGTGACGCGCATCTACTTCGCATCCGATCCGCGCCTCGCGGAGCTTTTCGGGCCGGCTGAAGACAGCCATCACCGGGCCGAGGACTGGATTCAGGCCCACGCGATCATCGATCGATGCTTTGCCGATCAAGGCTTTTGATGCGTAACAGCGATGCCACAACTCCGCTTGGAGATGGGCGTGAACTACGAATAGGTGTCGATGTAGGCGGGACAAAAATCGAGGCTGTTGCGTTGCTCCCGGACGGCAATGAGCGGGACCGAACACGGATCGCGACACCCCAAGGGGATTACGATGCGACGGTACATGCCATCACCGATCTCATACACGCGATGGAGCGCCGTATCGGCCAACAAGGCACTGTCGGCGTCGGCATTCCAGGTACCGTTTCGCCGGCAACCGGCTTGGTGAAGAATGCAAATTCAACCTGGCTGATCGGGAGATCTTTTGACAAAGACCTGGCAGCCGCGCTGACACGGCCGGTCCGGATTGCCAACGACGCAAATTGTTTTGCACTCTCCGAGGCCACGGACGGCGCCGGCCGAGATGCCAAAGTCGTCTTTGGAGTGATCATCGGTACGGGAACCGGGGGGGGAATCGTCGTTAACGGCGAAATACTCGCCGGGCCAAACGCGATCGCAGGAGAATGGGGCCACAATCCCCTACCCTGGCCAGATGCGAACGAAACGCCGGGGCCTCCTTGCTATTGCGGAAAATACGGCTGCATCGAGACCTACCTGTCAGGGCCTGGACTGGCACGCGATTATGCGGACGACAGCAATCAGGAACTCACGGCAGAAGAAATTGCGTCGCGCGCGATCATTGGTGACGAGGCAGCGAGCGCCACGCTCGCCCGCTACGAAGAGAGAATGGCCAAGGCGCTCGCATCGGTGATCAATGTTTTGGATCCGGATGTCATCGTGCTCGGAGGTGGCTGTTCAAACATCGGCCGACTCTATGACAACGTGCCACAAATGTGGGGTCCGTACGCCTTCTCAGATGAAATCACGACACGCCTGCGACACAATGCACATGGGGATTCCAGTGGCGTCCGAGGCGCGGCCTGGTTGTGGCCCTTGAATGAAAGCGAGGGAAAGATCGGGGAAGCCGTTTCATGACCCCTGTCTACGTGGTCACCGACATCGAAGTGGATGGACCAACCCCTGGCGTGAACTCAATGCTGTCCTTTACATCGGTGGCCGTGAATGCAACAGGCGAGAACATAGATGAATTTGAAGCAGTTCTAGCTCCCCTGGATGGTGCGACATCCGACCCCGATACCGTGGCCTGGTTTAAAACTCAACCTCAAGCGTTCGCCGCCGCAACACATGATCCACAACCGGCCGGAGATGTCATCAAACGCTATGTAGATTGGGCCCACAATCTGATCGGTGATCCGATATTTGTTTCCCATCCCATGTCTTTTGATGGTGCGTGGATGGATCACTATCTTCGAAACTTTGTCAACATACGCCTCATGAAAGGGCCATGGACAGGAGAGTGATTATTTTATTCAGGAGGCCTTTGTTTCGATCTTTTGCAGCGGGCAGGCTCGGGGGGGCCTCTGGGATTGCCACCCAGAACAATACCCAAGCAGTTGACTGGGACACATAGTCCATAGTCATCGCGCGATCGACGATGCACGCGGCTACGCGAATCTTTTGATCACATTGATGGCCAGTCCGCCTAAATGAAACTATAATTCCGGACCCATGGGCTCGCTTAAGAGACGGTGACAGACGATAAAACTGGCAAGCTCGTAAGGAAAAAAATGGCGTGTGTCCGTCAACAACCCGACGCGGGAAGTGCCTCAAAGTGCGACATTTTCGAACCTACTACGAAATTGCCATAGTCCAGGATGAGCTGGTCGGCGACCCCGTTGGCGAATAACCTGAAGCCGACCTCATAGTCCGGCAACCCTGACGTGTCTCCGACGCGGTAGTAGGCCATGCGCATGTGCCAGGCTTCCTGATCGTCCAATTCGGCGAGTCCGATCGCCGACTCACCGCCCGCGACATGACTGGTCACAAAGGCGATGGCGTCGAACAATCCTTCCTCGCCTGTTCCGTCGAATACGCGAACCTCGATCCGTTTCACGCCATTTTGCGCTTCCCGCGTCAAAATGCTCGCGTGTTCGGAAGGGAAAACGGTTCCAGCCGGTAGCGAGATTATCGATGGCGCAGGCTTCTTCATGCTGACAGCGCCCTTCTGATCCGCACCTGCCCGTTTTGCCAGACCGCCGAATTCCTCGACAAGATCTCCGTCGATCACATTTCGGATCTTGAATTGAAACTGATTGCCGTCCTTCGATTCCCAGGACGCGACGGAGAAATCACTGGCAATCAATTTTCCCTGGGACTGCTCAATGCGCATACGGATTTGCTGGGTCGTCGTATAGCCTTCGCAAGCGTCGGCCCATTCCAAAACCATCCGCCCGCGTACCCCCACGATCCCGCTATCCGATCCAGTTGATTTCAGTGCAAGATCGTAGACCGCGCGATGGGGCAGTTGTTCAGTCGCCGCAGCTGGGTGCACATCTATCGTCACGGCCAGCATCGAGACGGCCAGGGCCAGAGGGATAGCCGATGCCTGATCTAGCCCAATTGTTCTTTTGGTGCTCATTGAATCCGCAGTGTATATCACACGTTCACAACAAAACGCCGGGTCACCCTGGAAATTGTCAGAAGCAATAGGTCATCAACATGTCCGATAAGCCACGGGTTCTTGTCACCAGAAAATTCCCGGATGCCGTCGAAGTAAGATTGGCCAGGAATTTCGACGCCAAATTCAACCCCGACGACACCGCCTACGACGCCGAGACACTTGTAGAATTATCACAAGATTGCGACGCCCTGCTGGTCTGCTCCACTGATAAATTCACCGCAGGCATCATTGAACGGCTGCCGGGCAGTTTGCGCGTGATTTCAACGTTTTCCGTCGGCTATGAACACATCGACGTTGCCGCGGCCAGCGCTCGGAACATTACCGTAACCAACACCCCGGGCGTCCTGGACGCCGCCACCGCCGATCTCACCATGATGCTGATGCTTGGCGCTGCCCGACGAGCGTCTGAGGGTGAGGCCATGATTCGCCAAGGTCGTTGGGAAGCCTGGAGCCCTACCGGCATGCTGGGCACCGACATTTCCGGCAAGCGCCTTGGTATCTTCGGCATGGGTGGGGTGGGACGCGCCGTCGCGGCCCGCGCCCACGGGTTCGGAATGGAGATCCACTATCACAACCGGAACCGCCTCGCGCCCGCGCAGGAAAACGGCGCCCAATATCATGAGACACCCGAGACCCTGCTGCCGATAAGCCAAGTCCTATCGCTGCACGCCCCCCTCACACCCCAGACCCGGCATTTCCTGACGAAAGAACGAATCGCGCTGCTTCCGGAAAAAGCGATCGTGATCAACGCAGCGCGAGGTGACCTGGTCATCGACGAAGATCTCATCGAAGCCTTGAAATCCGGGAAGCTGGCCGCAGCCGGATTGGACGTCTATCCAGGTGAGCCAAATATCCATCCGGAATATAGTCACCTGCAAAACACCTTCCTGCTGCCCCACATGGGAACTTCGACTGTCGAGACCCGTGACGCCATGGGATTCTGTGCACTCGACAACCTGGACGCGGTCTTTGCAGGCAGAACGCCCCCCAACGCTATCAGAGCCGATTTCACCTGAGTCCGTCGTTTGGCGGCGAATTCCAATTGAAGGCGTAGAGCAGATTTGCGCACTCCAATTGGGATCACGTTGTGACCCAATTGGGCCCGATCCGCCCCGTGCGAAAAAGTGACCGGGCAATTTCTGCCTACCGGCAAAATTTGCCTTATGGTTAACGAGTCATATGTTTGATTTTATTTGATAAATTAGTGGCACATCCCTTGCTCTGTGTGATCTGCCGAGCAAATTGTTAACGAGCCCCGGTGAGTGCCAATAGATAAGGAAAAAAGGGGATGAGTACCTCTATCGCAGTTGCATTGAATTCACCACCAACCAGCCGTGTGAACGGCCGCGCCGGCATGTTGGCAAATCGTCTACTGGAATCGGTTAAGGGCGGAAGTTCGCTCACCGATCCCGAGCCGTGGTCACTACTGGAAGAAATGCTGGGAATCGTCGCGACCGCCGAGAAGCGTATTGCCAAACAGCGGAATCGCATCGAGACCCTCGAATCGATGGTCATGACCGATCCATCGACCGAACTTGAAAATCGTCGAGGATTCGAGGCTCATCTCGACCGAATTCTCGCGGCGGCAAAGCGACACGATGACACCAGTGTTCTGGTGTACATCGACATGGACAACTTCAAAGTCACGAACGACAAGTACGGTCACGAAGCGGGTGATGCCGTGCACGTCAGTGTGGCGGAGGTTCTCCGCAAGAATACCTGCACATCGAACGTGGTCGCCCGAATTGGCGGTGACTAATTCGCCGTGTTGCTGACCCACACTGGACCCGCCGAAGGCTTGTATCGATCCCAACGCCTGAACACCTTCCTGAGCCAAGCGGATACCCATTACCGAGACTTGACCCTTGAGCTCCGCACCAGCTTTGGAACCGCACCTTATGGCCCCGAAACGGACAAGAAAGACTTGCTGCGTCGGGCCGATTCCGAGATGTACAAAGAAAAACGACATAAGAACTGACCACGCGTGGTAGCCGCTTAGTCCCCTTTCCAAGCAACTGACCCTAGGCATGGCCAGGGTGGCGATCGCTACCCTGGCCTTTTTCTTTTTTAGCCAGCCTCAAGCGTGAATAGCTTCTGGGGTTCTCGCACTCCCCGCAATTCGTGAAGACCCATCGATTTCAGCTCGGCCTGCATGCCTGACGATTCGAGAAGATCATAAACTTTGCGGGAGACCAGAACCGACACACCCAACTCACTACACAAGGCTTCCATACGACTGACTTCATTGACGGCAGGACCTATGACCGTGATATCGAGACGGTCGCCGGATCCGATATTCCCGTACATCAATTCCCCTTGATGCAATGCAATGTCGACCTCGAAAGTCGGTTGACCGGCTGACGCACGTGATGCATTCAGTTCAGCGAGAGCCGCCTAAGCGTTTCTCATGCCGTCGATAGCGGCGCGGCACACCTCCGCTTCGTCCGTCTCACCGAGGTCGAAAGTGGCGATAAATCCATCGCCCATGAACTTGAGGATCTGCCCGCCACCGTCCTCAACCGGCCTGGCAATGCACTCCAATTAGTCATTGAGCATGTTGATCAGTTCGTTCCAGGGCATCCAGTCCGCGGTAGCGGTAAAACCTCGGATATTGCAATTCCAGAGAACGGCATCGATGATCTCCATCGAGCCCCGCTGATTCTCACCGCGGAGCACCCGCCAGCCAGCATCGCGACCGAGATAGGTCTCGATGATACTGCCGCCGATCTTGAGCATCCCAGCCGTCATGATCGCCAAGCCGAATGGTCCGATCAGTTTATGGAGCAGATCCATATGCTCGTCGGAGAATCCGCCCGGCGCTTTGGTGGCCCACGATGAGGCGTATCTCTCTTCGGTCTCGCAACCATCAGCTTTTCCCCAGGGCAGGATGAATGCGATATATTCAGTGACCCCGTCTTCCCGCAACTCATCGAGTATCGTGAACGGCAATGGCTCATTGGTCTGCTCCAGCCCCATGCGGTACTCGGGCAGATGATTCTTAATCAGGTGGGAGAGTGGACTCCGCTTCCAGTTTTCGTTGAGCTCTTAATCACGCTCGAAGCTCTCCTGAGAAACACCACGGTCGGGTCGCCACTGGGAGGCATAGGCTCCAAAAATTGGGTGCAGGGTGTGCCTGGCGACATGAGCCTTGATGAAGGCCGCGCCATAGCGGTTCAACCGTTCGCAGAACCCCTCCAACAGCTCCAGCTCATTCGATCCGCGAAGCTCTTGGGTAACCATCCAGTCGGCAATCTCGCGTGCCTGGGATGTCCAAGGAATTTCATCGTGGAGGTAGGGATTGGTCATGCTTGTCTGAACTGCGCCGGTTGCCTGAGGGTTATCATATCTAATACCCGCGTCGCCGCGGACAAGATCGAATTCAGACGACCCTCTACGGGGCTGGAATCAACCCAAGAGGTACGGTACTACCATGGAGATACCACAACAGGGGAATAGGGACGGGCACATGGCCAGGTTACAGGGAAAGGTTGCATTGATCACGGGCGGCGCCGGCGGGCTAGGTAGTGCTACCGCACGCCGCTTCATCGAGGAGGGTTGTCAGGTCGCTATCGCCGACATCAACGACGAGGTCGGCGAGAAGGTTGCCGATGAACTCGGCGCAGCATGCGCATTCGTCCACAACGATCACCTTGATAACGACAGCAATGCCGCCGCCGTGGCCTTCGCGGTCGACACCTTTGGTGGGCTCGACATTCTTCTCAATAACGCCGGTGCACCTTACACAGGGCAGATCGAAACGGCAGACGATGCAGCAGTCCAGCGCTCGTTCGACATGAATCTGCTCGGTCCTTTCCGTATGACGAAAGCGGCAGTGGCCGTACTGAGAGCACGCGCCAAGGAGACCGGCAAGACCACGTCAATTCTTTTTACAGCATCGGGCCAAGCAGTGAACGCCAAACCCAATATTTCGGCTTACACGGCCGCAAAACATGGCGTGCGGGGGCTGATGCGCAGTGTCGCGCTGGAATTGGCGCCGGACAATATTCGCGTCAATTGTGTGTGCCCTGTCGCGACCGACACGCCGCTTTTCCGCGCCATGACGGAGGAGATGGGGGGCTCGTTTGAAAATGCGGTTTCGCAGTTCGAGCAGACGGTCCCACTGGGGCGTCTCGCGCGACCGGTCGATACAGCAAATGCCTTCCTTTTTTTGGCTTCAGACGAGGCTGAGATGGTTACCGGCGTCGCGCTTCCCGTCGACGGCGGCGTATCAGCGTACTAGCATCGAAGACGGAGAAGATGGAGACCCGTAGATGGCCCATGGACTGACGGCTGAGAAAATCGAGCGTTGCGGCGACGAGGGGTTCGTCTTCCCCGTCGACGTGCTGAGTGCCGATGAGGCCGAAGACTACCACCAGCTTTACAATGAAGCGCTGCGCCACGACGCGGGGCGGGGCGGCGACGTTCTAAAGCTGAAGGGCCATCTCGTGCTCAAGTGGATGGCGAAACTTGCGCGCCACCCCCGCATTCTCGACCCGATCGAGAGCATGCTTGGGCCCAACATACTGTGCTGGACCAGCACGTTTTTCGTCAAGCAGCCGGGAGACCAGACATATGTCTCCTGGCATCAGGATGCAACCTATTGGGGTCTTGGTAACGGGCAGATCTATTCCGCCTGGGTGGCATTCACACCGAGTAACCGCGAAAGCGGCTGTATGCGTATGATTCCAGGATCCCACAAAAAGTTGGTGCCGCATGCCGATACTTTCGATGAGAAGAACCTCCTGTCGCGCGGCCAAGAAGTCAGCGTCAATGTGGACGAAAATCTGGCAGTCGATATTGAGCTTGAACCCGGACAGATGTCATTGCATCACGTCCAGATCGTGCACGGCTCTTTCCCGAATGTGTCCGCGGTGCCGAGGATTGGTTTTGTCGTCCGGTACATTTCGACCCAAACCGAGCAGACGGCGGGAATTCGCGACTCGGCGATGCTGGTCCGAGGCGAGGACACCTTCGGCCATTTCGACTTGGAATCTGCACCGGATCGAGACTTCGACCCTGAAGCGCTCGCCCACTTCGACAAACTCCGGGAGCAGCGCAAGCAAATTCTGTATCGCGAAGTTTCCTAGATACCTTGCCGCACCCTCGCTGCAGGGTACACTTGACGCAACTTCATAATGCCGGACCGAGGAGTGTGTGAGATGACCACACAAATCAAAGAACATTGGCAGAATTACATCGACGGCGAGTGGGTGGACGGCTCGACCGGACAAACCATCCCGATCATCAATCCCGCGACGGGTGAACAGTTTGCAGAAATCGCCCGCGCGACGCCGGATGACGTCGATCGTGCGGTGGCAGCGGCCCGCGACGCCTACAATCGTCGAACCCTCTACGAGATGCGACCGGCCCAACGCGGTGAGTTGATGCTGGAAATCTCTCAGATATTCAAGGAAATGGCCGACGATGTCGCGCTGGCGGACTGTCTCGATTCCGGACGCACCCTGGCGGGCGGGCGGAACGAAGCCTCGGCCGCGGCCCGGTACTTCAGCTACTACGGTGGCGCGATCGCCCAGTTCGAAGGCAAGTCGATCCCACTTGGGGATGGGTATGTCGATTACACGATCAACGCGCCCTTCGGCGTATCCGCCCAGATCGTGCCCTGGAATTTTCCACTTCAGATCGGGGCCAGATCGGTGGTGTGTGCCCTGGCCACGGCCAACACTGTCGTTCTGAAGACGCCGGAACTCTGTCCCCTGTCGCTGGCCATGCTGGGTGAGGCTTGTGAACGCGCCGGCGTGCCAAAGGGTTGCGTCAATATCATCTGCGGATACGGGCACGATACAGGCGCTGCGCTTGCCGCCCACCCCGACGTCGATCACATTGTCTTCACGGGCTCAGTGGCAACTGGAAAGAGCATTCTCCATGCTGCCGCGGAACGTATCATTCCGTGCGTCATGGAACTCGGCGGGAAGTCGGCCGCCATTGCCTATCCGGACGCCGATCCCGAACAGGTCATCGGTTCGAGCGCCGTCGGCATTTTCAGCCATGCCGGACAGGTCTGCTCGGCACAATCGCGACTGGTCGTCCATAAATCGATACACGATCAGATCGTTGAGGGACTTGTGGAGAAATCCAAAGCGTTGAGCATCGGTCCCGGTCTGGAAGGGAACGATCTTGGCCCATTGATCTCGCAAGCCCAGCTCGAGAAAGTCGAGGGTTACTGCATGACAGGCCAGCAAGCGGGGGCCACGACGTTGACAGGCGGGCGACGCTGCGACATGCCCGGCTACTTCATGCAGCCCACGATCTTCGCGGATGCCACGCCCGATATGACCATCGCCCAAGAAGAAATTTTTGGACCGGTGATGACCGTCATTCTCTTTGAGGAACGCGAGGAAGCCATCGAGATTGCCAACGGGACCGATTATGGCCTGTGTGCGGGCGTATACACCCGTGATCTTGAGACTGCTCACTGGACGGCCGATCGCCTCAGCGCAGGCCAGGTATTCATCAACGAATGGTTCGCGGGCGGGATGGAGACGCCGTTCGGCGGCACCAAGCGTTCCGGGTATGGCCGGGAAAAAGGCGCCGAAGCTCTTTTTAACTATGTTCAGACTAAGAACGTCGCCGTTAAGCTCGGTGGTGGCGCGGGCGGGCGTCCGGGCGGATAGCTTGGTGCTCAAATAAGCAGTCAGAGAACATAACAAGGAGGAATTCATGGCGGGAAAGATCGATGCGCGGTTGGCCGAACTCGGTATCGAGGTACCAGAGGCTGTGGCACCTGTGGCCAATTACGTGGCTTATGTTGTCAGCGGTAATACCGTGCATGTCGCCGGACAGCTGCCGATCGCCGACGGCAAGGTGCAGTATGTCGGCAAGGTAGGAGATGGTGTCTCCATCGAGGACGGCGCAGCGGCGGCCCGCCTTTGCGCCTTGAATATCATCGCGCAAGTGAAAGCAGCGTGCGGCGGGGATCTGGATCGCGTGGTGCGGATTCTGAAACTGAATGGCTTCGTGAATGCCCCCGGCGACTTTGGCGATCAACCCGCGGTCATCAATGGCGCCTCGAACCTTATCGTTGAGGTTTTTGGTGATGTTGGCATGCATGCGCGAAGTGCCGTGGGGATGGGGTCTCTGCCTTTCAACGCAACAGTTGAAATCGACGCCCTGGTGGAAATCAGCTAGCACACCGCTTCCGTAGATATACGGCGGGACCATGCTGACCCCTGCCTGGCTTACTTCGACACCCATCGCCCACCGTGGCCTTCACGAAACCGCGGCGGGCGCGCCGGAGAATTCGCTCGCAGCCTTCGCACGTGCGGCCGAGGCGGGATATCCCATTGAGCTCGACGTTCAGATCTCTCGCGACGGCGCAGCCGTCGTGTTTCACGACGATACTCTGGAACGCATGACCGGCAATAAGGGGAAAGTCTCCCGGCGGTCGGCGGCTGAACTCACTCAGCTATCCTTGCTTGGCAGTGACCAAGGCATCCCTTTGCTGGAGGAAGTTCTCGATTTGGTTGCCGGCCGAGTACCGTTGATCATTGAGCTGAAAAATCCCCAAATTCGTATCGGTCGCATGGAATCTGCAGCGGCAAAAATTCTTAATGGCTACGCTGGTAGCTGCGCGGTGTCGTCGTTCAACGTGGGTACGGTGGCGTGGTGTGCGCGTGACCTCCCCCATTTGCCGCGCGGCCAGAACCTGATGCGGTTCCGGGGAAGCAGTTTCCTGCCCGATGGCTGGCACTTCTTCACACTGCGGGACCTGATCACCAATCGATCTGGGCGGCCTCAATTCTTCGGCTGTGATATCGGTGCCCTCCCGCATCCCGGTTCAGAGCGGATACGCAGCAAGGGCATTCCCTTGATCGTGTTCACAATCCGGAATCGGCAACAGCAGGCATTTGCCAACGCGCATGCCGACAATATCTTTTTCCAGGAATTTGTCCCTTAGCTGGATGCTGAGGCGCACTCACATTTGTTAGACTCTGCACCACTTGTGTAACCACATCTCTAAACTGAATTTGTGAGAATGACCGCCATCCATGGGTGACGCCGAACCAGCAGCCGTAACCATCAAAGCCGTCGGCAACATCGGGACGATCGATGCCGCCCAATGGGATGGCGTCGCGGGCGGCCGCAATCCCTTTCTGTCCCACGCATTCCTCAAGGCGCTTGAAGACAGTGGCAGCGTGAGCGCAGAGACGGGATGGGTGCCCTACCACGTGGTGGTTGAAGGCGCAGACGGGAGTTTGCGGGCTGCCGCACCGCTCTATGTCAAATCCCATTCCATGGGTGAGTACATGTTCGACTACGGCTGGGCCGACGCCTTCGAGCGAGCGGGCGGTCAGTATTACCCGAAGCTTCAGCTCGCAGTACCCTTCACGCCTGTCACAGGCCCGCGTCTCCTGGCCCGCGAGGACCAGGATCAAGCCATGAACCGTGAACTCGCCCTTGCCGGGTGCGTCGAGGTCGCGACTCAGCTCGAGGTATCGTCCCTGCACATCACGTTCCTCACGGAAAGTGAATGGGAGCAATGCGGCGACTCCGGGCTACTTCGCCGGACTGGCGAGCAGTTCCATTGGCTCAACAATGGATACGCGACATTCGATGATTTTCTGACGGACCTCACGTCACGTAAACGGAAGCAAATCCGTCGCGAACGTCGCGAGATTCAGGAAAATCACGATCTGAATGTCCAAGTGTTTACCGGCGCCGATCTGAAAGAAGAACATTGGGATGCCTTCTATGGATTCTATACGGACACTGGCGCCCGAAAGTGGGGGCGGCCTTATCTGAACCGCCTGTTCTTCTCACTGATCGGCGAGACCATGCCCGACAACATCGCCCTGGTGATGGCATCACGCGACAGCAACTATATTGCGGGAGCCCTCAATTTCATCGGCAGCGATGCGCTTTACGGACGGAACTGGGGCTGCTGCGAAGACCATCGCTTCCTCCACTTCGAGGCGTGCTACTACCAGGCCATTCAGTTCGCTATCGAACGCGGTCTGGACCGTGTGGAGGCCGGCGCTCAAGGGCAGCATAAGCTAGCGCGGGGCTACCTGCCCGTACACACGTATTCAGCGCACTGGATACGGGAGACCCAGTTTCGAGAAGCGATCGAACGCTATCTGGTGCACGAACGGAAGCAGGTGGACGAGGATATATCTTATCTGGCCGAACACTCGCCTTTCCGGCATTCAGAAATCGAAGAGGACGGGTTTTAATACCCCACGGGTGCTTAATCGACGAGGGCGGCGCCCCGAGATTCACGAAGGCTCTGGCGCCGGGCATCGGTTTTTTGTGAATCCACAGCGGAACCCGAAGCGTCCAGAACTACGCCGTATATCGTGTGCGCCGCTTCAACGCTGACGACCTCGTCGGAGACATCCCGCAGCACCCAATCCGGATCGCGTTCGAGCGGGTCGCCCCAGCCACCGCCGCCGCCGGATTTCAACTCCAGTCGCGAGGGTTCGATGTCCATAACGCCATAGCTGGGGGCGTCATACGCCTCACCGCCCGTGGGCGTGAGCGTGACCGTTGAGGTCGTGCCCCGCATCCCACCGTTCGTCCCATAGGACCACGACTTTTTTACTGACTCGGCACGAAACGATATCTCGGACGGGAATAGGATATCGGCAACATAATAGGCACCGGGTCCGCCCCGGTACTTGCCCGCACCAGCCCCATCGAGGCGGAGTTCCTGGCGATGAACGCGAACCGGGTACAACTGCTCGCTCATTTCCGCATTCGGGAGAATAAGGGCACCAAAGGCACACATGGGTCCGACCTGGACAAAACCATCCCGGCCATCCACGGCACCGCCGCCAGATCCAGCGCCCCAGTGGTACATCGTCGACACGCGGCCGTCGTATCCCGCGGCCGAGGACAACGGAAATGCGTTCATGCCCCATCCGGCACACGCCATCGACGGATCAGCCTTGCCCAGCGCCTGCCAAATCGCGTGGATGATCTGCTGCGCGGGAAACACCGTGCACATCGTCATCGGTGCCGGGGGTCTGGCGTTCACCAGCGTCCCTTCCGGAGCGATAACCGTTACACT
>Ga0315339_1002711_pt1 | contig 13085 bp, 8 predicted proteins | sample ASW17metaG_FD_204514 | JGI IMG/M metagenome (GOLD analysis project Ga0315339, IMG submission 204514) | Ammonia-oxidizing marine archaeal communities from Pacific Ocean, United States - ASW #17 | ecosystem: Environmental > Aquatic > Marine > Oceanic | place: USA: California | collected 2016-12-05
CCCTCTAGGGCTAAAGGATAAGCTGTTCCACGACCCAGATAAAGCACATCTCGAGCTTTAGCAATATCTGCTGCCAAATGACGAATATCTTGATCATGATGTAATACCTCTGCCATTTTAGAAGGTACTTCCGTAAGTGACCTAGCTAATGATGCGGCAGCACTCGAGTTAAGAGCACCGGAAGCTCTGCCAGCAGCTATGACAAAACATGCTAAGGACGTTAGCTGGGTGGTAAATGCTTTAGTCGACGCAACACCTATCTCAGGACCTGCTAAAGTAGGTAAAATAACATTTGATTCACGAGCAATCGAGCTTTCTCCTACATTAACTACCGAAACTATATACTGTCCATTTTCACGACAATGTCTTAAAGCGGCAAGAGTATCGGCAGTTTCACCAGATTGACTAACAAAAAGCGCAACCCCTCCTTCTTGTAGAGGTGCATTACGATATCTAAACTCGGATGCCACATCTATTTCTGTAGGTATTCTAGCTATCTGTTCCAACCAATATTTAGCTACACCACCGGCGTAAAAAGCAGTTCCACAAGCAATTATATTTATTCGTGGTATATCTTTTAGTTTAAAAGGAAGTACTGGGAGAGAAACTTCTAGAGTAGTAGCATTTATAAAGCTATGAAGAGTATCTCCAACAACTGCTGGTTGTTCAAAAATTTCCTTCTGCATAAAATGATCATAATTACCTTTACCAATTAGTGCACCAGATAGCTGGGTTTCGCAAATTTCACGTTCCACTAATTCACCCTTGACATCATATATGTCTGCACCTTTAGAGGTAACCAATGTCCAATCACCCTCTTCTAAATAACAAATACGTTTTGTAAGAGGTGCAAGTGCTAAGGCGTCAGAACCTAAATACATCTCACCTTCACCGTATCCTACAGCAAGTGGACTTCCCCGCCGTGCGCCGACCATCATATCATGCTCACCAGCAAATATTATTGCTAGAGCAAATGCTCCCTCCAAACGCTGTAAAGTACTAGCTATCGCTTGTTTTTTTGTTGTCCCATTATCTAATTCTCGAGTAATTAGCGCAGCTATTGCTTCGGTATCAGTATCACTCTCAAAATTATAGCCACTAGCTGTAAGCTCATGACGAAGTGCTTGAAAGTTTTCTATAATTCCATTGTGAACTACAGCCACCCTATGAGTTGCATGGGGATGGGCATTTATCTCATTAGGAACACCATGGGTAGCCCAGCGAGTATGTCCAATTCCTACATCTCCTTTTAAAGAATTTGAATCTAACTCTGCTTCCAATTTATCTATTTTTCCTTCTGCACGTCGTCGCTCAATGCGTCCATTAACCAAAGTTGCTAACCCTGCAGAATCATAGCCCCTATATTCAAGCCGTTTAAGTCCATAAATCAATTGAGAAACAACATCTTCTGTTCCCAAAATACCAATAATGCCGCACATTTCGTAACTATCTCTTAGGTTTCTGAGATTTGCTTAGTTGGTGTTTTTCCTTGTAAGATGACGCCCAACCTTTTTTCTCCTCTTGTGCAGCACGCCCTATGGCAAGCGAACCAGCCATAACATCTCGACTTATAGTACTGCCAGCAGCCACCACTGCGCCATCACCAATACTAACGGGCGCTATTAATGCAGTGTTTGATCCAATAAAAGTATTCTTTCCAATTATCGATCGATGTTTATCAAAACCGTCATAATTACAGGTAATAGTTCCAGCACCTATATTAGTGTCTGCTCCAACACTAGCATCTCCTATATAGCTAAGATGATTTGTCTTAGATCCAGCTCCAAGAACTGAGTTCTTAACCTCAACAAAGTTTCCAACTTTTGCATCACAACCTATTTCAGTTCCAGGCCTCAGTCTCGCAAATGGTCCAATTACTGCGCCCGCATCAATGGTTGCTCCCTCTATATGACTAAAAGACTTAATCTCAACATCGTTACCAATAGTAACTCCTGGTCCAAATACTACATTCGGATGTATAATCACATCTCGGCCTATAACCATATCGTGCGATAGCCATACTGAAGTAGGATCAATTAATGTAACGCCATTTTCTAAAGCATTTGTTCGTAATTCTTTTTGTACGTTAGCTTCAGCAATAGATAATTCACCTCGGCTATTAATACCCATTAGTTCAACTTCCTCTGCTTCCACAACCACAGTCTTTAATCCCTTTTTACGAGCAATACTTACTATATCAGTCAAATAGTACTCACCTTTTTTGTTCTGCGAATTTAAATTCATAAGCAGATCGAACATGTACTTTCCTGAGACCACCATTAAGCCAGAATTACATAAAGTAATTTCTAGCTGTTCACCACTAGCTTCAGCTGCTTCAACAATTTTAATTAAATTTCCATCTTCATCAGTAACTAACCTACCATAATTTTTGGGATCAACAGACTGAAATCCAACGACCACAACGTCTGCTCCGTCTGCACATGCTTTAATTGAGGTCAACATTGTTTCACTTTTAACCATAGGTGTATCGCCAAAGAGAATAAGAACAGGGTCTTTAAAATTCTTAAGATGTTCAAGCGTCGCTTTAACCGCATCACCAGTACCTAAGCGATCACGTTGAATAAATAGCTCATAAGGAGAAAGAATCTTGGCCACTTCTTCCATATCTTGCCCGACAACTATAGCCAAACGTTCCGGAGAAATTGATTCCAGAGTGTTGATTAGGTGCAGTATCATTGGTTGCCCAGCTATCTTATGCATTACCTTTGAATGATTTGATTTCATTCGCTTGCCAAGACCGGCGGCAAGAATAATGGCAGCAAAAGAGATGTTAGACATCAGCGTCATTCAGATAAGTTCTAATTGTTTTTTGCAAAGAAAAAATACACCCAAAATCAGATATAACTATGACACATTAGTAATACCCTATCCAAATCACTAATTATTCAGTTTTATTACAAAAATCTGTATATCTAGCTATAAAGCGGTTTATGATTAACACAAGAATTAAGTAACTAAACCACTAATATGCCTTTAAAAAGTTAAGCAGCCAAGAAATCCAGTGCTCGTTTCATGCTACATGACTGATACTTTGGCTATAGTTAAACCCTATCTCTGACGCCTTCGGAACCGTATTTGATAAGCTTCAAGCAGATGAATATGCTGACGGAGAAGAAAGATGGCCGACAAAAACCCTAACTATCCCCTAATTTCATGATACCAGCAGACGATACATTCGATGGCACATGGCCATACGAGCCCCGTTTTTTCGACGATAACGGCTTTCGCCAGCATTATATTGACGTGAATGAAGCTGGCGAGGGCGCGGACGACGTCTTTGTCCTTCTCCATGGCGAGCCGGGCGTGGAACGAAACTAATCGGTGGGCGAAAGATTAATGGAGTATTTATTTTATTTTTGGGGCAAATCTAACAGCACTGAAATTAGAAAAACAGTTGTCCAAATGTGGATTGGGTTCTCATTACCTCTCATCATTCATCTTATTTACATCAAAATATTTAAAGATTGGTAATCAGCCTCTACCTTTTTCTACATATTTTGGTGAAGTTGAGGAGTCTTACTTTAGTCGAGTGAGTGCGTTGGAACAATGAGTCTCAAAACTTTTCTTACTTGATTAACCTACCATTCCGTTTGATACAATAAATTATAGATCCAGCAATAGTGTTAATCCTCATTAGGAAATAGTTTCCCTTGTTTATTACCTATAGTCTTGTATTTCTCATTGTTTTCTATTGATGCATCAGCAGGTTCAATCAAACTAGCTCCACCATTAGATATATTATTAACCCTTCTTGAAACAGGCCATGCTAATGTTATCTCATCAGGAGAGCTTCGCAAAAGATCCGTTGTAATGGGTGAGGGCTGGGTCGAGTTGTAATCACCCTTCAACCAAGTATTAAATTTATCCGGTTCAATAATAACCGGCATACGATTGTGTATAGCTTCTAAGCTACTATTAGCATTAGTAGTTATAATGGTGCAGGTTTGCAGTTGATTACCATCGTTTGACATCCAACTTTCCCATAACCCAGCAAATGTGAGCAGCCCACCATCAGCAGCAGAAATCCAGAAAGGCTGTTTGCTACCTGTGGGTTGAGTTTGCCATTCATAAAAGCCGCTAGCAGGAATAAGACAACGCCTACCTTGAAAGGCAGAAGAAAAAGAAGGCTTTTTATAAACAGTTTCTGCTCTCGCGTTTATCATCTTTGAACCCACAGAAATATCCTTAGCCCAAGAGGGAACAAAACCCCATTTAAAACTACTTGCAATATTCTTAGATTCATTACGATTTTCTTGTGAAGTAATAGTTAATATATACTGACCTGGAGCTATATTAAAACGTGGTTGAAAATTAACCGCACCCATATTTAATGAATAGACTCGTAATATCTCATCTAAGGAGTGAATTAGTCCGAAACGTCCACACATATAAGACACACTAATATAAATAATAAAAAAAATAAGATATTTTAATTATTAACTAAAAAGTTAAATAATTATCTATTTATTAAGCTAACCCTATGTATTACAGCCAAAAATCTATGAGAATACAAATTATTTAAACCTTTTAAATTGATGTTATTGACGAAAAAATTCATTAGAGTAAGATGTTCTCGTATTGTTCACGGTGACAGTAGGTCAATATTTAGTGTTACACTGGATGCTCGTGACTATATGTTGTAAATCTTCCAGATTATTCGCTGGAAATTACTCACAGCATGTGGACGACCTGGTTAAAGTTTCAAAAGGGGCATTGCGTATGGATGGGTCTGTAGGTATTTCAGCTGAAGAAGATGCTGTGGATAAAGTGTTTACTAAAGAAGAGAGTCAGAAACTGAGTCGTGGTAGTGAAGAAGTTACGCAAAATATTAGCGTTGAATCTCAATCAGTACAAAATCAACAGCCTTCCCTATTTGATGAATACATTGAAACTCAAAACAACCAAACAAACCAAGAAGATAACACGACAAATGTTTACCAAACTGAACGTGCTCGTATTATTATAGACCCATCCCGTGACAAAAATTTAACGGCGTTCGGCAAAGAAACTTTAGAAGATCGCTACCTACTTCCTGAAGAGGCCGGAAGCCCTCAAAAACTATTCGCTCGAGTCGCGGCTCATTATGGGGACGATTCTGAGCATGCTCAGCGTATTTATGATTATATTTCAAATCTTTGGTTTATGCCTTCTACACCAGTTTTATCTAACGGAGGGTCTAAACGAGGCTTACCAATATCATGTTTTCTAAATGAAGCTTCAGATTCTCTAGAAGGAATCGTAGATCTATGGAATGAAAATGTCTGGCTCGCTGCCCGTGGCGGAGGTATAGGCAGCTATTGGGGAAACCTTCGTTCAATAGGCGAACAAGTTGGACGTAACGGAAAAACCTCTGGGGTTGTTCCTTTTATTCGGGTAATGGATTCTCTGACACTAGCAATCAGCCAAGGTTCACTACGACGTGGTTCAGCTGCAGTTTATCTACCTATTTCTCATCCAGAGATTGAAGAGTTTATTGAAATGCGCCGACCTACCGGAGGTGATCCCAATCGGAAAGCACCTAACTTACATCATGGTGTTCTGATTTCTGATGACTTCATGCGTGCTGTAGAGGCTGATGAAGATTGGGCTCTAGTCAGTCCAAAAGACAGTGCACCAATTTCGCGTGTTTCAGCCCGTTCTTTGTGGATAAGAATTTTAACAGCTAGAGTAGAAACCGGTGAACCCTACATCATCTATTCCGATACAGTTAATAAGAGTATACCTGAGCATCATAAGATGGCCGGTCTTACTGTAAAAACATCTAATCTTTGTTCGGAAATAACATTACCAACTGGAACCGACCATCACGGGAAAGAACGCACAGCGGTGTGTTGTTTATCATCGCTTAACTTAGAAAAATTTACTGAGTGGAAAGAGCATCCAAATTTTATTGAAGATGTTATGCGTTTTCTGGATAATGTACTCCAAGACTTCATTGATAATGCGTCTGATTCTTTTGACAGAGCTACTTACGCAGCTATGCGTGAAAGATCCGTTGGCTTGGGTGTGATGGGATTTCATTCTTTTCTTCAAGATCATATGGTTCCATTTGAGTCTGCTATATCTAAAGGCTGGAACCATAATATGTTTAGACACATAAAGTCTGAAGCCGATGCCGCATCTGTTTTATTGGCAAAAGAACGCGGCGCCTGCCCTGATGCTGAAGACTATGGAATCATGGAACGTTTTTCTAATAAGATAGCTATAGCTCCTACCGCATCAATTTCAATTATCTGCGGTGGATCATCTCCAGGTATAGAACCAATTGCTGCCAATAGCTTTACCCATAAAACACTATCCGGTTCGTTTAATGTAAGATCTAAAGCATTGACTAGACTACTAGAAGAAAAAGGTAAAAATATAGATGATGTATGGTCCTCAATAATTACAAATGAAGGTTCTGTTCAACACCTAAATTTTCTATCAGATGATGAAAAGGATGTATTTAAAACAGCCTTCGAAATTGATCAGCGGTGGGTAATCGACCTAGCCGCAGATCGGGCAGACCAAGTGTGTCAGTCACAATCGCTTAATGTATTTTTAAAAGCTGATGTTCATAAGCGTGACCTACATCAAATTCATTACCAAGCTTGGAAAAAGGGAGTAAAAAGTCTTTACTATTGTCGTTCAAAATCACTTCAACGTTCTGAGAGCATTGCCTCCACGAATATGGTAGCATTAACCAATGATGAAGAAGCTGATCGCGCAGCTGCGAGCCGTAATGATTATGAGGAGTGCTTGGCCTGCCAGTAAAAATAAATAACGTAATCTATTTGCTAATATTATAATTATTACCTACTCGGTATAAAATCTGGGATTTTATTCGAGAAGTTTGTTGTGGGAACTATAAAATGTCGTTACTTGAAGAACGCATACAATACAAACCTTTTAAATATCCTTGGGCATATGATGCCTGGCTTCAACAACAGCGAGTTCACTGGCTTCCTGAAGAAGTACCTCTGGCCGATGACGTTAAAGACTGGCACCGAACTCTCAGCAATAGTGAAAGAAACCTTCTTACACATATTTTTCGCTTTTTTACTCAAGCTGACGTAGAAGTAAATAATTGCTACATGAAACATTATTCGCAAGTATTCAAACCTACTGAAGTGCTAATGATGTTGTCCGCCTTCTCTAATATCGAGACAGTACATGTTTCAGCGTATTCCCATCTACTTGATACAATTGGTATGCCAGAGACCGAGTACTCAGCATTCCTAAAATACCAACAAATGAAAGATAAATATGATTATATGAAGGAGTTCGGTGTCTCTACTAACAGAGACATAGCTAAGACTCTAGCTATGTTTGGAGCGTTCACTGAGGGGCTACAGCTATTTGCCTCCTTTGCAATTTTGTTAAATTTTCCTCGTTTTAATAAGATGAAAGGAATGGGACAGATAGTTACCTGGTCCGTTCGCGACGAAAGTCTACACACAGCTTCAATCATAAAACTATTTCGCACCTTCATACACGAGAACCCAGAGATTTGGGATGACGAATTCCAACGTGATCTCTATGTAGCGTGTGAAACAGTACTGCATCATGAGGATGCGTTTATTGATCTAGCTTTTGAAATGGGAGGAATCGAGGGTCTCGAAGGTCGTGAAATTAAACAATATATACGATATATCGCCGACCGACGCTTAATACAGCTCGGTCTTCAACCGGTATATCGTATAGAAAAAAATCCGTTACCCTGGATGGAAGAGATGCTTAACGGTGTCGAACACGCAAATTTTTTTGAAAACCGTGCCACCGAATATTCAAAAGCTGCCACCCAAGGTAGTTGGGAAGATGCTTTTGAATAAACTATTCCACTTACTTCTTACTGACTATTAAAACACATATGACCGTTTGGTGATTATGCTCAAATTTAGTAGGCACTTTCTTATGTTCGGCAAATAAAGTGACGTATGATCAAGCCATTATCTTCTCGATTCTCGGCTTATCGATGCTGTTTTTCTTATTAGGTAAATGGCGGTATGATGTTGTTGCCTTTACTGCTTTTTTATCCGCTGTGGTTGCTGGTGTAATACCATCTGAAAATGCATTTAATGGCTTTAGCCATCCAGCTGTTGTCACTGTTGCAGCAGTTCTTATAATAAGCAAAACTCTACAAACATCTGGTGTTATTGACAATATTGCTATTGCTTTATTTCGTAAGAGTTATAGCCAATCAATTCAGAGAGGCGTTTTATCCGGTCTAGGTGCCACCCTATCCGCGTTTATGAATAATATTGGTGCTCTGGCCCTTCTAATGCCTGTAGCCTTACGCATTAGCAAAAAACCTGGCGCTTTATTAATGCCGTTGTCTTTTGGGTCAATATTAGGCGGACTAGTAACTCTGATCGGAACACCACCTAATATAATAATTGCTAATTATCGCACTAACGTAACTGGCGAACCATTTCGTTTATTTGACTTTGCTCCAGTCGGTGCACCAGTGGCCCTTATAGGTTTAATTTATATTGTTTTAATCGGATGGCGCTTTATACCAAAAAATAGAAAAGGACGTAAATCAGCAATAGATTTATTTGACGTAGAAAATTACGTTACAGAGGTAAGAGTTCCTGATGATTCTAATTTTATTGGTAAATATATCTCAGAGTTAGAGAACTATAGTGAGGAGCGCTCCATCGTTGTAGGTCTTATTCGTGATAAAAATCGTATTCTTAATAATTTAAGTAAAGTAGCTTTAAAAGCTAATGATCGATTACTAATAAGAACTGATCCAGCTGTTTTTGATAAACTAATAAATAAAAAAGACATAGAACTCGCTAATGAAAACAAGCTAGATGATGAAAACCTTCGTTCAGATGAAATAGGACTAATTGAAGTTGTAATCCCACCTAGTTCATTTATCGAGGGTCGATCTGCTCAAACACTCAGACTGAGGCAACGCTATAGCGTTGCCCTAATTGCAATGGCGAGACAAGGTCAACCTGTAAACGAAAGATTAGGAAACGTCATCTTTAAAGCTGGAGACGTACTTCTCTTACAGGGAGAATCGGAATTACTAACGGAAATAACTGCCACTCTTGGTTGCCTACCCCTTGCCGAAAGAGGACTTTCTTTTGGACGCCCTAAGAAAGCGTGGTTACCTATTACATTGTTTGCTTCTGCTATATTAGCCACTGCTTTCAACTTTGTTCCAATACATATATCTTTTTCTACTGTCGTTGTTGTTTTAATATTATTGAGAACAATAACCCCTCGTGAAGCTTACGAGTCAGTTGACTGGTCAGTAATAATCTTACTCGGTTCAATGATTCCTCTTGGTAATGCGTTACAATTAACTGGAGGTACAGAACTTATAGCGCAAGGAATATCTGGAATTGCCTCGACGATGCCAACATTTGTTATTATTACACTACTGCTAGTGGTTACCATGACATTATCAGATTTGATGAATAACGCAGCCACTGCGATTGTAATGGCTCCAATCGGTTCCGCTATAGCACAACAATTAGAGGTAAATGTTGACCCGTTTTTAATGGCTATTGCCATTGGTGCGTCTTGCGCATTTCTAACTCCGATAGGACATCAGAATAATGTTCTAGTTATGGGCCCTGGCGGGTATAAATTTGGCGATTACTGGCGTATGGGCCTACCTCTTGAAATCCTTGTAGTAATTGTTTCTGTCCCGCTAATACTTTTAGTTTGGCCCCTATAAACGAAAATTTCTAAATCACTTCTTCAAGTTCACGTTGTTGTAAAGGCTTGAATCCAACGATTAAGCCACCTTCTATTTCTATAACTGGGCGCTTTATAAGAGTTGGATTTTCAACCATTAATGCAAGAGCTGTATCTTCATTGACATTTTCACGGATTACATCTGGCAAATTTCGCCATGTTGTACTGCCGCGATTCATGAGCACTTCCCATCCAACTTCCATAGCCCAGAGAGTTAGACGTTCCAAGTCCACACCATCTGCCCTTACATCTAAATACCGATGAGGAACTTCTCTACGTTCCAACCACTTTAATGATTTTTTTGTGGTATCGCAGGTCTTAAGGCCATACACAGTTATCATGAAAATAATTCCGACAAATTATTTATTTTTGTATGTTTAGCATGCAAATCATAAAATAACCTAAAAAAAGAATCTATTTACGAAATAAATAAGCAAGGCTGGAGTAGCTGTAATACTTTTACTATTATTTAAATAATTTCTAGGTATATTCTGTTAGCCACTAAAAAAGGATATCCAAATGGGTAAATTCGGCATAGGCCAAGCTGTTACACGAATAGAGGATCAACGCCTGTTAACAGGTGGTGGACGTTATAACGACGACATATCATTAGAAGGTCAAACTTATGCTTATATCCTACGCTCACCACATGCGCATGCTAAAATAAATTCTATTAACATTGATAATGCCCAATTAGCGCCAGGGGTTTTATTAGTGTTAACAGGTGACGACGTAGCTAAAGAAGGTATTAAACCGATGCCTTGCATGGCGCCTGTTAAAAATATAGATGGTAGTGGGAGAGCAAGTACATATAGACCAATTTTAGCTCAAGAACGGGTACGGCATGTTGGAGAACCTGTAGCGGTCATTGTAGCCAAAACTTTACACCAAGCACGTGACGCTGCTGAATTTATAGAAGTATTATATGAAGAGATGCCATCAACCACTCATACATATAAATCATCGCTAGAAGGAGCACCACTAGTTCATGATAATATCGCAAATAATATCTGTTTCGATTGGGGAAAAGGAAATCGTGAAGAAACAGATAAAGCCTTTGCAAAAGCTGCTAGAATTACGAGTCTTAATCTAATTAATAACCGTGTTGTAGTTAATTCGATTGAACCAAGAGGTGCTATAGGCGATTACAATCCAAAAACAGAACGATCCACGCTCTACACGTCCTCTCAGGGAACTCATATCTTAAGAGATACTATTGGTGATCATATACTACAAATAGGAAAAGAAAACTTACAAGTTCTTACTGGAGACGTTGGTGGTGGCTTTGGTATGAAAATATTTCCACATCCAGAACAGCCGATTGTGGTATGGGCTGCCAGAAAATTAGAGTGCCCTGTAAAATGGTCTTCGGATCGAACTGAAGGCTTTATGTCTGACATACAAGCCCGTGATCATGAGACTTTAGCTGAAATGGCAATGGATGAAGATGGTAAATTTTTATCTCTACGAGTGACTACACATGCTAATCTTGGTGCATATCTTTCCCACTTTGGTGCTATGATACCTACAGAAGCTGGAACTGGAATGCTTAACGGTCTTTATTCAATTCCAAGTATTTGGGCTAATGTCAAAGGTATTCACACAAATACAGTTCCAACTGACGCATACCGTGGAGCAGGACGTCCCGAAGCTATTTACTGTATAGAACGACTTGTTGACAAATGTGGACGTGAAATGGGCTTATCCCAAGACGAAATACGCCGACGAAATTTTATAAAGACTGATCAACTGCCCTATACAACCGCACTAGGAGATGTATTCGATAGTGGCGAGTTTGCAAACATTATGGATGCGGGTATGGAGCGTGCTGATTGGTCAGGCGCTGCTAATCGACAAGCAGATAGCTCAAAAAGAGGGAAACTACATGGCATAGGAATGGCAACTTACGTTGAAAAATGTGGTGGAGGTAATGCAGAAGTCGCAGATATAAAATTTGATACTACTAACGATCATATTACTATCTATATAGGTACAGTGACAAACGGCCAAGGACATGACACAGCATACAAACAGATTATGTCAGATCGACTTGGTATAGATACGGACAATATAACTCTTGTTCAGGGTGATAGCGATAGAGTACCTCCTGGAATGACGGGTGGGTCACGGTCGGTCACTGTAGGTGGAGTAGCAGTCTCCAAAGCTTCAGAAGCAATAATAGAAAAAGGCCGTAAAATTACTGCTCATATCTTCGAAACTGCAGAAGCTGATATTGACTACGACGATTGTATATTTCGTGTCGCAGGTACAGATCGAACGATATCATTATTCGATGTAGCCCGTGCATCTCATAAACCAGAAAACCTTCCTGAAAGTATCGAGCCAGGCCTGGATGAAGCCTATAGTCATACTCCCGATGCTCCAACCTTTCCAAATGGATGCCATATATGTGAGATAGAAATAGATCCTGAAACTGGTATTCTTGAAATAGTTAAATACACAGTAATGGATGATTTCGGAGACGTAGTAAATCCACTATTAATTGAAGGCCAAGTGCACGGCGGTATTGTACAAGGAATTGGCCAAGCCCTCCAAGAGCATACCGTCTACGAAAACAATTCGGGTCAGCTGATTACCGCATCATTTATGGATTACAGGTTGCCCAGAGCAGGTGATTTTCCATACTTCGATTTTAACATGCGTAACGTTAAATGCATAACAAATCCTCTGGGTATAAAAGGATCAGGAGAAGCAGGAGCAATTGGTGCACCAGCTTCTGTAATGAATGCAATTATAGATGCTCTTTACAAAGCAGACGGATCAATAGAAATCGATATGCCTGCCACACCTGATGTAATCTGGGAAGCAGCTAATAAACCTCTTGCAGCAGAATAAAATTAGCAAGATCTAACCTTTTAAGGAGGTTTTTTGCAAAAACAATATAATCTATTGCTGGAACCTGTCTGTAACATTGCACGGGATGCTGGAGTGGCTATTATGGATATTTATGCCACGAACTTTTCATCGGAGCGAAAAGCAGACGGATCTCTAGTTACCAAAGCTGATACAGCTGCAGAAACTATTATCTTGTCGGCTTTAGCTTCTCTTACACCTGATATCCCAATCGTATCTGAAGAACGTAGCGCAATAGGTGATTTTCCAGATATTACTGGTGGAACCTTTTGGAGCGTTGACCCTTTGGATGGTACACGGGAATTTGTAAAACGTAACGATGAGTTCACGGTTAATATCGGGTTAATAATTGATCTTAAACCAGTATTAGGAGTGCTTTACGCTCCTGCCCTGGATATACTTTTTTTTGGCGCCGGTTTTGGCTCTGCAAAACGGGTTATAAACAGTAATAAACATTCTGATATTAAATGTCGTAAGATACCAACAGAAGGAAT
>Ga0315339_1002712_pt1 | contig 13082 bp, 13 predicted proteins | sample ASW17metaG_FD_204514 | JGI IMG/M metagenome (GOLD analysis project Ga0315339, IMG submission 204514) | Ammonia-oxidizing marine archaeal communities from Pacific Ocean, United States - ASW #17 | ecosystem: Environmental > Aquatic > Marine > Oceanic | place: USA: California | collected 2016-12-05
ACGGGTGGAACAATCGTTCGGTCCCATCATGGCGGCGACCGTGACCGTTTCTAACCTTGAGAGGGCCGTCGCCCTCTACGAGGGTGCGCTGTCCCTTGAGGTTGGCGCGCAGGCTGATGTGCCGTCGGCGCTCGCCCGGTCGTGGGGCGCACCCGCCGTTACCGGGCGGCCTTGCGCCGTCTTGCGGCCAGGCAGCGGCAACCCCGGCTGGCTGCGTCTGGTCGAGGCGCCGCCGGTGCCCGCTTATCGTCCCTTGGCAAGCGTTGGCTGGGCGGGGATTGAAATCTTGGTCGCAGATCCGGTGGGCCTGGCCGGTCACCTCGCCAAATGGCCTTTCAAAGTTATCGGCCCGCCGGCGCCCCTTCGCAGCTTCCCCGACATCACGGCCATGCAGGTGATCGATCCCGATGGCGCGGTGCTGTACCTCACCGACGTGGGCGCGGCCGCGCAGGCAATCGACCTGCCGGTGGTTTCAGGCCAAGTCGATCGCGTCTTCATCGTCGTCCTCGCGGTCCCGGATTTTCCGCGGGCGCTGGCGTTCTACCGTGAGCACTTCGGGCTTGAAGCGGGCGAGGCGCATGAGCGCAACATCCACTTCGAAGGACCCGGATACGGCCTGCCGGCTCCGGATTCACCGGCGAGCATGACGACCATGCGGCTCGCCGGTCAGAGCTTGATTCAGGTCGACGAGTATCCGGAAAAAACGCCGCCGCGCCCGGCCGAGGATCGCGGTTTGCCCGCGGGCTTCGCGATCACCTCCTTCGCCGTGGCCTCCCTCGGCCCCTTCGAGGAACGCGGTCTCACACCCGCCATGGCTGGCGAGGGGCCGCCCTATGAGGGCCGCAGGACGCTGACGATGCGCGGTCCGGCGGGGGAACTGATCGAGCTGATCGAAACAGGCCGGTCCGCCGGGTAATCCAGAAGTGACCATGGACGATCCACGCGGCGTGCCGGTTTCGACGGACGATCCGAACAATCTCGAGATGTTTGAGGCGGCGCTGCGAACGCTCAATACTTACAACGGCGACGCGGTCGCGCTGATCGACGCCGCACTCGACGCCGATCCCGGCTTTGTCATGGGTCACGTCTTTCGCGCCCAGGTGCACGTCACCTTGTGGGAGAAAAGTGCGGTCGCCGAGGTAGAGGTCAGCCTCGCCCGGCTGCGCGATCTCGATTACCGCAGCAACGATCGCGAACGCCGTCATGTCCGCGCCCTCGAGCAGTGGGCCGCTGGTGACTGGGATGGCATGCGCGGCGAGTTGGATCGTCTTCTCGCCGAACACCCGCGCGATTTGCTCGCCCTGCAAATTGGCCATTTGGCGGATTTCTTCCACGGCGACCGTGACAATCTGCGGGGCCGCGTCTTCCGCGCCCTGCCGTCCTGGAGCCGCGAGGACACAGGCTATTCGTTTGTACTGGGTATGCTGGCGTTCGGGCAGGAGGAATGCGGCAGCTACGCCGAGGCAGAGGAAACGGGCCGCCAGGCCCTGGCGCTCGACCCGGACGATTGTTGGGCCCACCATGCGGTCGCCCACGTCATGGAGATGGAAGGCCGGCAATCCGAAGGCATCGCCTTTATGGAGGAGCGCCGCGAACATTGGGCGCAGGCCGACAATGCGTTCGCTTACCACAACTGGTGGCATACGGCGCTCTATCACCTCGATCAGGGCCGCGCGGACCGAGCCCTCGAAATCTACGACCACGGGATCCACACGGAGCCATCCGAGTTTCAGGTGACAATGCTAGATGCCGTCGCCCTCCTGTGGCGCCTCCATTTGCAGGGTCTTGAGGTCGGCGACCGTTGGGATGAGTTGGCGTCGGCGTACGACGGCGGCGTTGAGGACGGCTTCTACGCCTTCAACGACATGCACGCGATGATGGCCTACGCCGCCACGGGCCGCGCCGCGCGCGCGGCGAAGCTTTTGGCCGCGATGGAGGCCAGGGCCGGGGAGGGCGGAACCGGCGGGGCTATGACCCGCTCGGTCGGTCTGCCGATCACCCTCGCCGTCGAGGCCTTCGGCCGCGAGCGCTACGCCGAAACCGTTGATTTGCTCATGCCGGTGCGTTACCGCGCCGCCATTTTCGGTGGCAGCCACGCGCAGCGCGATATCGTGCACCGCACCTTGATCGAGGCGGCGTTACGGGCGGGTAATGGGCCGCTGGCCCGAGCGCTGGTCAACGAACGTCTGGCGTTGAGGCCGGACTGCCCTTTCAACCGGCAGCTTCGCGAGCGCGCCGCCGCCTAAAGCATGCCTCCCTCCCCCATCCAGGGGGAGGGCTCCCGGCGCCTCACACCTTGCCGGTCCCGGCGGTTCGACCTATTTTGAGCCGACAACGAGATGGGGCGTGGCCAAGTGGTAAGGCAGCGGCTTTTGGTGCCGCCATTCGCAGGTTCGAATCCTGCCGCCCCAGCCAAACCTAAGAGGGGGCACCCGTGGGGGGCGACGGGGAGACACGCAAGCTGGCCGCGATCATGGCGGCGGATGTGGTGGGCTATTCGCGTCTCATGGGCGGCGATGAAGCAGCGACCCTGCGCACGTCTCGATGGGGGAAGTTGGGGTGGGGGTGACTTGTGCGCCAGAGAAAGTAAATATTGGGGAGGCGCTTTGCTTCTAACAGAAGGCAAACAATGACCAAAGTTTTGATCGTGGGCGGCGGCATCGGCGGCCTTACCGCGGCCGCCTGCCTGCTCAAGGTCGGGATCGACGTAGAAATTTACGAACAGGCGCCGGAATTGAGCGAAGTCGGCGCCGGCATTCAGATGAGCGCCAACCCGACGCGCGTTTTGTACGATCTTGGCTTGGCCGAGGAGCTGGATGCTGTGTCGGTGCGTCCTTCCGCCTACCGCTTCGTCATCTATGATTCGTCCGACGTTCTACAGGAGATTCAGATGGGCGACACGTACGTCCAGCGTCACGGCGTGCCCTACTACGTCCTGCACCGAGCGGATTTTCTCGACATCCTCGAACGCAAAGTCCGCGTTCTCAATGCCGATGTGATTCACCTGAACTCGATGGCCGAGGGATTCACCGAGTCCGGCGATGGCGTTGAGCTGCGCCTTAGCGATGGCCGGACAGTAACGGGCGACGTGCTGATCGGCGCCGACGGCATCAAATCGGTCATCCGCTCGCAAATAGTCGGCGAGACGCCGGCCCACTACACCGGCGACGTCGCCTGGCGCGTGGCCGTGCCCATGGACGGGCTGCCACAGAACGAGGAGCCGCACACCGTCGATATCTGGGTTGGTCCGACGCGGCACGCGGTTTCCTATCCGATCCGCAGCGGCAACCTGATGAACTTTGTCGGGGTCGTCGAATTCGACGAATGGTCTGAGGAATCGTGGATTTCAAAGCACCCGTGGGAGAAACTCAAGAACGACTTCACCGGATGGCATCCCAAGATACAGGCCATCATCGACGCTACCGATCATGATAATTGCTTTCGCTGGGCGCTCAACGACCGGACACCGATCAGAAACTGGAGCACACGCCACGTGACATTGATGGGCGATGCGGCGCACCCGACGCTGCCCTACATGGCGCAGGGCGCGGCCATGGCCATCGAGGACGCGGCGGTGCTTACGCGCGCTCTTCAGGCCGCGGACGATATCCCGGCGGCTCTAGACCTTTATCAGCGCAACCGTATCGACCGGTCGGCCCGGGTCGTCAATGAGTCCTCGGCCAATCGCGGGCTTTTCCACCACGATTCGCCGCAAGCCTTGCGCGCCGCGTTTTCCGAGCGCGATATCTCGGCCGAACGCACGGCCTGGCTGTTCTCCTACGATCCCCTCACCGTCGATCTGGTTTAGGAAGGCCGCGCTATGGACGCCGTCTTGCAGAGTTTTTTTGCCGGTTTTCCCGTCCTTTTGTCGCACTTCATCGTCACGGTGCTCCTGCTGATCGCCGGCGTGGTGCTCTATGTCGCGATCACACCCCACCACGAGATGAAGCTGATCCGCGAAGGCAACACGGCGGCGGCGGTGTCGCTCGCCGGCATCATCGTTGGCCTGGCCCTGCCGCTTGCCGTCAGCATGGCGGTCAGCCTCAGCGTCTTCGATATTCTCATCTGGGGCGTCTTCGCGCTGGCCGTGCAACTCATCACATTCTTCGTCGTCGATGTTTTGATGCGCGGCCTGTCGAAGCGCATCGAAGCGGGCGAAATGGCGCCCGCCGTGATTTTGGTCGCGGCCAAGCTCGCCGTCGCCATGATTACAGCCGCGGCGCTGTCGGGATAGAGGACGTTCGCGGGCGACCATGAGCCGGCGTGACTTTATCGCGATTGCGCTGCTGTTTGCCGGGATCGCCTTTGTCGCCGTGCAGCGCTTCGACGCGCCCTCGGAACGCAGGCCCGATCCGAGAACTTACGAAGACCCTGGCCGGACGCCTGGAGGTTTTGCCCGGCGCCGCCCGGCGCCGCCCCCAGGTGCGGCCGGCCTGCCGCCGCCCTCGCTCGTCGATCCGGGTTTCACAATCGAGGCGGAGGTCAAAACCGGCGACGTGACCGGCACCGCCTTTTCGATCGGCCCCGGCCGATGGATGAGCGCGAAGCACGTGACCGAGTCGTGCCGCCAGGTCTGGATTCAAACGGGCCCCAGGCGTGGCGTGCGGGCCGAGCGCGTAGTCGAACATCCCGGTGCCGATCTCAGTATCATTTTCACGGACGGCGGCGCGCCGGAGCTTCCCGTGTCCACAGCGGTGCTCAACTTGGGGCAGGTTGGATTCTACTTCGGCTTCCCGAAAGGCGAAGCGGGCGCGGTGTCGGCCGATCTGATCGGACGCGCCCGAATGCGGACCGAAGGCAGCCGGCATTCGGTGGAGCCCGTCGTCGGCTGGGCCGAACGCCGCCGCATCCCCCATAGCGAGGGCTCGCTCGGCGGGTTGTCGGGGGGTCCGGTGCTAAACGGCGCGGGCGAAGTCGTCGGTGTGGCGGTCGCCAGCTCAATTCGCCGCGGCCGCGTTTTTTCCGCCGCGCCCGGTTCGATAGGAGAGATGTTCGAACGCGCCGGCGTCGCCGAGCCCATTGGCGTACCGTTGCCGGCGGACCCGCGCACGCTCACGGCAAGAGAATTTCCGCGCCACGGCGAAGATCTGCGCGACCTCCTCACCGTGGCCAAGGTCGTGTGCCTGGCAGGCGGCAAGACCAAACGGCGGCGGCGCCAGCGCCTTTGACGGAACCCCGCCCGGCGCTATTTAGGCGCCGCAGGAATCCCAAGAATATTCGATGGCGTTTTCGGAATGCGCCTCGCATAGCGATGCGTTCTTTGGTCGGGCCGGTCATCATCTAGAGAGATTCAAGCCACCAAGATCCCATGCGCAGCGATGTCATTGAAGATAACGGATAATATGGTGGACCCAAGCAAATTCTATGCGGCGTTAGCGCGGCGTGGACCTGGCCGCGGTGATGGGTCTGGTGGTTGAAAAGGGCGAGCAAGATGTGGTCGCAGCGGGTGATTTGTTCGCCGCCGCCGATCATGCGGCGTTACGGGACGGCCCTTCCAATGGCGTCTTCGTCGAGCCTCGTGATAAGCCGTTATCCTTCGCTGAGGGCCGCGGCGATATCCCCGGCTAGGCGTGCGTTTGATTGCAAAAGTGCGAGGTTGGCAGTGAGCGTGCGGCCCCCGCTCAAATGCATGAGGCGATTGAGCAGAAACGGTGTGACGGCTTTGCCGGTGACGCCGCCAGCCTCGGCTTCAGCCAAGGCTATTTCGATCCAGGTCTTCAGGTCACCCGCCCTGATCTCCGCTGTGGGGGGCACCGGATTGGCGATCACCAGGCCACCCCCGCCGCCAAGACGCAAGTGGGCGCGGATCAGGTGCGCCGCCTGCTCCGCTGAATCGAGGCGGACATCCAGCGCCAATTCGGTTTCCCGCGTATGGAACCCGGCGAAATGGCCGATGCCGTAGCCGGCGACAGGAACCCCGTGGGTCTCCAGCACCTCAAGCGTGCGGGGAATGTCGAGGATTGACTTGGCGCCGCTGCACACCACGGCGACGGGCTGGCGTGCAATTTCCGCGAGATCGGCTGAGACGTCGAACGTCGTTTCGGCCCCGCGGTGGACACCGCCAATGCCGCCCGTGGCAAAGATCTTAATCCCCGCCACTGCCGCACAAAATACAGCCGCGGCAACCGTGGTTCCTCCCTCGCCGCCCGCGGCCATCAAGTTTGCAAGATCGCGGCGGCTGGCTTTCGCGGCGGCGCCGCCACCCGCGAGGCGTGCGAGCTGTCCCTCGTCAAGGCCAACATGAATGCGGCCGCCGATAATGCCGGTGGTGGCCGGTACCGCGCCAGCCTCGCGTACCGCCGTTTCCATGGCGTGAGCGGCCTTAAGATTTTGCGGCGCCGGAAGTCCGTGAGTGACGACGGCGGTCTCAAGCGCCACCACCGCAGCGTTCGCTTCGATCGCCTCGGCCACCTCCGGCGCGATGACAAAATCTTCCTTCATGCCGCCTCACCGATTTGAGCCACACGGCCGGCGAGGCGGCCGGGGTCGAACGGCGTCACCACCGGGCCATCTTCCTCCGCCGTCAGGCTGGCGAGAGCGAGCCCGTGGACAAGGGCATCGCGCAGTGAGCGGCCGCGGACGATGGCGTCCAGCGCACCGGCCGCGAAAGCATCGCCGGCTCCGTTGGCGTCGCGCAAATGGGTCGGGGGATTGGCGATTGCCTCAACGATGCCGTCGCCAGCCACGGCTGCGCCGCGTTCGCCCAAAGTAATGAACGCCACACCGGCGCCCAGGCCGCGCAGCGCCTCCGCGGCGGCCAAGGTATCAGCCGGTGTCTCGATCGCGCGGCCGGTGAGGGCGGCCGCCTCCGCGTGATTGGCAAACACACCGGAAAGCTGGCCGAAGGCGGCCTCAAGACGCGGTGCTTTGGCCGGCGACACGGCGGCGCCATAGACAGTGCCCGGTGCCGCCTCTGCAAGCGCCGCAATGGATGCCGAGGGCAGGTTCGCGTCGATGAGCCACACGGGCCGGCTCGCCATGTGCTCACCAACATGCAGGCAGTGATCCGGGGTCAAGGATTCGTAGATCGCCATGTCGGCGAGGCCAATCTCAAGATCGCCGTCCGGACCCAGGACCGCCGTGTAGGTCGCGGTGGGGGCGTTGTCGCAACGGAGCGTCGCAGATATGTCAACGCCGGCGGCCTCCAGTGCGGCGAGGACGGCCCGGCCCTCCGCGTCGTTGCCAAAAGCGCTGACGAGCGCCACATCCCATCCCAGCATTGCGAGATTGCAGGCGATATTGCGGGCGACGCCGCCGTGCGCGGCGGTGATCGAAACGGGGTTCGAACTGCGCCAGGCGATGGGGCCGAGGTTTCGTGCGATGCGATCGACATGGGCCGCCCCGAAGCAGGCGATTTTCGGTCTGGTATCGGCCGCCACGGTCCCGCTCCCTCAAAGTACGGGCCGATGGTAGCAGGTCCCGAAGGCCTTGCGGCTGGCGCCGAAGGCCAGAATTCATCTTAAATCATATTGTTAACGTCAACTACAACGCCTATATAATAGTCAATGAAAACCTTGATGGGAAATTTGTGGTGCAAACGGCAATTGCTAGAAAACTTGAGGTTCTGAGACTCCGTGGCGGCATCAAATCCGCGGATTTGGCGGAACTGCTGAGTACGACGCCGGAGACCGTTTCACGTTGGAATGCGGGACGCTCCTCGCCGCACCGCGCATTCGAACGAAAAATCCTCGATCTCGAATACATCGTCGAATGTTTACGTGAGTTCTACGCGGACCCGAACGATGCGCGCCTCTGGCTATTCTCGCCGCAGAAATTGCTTGATGGCAAGAAGCCGGCCGACTTGATCGAGGAAGGAAAAATAGAAGAAGTCCGAGCTTTCATCAAAGACCTAGGTGGTGTCGTCTATTCGTAGCGAGGTTGCGTGACACGCGGCGCCGGCCTGAGGGACCAAATTGCTGGTCCTGCGTCTTAGCCGTGGTTGGGCGCCGTCTACCGGACATGCTGGCGCGGGGGCTCCGTGTTTCACGGGTGTCCGAGTGGAGGCCGGTGGTGTCCCCCCAACGTATTTGAGGTCCTGTACATGAGCCTTGAAAAGGCAGGCGCCATCGCCGAGATCGACGCGTGGCTTCGCGAAATCACGCCCCGCCCGGATCGGCCTATCGAGGTGCACACAATTGAGCTGGAGGCCCGTGGCACGGTGACGATTGGAGACCTCGACGAACGTGCGCGCTTGACGTTAAACGCTTTGGCGAACGTGACTACGGCCGCACCCAGCAGATCGGCGATGCGGCGCACTTTCTCGGACGTGAGGCGCTCATCGTTCCAAGCGCGCGTTGGTCCTACATAAATCTCATTCTCTTCCCCGGCAATCACGGCGATCAGACTCTAAGACCAGTGCGATCCGAGATCGTGGATTGGGAGCGCTGGCGGGCCGAGCGCGCTCCCTAGACTGCGCCGCCCAATTCCTCGCCGGAGAATTTGCTACGGTCGTGCGGCGCATCGAGGTCGAGCGCCGGGCCGATGGGCACGATGCCAGTCGGATTGATCGAGGTGTGGCTGTGATAGTAGTGCCACTTGATGTGGTGCATGTTGACCGTCTCGGCGATCCCCGGCATTTGGTAAAGATCGCGCAGATAGTTCGACAGGCTCGGGTAGTCCTCGATGCGCCGCAGATTACACTTGAAGTGGCCGAAATAGACGGCGTCGAAACGCACGAGCGTTGTGAACAACCGCCAGTCGGCCTCGGTCGGCGCGCTACCGACGAGGTAGCGTTGCTCGCCCAGACGGCGCTCCAGATCGTTCAGAGTTGCGAACAGGGCGTTAAAGGAGTCTTCGTAAAATTCCTGGCTGCCGCCAAAGCCGCATTTGTAGACGCCGTTGTTGAGCGTGGTGTATATGCGCTCGTTGAGCGTGTCGATCTCGGCGCGCTTGTCCGTGGGGTAGAGATCGAGCGATGCGTCACCAAAGGCGTTGAACGCATCGTTGAACATGCGAATGATCTCGGCCGATTCGTTGTTGACGAGTGCGCCGGTCTTTTTGTCCCACAGCACCGGCACCGACACGCGGCCTGAATAATTTGCGTCCGAGGCGAGGTAGATATCGCGCAGAAACTTGGCACCGGCGTTCGGGTCGGGAATGGCGCCATCGCGGCTGCTGAAGTGCCAGCCGTCATCGGTCATATGCCAATCTACGACGGAGAGCGAGATAGCGTGCTCAAGCTTCTTTAGCTTGAGCACGATGAGCGTCCGGTGGGCCCACGGACAGGCGTGGGAGATATAGAGATGGTAACGGCCGGCCTCGGCCTTAAAGCCGGACGAGCCATCCGCCGTGACCCAGTTGCGCAGGGGCGCGTCCGGACGCTGGAAGCCGCTGCGGCGCTTTGCCGAATCATCGACCCATTGGCCGTCGACCAACATACCCATGCCGGGTTCTCCCTTCGCCTTGCCGCTCGACTAAAGCTTGTCGTGGGTTCCGTCGCAGAATGGCTGGCCGCCGGTTTGCTTGCAGCCGCAGAAGTACAGCGTCTTGGCCTCGTCCGCCTTGAACGGCACCGGCTGCAGGCTGGTTTGGGCATGACTGCCGTCGCAAAACGGTTGGTTGTCGCTGCGCCCGCACCGGCACCAGAAGTAGCTTTTCCCGGCCTCCACTTCGACGGGGTAGGGGCCTTTTTGGGCGACAATCGATTCGTCTGTCATTCTTCGTTCTCCCATTGTTCTCACGGCTCGCGTGTTTTCGGTTTCGTCTCTTAGGTTGCGCCCGCCCCGCCCCGCCACGCAAGGCGCCAAGCGCCCAGATGACCGCGTTGCGGCGCTTGTAGGCAATGAACGCGTTCAGGGCGAGCAGCACGATCGCAGAAATCGACTCCAGAATAAACTCTGCGTTGGTCCAGTTTACGCACCAACAACGGGGGCGCCCTGCGCGAGGCGCTTCTGGCCGGCCTCGGCATCGGCATGTTGCCGTCGTTCATCGTTGGTGCCGACCGCGCAACGGCCGTTTGCAACAGGTCATGCCGCAATTTGGCGGTCTCGCGGGTGCTGCCTACGCCTTACACCCACAGGGCCGCCATGTGCCGGCGAAAGTGCGAGTCTTTATTGAATTTCTTACCGAGCGCCTTGGGCCGGCCCCGCCCTGGGAACGCTAAGTAGGTGGCGAGCGCCGGCAGCCATTGTTCCGGCTGATCGGCCATGCTAGGTCATGGCCATGCTTAGCCTGAGCATCCGACGACGACGATAGTTCGCGTCCGCGCCGCGCGGTCATGGCGCACGCTGGCCGCTCGCGGCCATCCCAAAATTCCACACACAGAAGCCTCCATTCGGCGCCATCGCGTTATCGTCGGAGAACCCCATGTTTGAGATCGTCGCCGAGAGGCCACAGGACGCCGCCCCCCGGGAAGCCCTCTTAGACCTCGTGTTTGGTGCGGAGCGCCAAAAGCGCACGGTCTACCGCTTGCGCGGCGGCACGGCGCCCGCCCCGGGCCTATCCCTTGTGGCGCTGGAGAACGGCGCGTTCCGCGGCAGTCTGCGGTTCTGGCCGGTGTCGGTTTATGGCGCCCGCGCGCCACTGTTGCTTGGACCGCTGGCCGTCGACCCGGCGCGCCACGGTCAGGCCATCGGCGTCGCGCTCGTCCGGCGCGGCCTGCGTGCGGCGGCGGCAAACGCTCACGACCTGGTCCTGGTGGTGGGCGAGCCCGCGTATTACGCGCGCTTCGGCTTCTCTTCGGCCGCCGTCCTTGGCCTTTCCTTGCCCGGTCCCGTGGACGAAAATCGTTTCCTCGTGCTGGCGATCGGCGGCGCCCTGGCCCATCGCATCGGTGGCCCGGTTGGGCGCGCGGATCGCACCGCCTTTGACAGCATCAGCGGCGACCCCGCAAGTTAGGCCATGGAATTCGGCATCCAGTTCTTTCCCGACGTCGGACCGGACATCGTGTCCGGCGCGGACTATTGGGGCGACGCAATGCATCTGTGTTCGCTCGTCGACGAGCTCGGTTACACGAACATTCGCACCGTCGAGCATTATTTCGAGCCCTACGGCGGCTACAGTCCGAACCCCATCGTGTTCCTGGCTGCGGCGGCGATGGTCGCGCCGCGTGCGCGCCTAGTCACCGGCGCGGTCCTTCCGGCGTTCAACAACCCGATGAAGCTCGCCGGCGAGATCGGCATGCTCGATGCGATCTCCCAGGGGCGCATCGAGGTCGGTTTCGCGCGCGCCTTCCTGCCCCACGAATTCCGGCGCTTCGGCGTGCCCCTCGACGAAAGCCGGGCGCGGTTTACCGAGGGGATGGAGATGGTGCGCCGCATGCTCGAAGAAGAGCACGTGTCGACGGAAGGCGAGTTCCATACGTTGCGCGATGTCACCTCCTTGCCGCGGCCGACCCAGCAACCGCGTCCGCCGTTTTGGGTCGCTGCCCTTGCGACACCGGCGTCCTTCGAATTCGCGGGCCGCGCCGGGCACGCGGTTATGGCGATCCCCTTGGCCGGGGGCGCCATGAAGGATTTGATCGCGACCTACCGCGAGGCCTGGACATCGGCGGGCCATCCCGGCAAGGGCCGGGTCATGCTCGCTTTCCACATGCTGTGTCACAAATCGCACGACGCTGCGGTGGCCATCGCCCGCGAACCTCTCAATCGCTATCTCAAGTCGTTGGTCTCAGCGGCGGGCGCGTGGCTAGATGGCGCGGCCTCGACCGACTATCCGGGCTACGACAAGATCATCCGCATGTTGGACGCCGAGACCTTCGAGAGCCAGGTCAAGAAGGGTGCGGCCTGGGTCGGCACACCCAAAGAGGTGCGCGAGCAGGCTGCCGGCTACAACGAACAGGTTGGCGGTTTCGAGATTGCTTCTTTGCAGGTCAACTTCAACACGGTCAGCCGCGCCGAGGCCGAGGCCTCAATGCGCCTTTTCGCCCGCGAGGTGATCCCCAGCCTGTCCTAGCGGCCCTCGCGGCGCCACGCCAGCATCAGGCCGCCCAGCACCAAGAGCAGCACCGCCAGCGGCGGCAGGAGCGCGCTCTGGCGAACGCCGGTGACGAAGTAGCTCTCGTTCGCCACCAATCCGATCCAACCGCGGCCCGATGCGTTGCGCCCTCGGCGCACGCGGCGCACGCTCGGCGTCGTTTCCTCGACAAGCCACACGGCGCGGCCGCCGCTCGCCTGGATCAACGAATCCAATCGCTCGTCGGTCGTACGCACGTCGGCGAATTCGAGAGAATTGAGGACGCCCACAGCCGCCACCGTCGTGTGCGTGCCGTCGCTCAGACGATAGAGGCCCGTCTCTTGGGCGAGAACGGTGGTGGTGGCGCGGCCATCGCCGCCGTCATCGAGGATGAGTTCGATTTCCTCGCCCGCCGGCGACGTCAAGATGACGGGTAGACCGCCGGGCTCCAAGCTGCGCCGTTCGATATGAATGGTGTTGCCGGCGGCGGCAGCACGAAGTTCTTCTTCCTCAAGGTCAGGTTCTTTCATCAGCCAGTGGGCGACCCGGCGCAGCAGTTCCGCCTGCGGTCCGCCGCCCTCAAAGCCGCGCGCCCACAGCCAGGCATGGTCCGAAAGAAGCTGAGCGACGCGGCCCTCGCCGACCCGGTCCAGCACAAGAAGCGGCCGGTTCGACACGCCCGACAGGAGCGCGTTGCCCGAGATGAGGTCGGTATCGATCTGCCGGAACCAGCGTCCCCAATCGGGCTCTTCGCCGGGCGCGTGCGCTCCCGGCAGGTTCGCTGTCACCGGATGGCGCCGCCCTACTTCGGTGAGGCCGGGGCGAAAGCCCTCGTTGAAGACCGCGCCCGTCGGTGCTGCCGGCAGGACGCGCCCGAGCGGGGTGCGAAAAAGGCTGAGAGGGCTTGCGAACTCGGGCCCCGCGGCCTCTAAAAGCGCGCCGCCGTCGAGCACGTATTGGGCGATATTTCGGACGTAAGTCGGAAGAAGCACGCCGCGCCGCCGGTAGCGGTCGAAGATAATGAGATCGAATTCGTCCAGCTTGACCTCGAACAGCTCGCGCGTCGGGAAGGCGATCAGCGACAGCTCGCGCACCGACGTGCCGTCCTGTTTTTCCGGCGGCCGCAGGATCGTGAAGTGAACGAGATCGACCGACGGATCGGCCTTCAGAAGGTTGCGCCACGTACGCTC
>Ga0315339_1002713_pt1 | contig 13079 bp, 12 predicted proteins | sample ASW17metaG_FD_204514 | JGI IMG/M metagenome (GOLD analysis project Ga0315339, IMG submission 204514) | Ammonia-oxidizing marine archaeal communities from Pacific Ocean, United States - ASW #17 | ecosystem: Environmental > Aquatic > Marine > Oceanic | place: USA: California | collected 2016-12-05
AATCCTATTTGAGTCCCAGGTGGAAAAGTTGAAGCTAATCCTGGCAAAATTCTATTTATTAACGGCATATAACCATATAAATTAGTGTGCCTATCTTCCTTTCCTTTAGCCACCATAAAAGCAGTATCATCCATTGATAATGGGTCGAAAATCCTAGATTTTAGAAATTGGTTAAATGTCATACCTGATGCCACCTCAATTACGCAACCTAAAACATCCATACCCACGCTGTATGTCCAAGCTATTCCAGGTTGATGTTTTAAAGGAAGAGCTGATAAATCTTCAGCCAAAGCACAAATATCATCATAACTTTTAGTGCCTGTAGAGTTTCCTTGTTCATCTACCATATAGTATGGAAAAATCTTTTTCTCTCTATAGAGGTCACTAACAGGATCAGGTGAATTGATTGCATAACTTAATCCAGATGTATGTGTTGCTAGATCTCTTAAAGTAATAGACCTTTTTATAGGCTCAAGCACCATCTTTCCTTCTTTCATCTCCTTATAGACTTGAGTTCTTGCAAATCCCGGAATATATTTTTCAACTGGATCTTCTAGCCTTAACTTCCCATCTTCTATTAAGATCATTAAAGCAACACCTGTAATAGGTTTTGTCATTGAATAGATTCTAAAGAGGGAATCTTTTCTTAAAGGTACTCTATTTTCCATATCTGCAAATCCACGAGCTTCAAATTGAACAACTTTACCTTTTCTAAATATCATAGAAGTAAAACCCGGTATTTTTTCTTGCCTAACATCTTCAGAAAATGTATCAATGATTTTTTGAAGCCTCTCTTGAGACATACCTGCCTGTCTAGCTTCATAGGAACCTGCATAAAGATTTAAAACAAAAAAAGAACTTAAAAATAATAACAAAGTTCTTGAAAAAAGATTTTTCAATTATTTCTCCTATAAAGGTTTTGTCTAAAAGCGTTAATTTAATATATCCTAGTCATAATATCTCTAAATACTGACTTATCAAAGGGTAATAAATATGGATTTTAAACTACAAAATAAAACTGCCTTAGTTTGTGCCTCTAGTGAAGGTCTTGGAAAAGCAGCTGCTCTAGAGCTAGCTAAGGAAGGTTGCAATATATCAATGTGTGCCAGAAATAATGAGAATCTAGAAAAAGCGGCGAATGAAATAAGATCTCATGTTGACTGCACTATTATTACTTCCGTTATGGACTTAAATGATAAAAATTCACTTAAAGAACTTGTAAATAAAACTGTAAAGGATTTAGGTTCAATAGAAATACTGGTAAATAATGCAGGAGGACCTCCTCCTGGTAATTTTGATAGTTTAAATGATGAGGATTGGGAGAAAACTTTTAACTTAACTTTAATGTCAGCAGTAGCTTTATCGAGGTTGGTCTTACCTGATATGAAAAGATCAGGCTGGGGAAGAATTATTAACATTCAATCAAGATCTGTTAAATCTCCTGTTCCAGGTCTTTTTCTCTCCAACAGCATGCGATTAGCCGCTGTAGGTTGGGCTAAAGCTCTTTCAGATGAAGTTGCAGAATATGGAATTACTGTTAATACAGTATGCCCTGGAGAAACTAGAACACAAAGATTGATAAATATTTTTGAGAATCAAGCAAAAGCCTCAGGGGAAAGTTCTAAAAATATTGAAGCTACAATTAGTAAGTCCATTCCTGCTAAAAGAATAGGTGAACCTGAAGAATTAGCTGCTCTTATTGCTTTCTTAGCTTCAGAAAGATCCGGCTTTACTACTGGAACTGTAATTCAAGTTGACGGGGGAGCGACAAGAGCTTTCTTTTAGGAAGGATTGTTCTGAAACATTGTATCTAATTCACTGCCTTCTTTCTTAGTGACTCTAATGTAAATAGAAACAATAGTAGCTATGATCCCACCAAGAACACATGGTGTTAGAAAATATCCAATATAAAAATAAAGATTCTGATCTTTAGGTATCCCTGCTCCCATAAGCTGTAGACCCATGACTAATAGAGAACTTACAATAAAAGTAATAATTGTTTTATTTCTTCTTTCCCTGTAAGCAGAGCTTTGCTTAATGATGTCTTCAAGTGTAAATTGATGTTTAGTTCCATCTACATCTACATGTAATTTACCTTCTGTATAATGCCACTTCATAAAATCTGATGTACTTTATTTTATTAACTAATGAGCCTATTTTAAACAATTAGCTACTTTCCACAAACACTCTTTCGCTTACTGGCATTTCTCCATCACTTAAAAATTGTTTTTTTACAGCTTTAAATTGCTCCAGGTCCCCCACCACAACCTGCCACACATTTACTTTTTCGCCGTCCATCTCAATAGTGTTGGGACTAAAGCCCATAGGAGCAATTGAAAAATTATATGGAGATTTTCCATATAAGCACTTATCTATAAAAGTAAGATACTCCTTTAGCTTATCCCTAGATACCATATCAAAAAAAGCAACGGAACCTGTATCAGAATTAGTAACACCAATTCTATTTAAGATCTCAGCAGGAAAAAGTCCGCCGGTATAACGAGCATTAATTTCAATAACCATAATATCTTCACCATCAATAAAGAAATCTATTCCACAATTCAAACCTTCAGGAGCAGAATAGCCTAGGCTTCTTACGTATTCCCCAACTTTAATAAGAGCACTATGCTGTTTCTTTGAAAGAGTTATATTGGAATTTAAATAATTTCCTATCCAGATTCCTTCACTAAAAAGAATCTTTCTTGTATTTGCTATGGTTATTTCTGTGTCTTTAATAATAAGATCAACCGTCATCTCTGTCCAAGTAGAAATATCTAGTTTTTGTTGCAGAACTAATTCTAGATCTTCTTTATAATCTTCTAGATAAGCCCTTATCTCCTTCAAAGAGCTAATCTCTATAACATTCCGTGCCCCTGATAGACCCATTACTTTTAGCATAACTGCAGGGGGATGATTTGAGATAAATCCTTCAACATCAGGGTCATCAAGTTGATTCTTCCTTGTGACTAAAGTAGAAGGAACTGGAATATTCTTAGATGGAGCTGTCTCAGCAAGTCGCATCTTTGAATTAACTTCCTGACTTATTCTTAAACTTACCTCATCTGGCTGTAAACATTGGTTTGAGCCACTCACTAGGTGAATGGAAATAAGATCTATATCCTTTTTATCTGAATCTATTGAGGAATAAAAATCATGCAAAGGGTAGTAATGTAAATTATCTAATGAAATTGGATTCATCCCCATTTGTATAAAAAAATTATGGTATCTTACTAAAACCTCTTGCCACTCATCCTTAAGGAAATTTTCATAAAAAGATGTATGATCCTCAGGCTTACCAAAATACATAGAGGCAACTTGCAAACAGCACATAAGACTCTTATTTTCAGAATCATCCACAAGTTGCTTTGCATTTAAATCTTCTCTTGAGAAATGAAGCTCTAAATCATCTGCAGATAAAGCATAAAATACCTTTTCTTCTTGTTCGGGAAAAAAAGAGCCTACCTTCATATTAATCTCCAAAATTTTATAAAAATATAACTTTAATTAAATAATCTACCTAATGTTTTGTCGAACAGATATATTTATAAAAGTCTACTACCTGAGGGTCTAACTTAATATCGGAAGCTTTTAATTCAGTGTGCAAATGCAAAGAATTAAGATTTTTACATCTACTAAGGGCCACATAAGCTTGTCCTGGAGCAAAAGCACCATTACCTAGATCAACAGAACAACTTTCTAAGGTCAAACCTTGGGATTTATGAATAGTAACTGACCAACCTAATTTTAAAGGAAACTGCTCATATACCGCCACTTCCTCTGTGTGAATCTCATCATTAATTTCATCATAAATATAACTTTCCTTTACCCACTTCTCTCTTTCAACCTTATAAGAGATATTCTGTATCTTGACTTCTATTTGTTTCTTAGATGACACATCCAGCACTTTACCTATCGAACCATTAACCCATCTGCCCTCAGAATCATTTTTAGTAAAGATAACTTGAGCTCCTTTTTTAAGAACTAATTCCCTTGGTGCAGGTAATTCACTTTCTTTAAATTCTCCTCTTTCTCTAGCTTTAAATTCTTTCTCTTGATCTTCTATCAACTGAAGTTGGTGTTTATTTAAATCTTCAGACCGCCTTGTTCTCGATGTTACGGTCATCGCTGTCTCTTCTTCAAACTGCGGATCAAAACAAGTTCTATTAATAGTATTTACAGTTTCTTGTAAATTAAGACCTAGTCGAATATTGTTTAATAAGTCTAAGAAAAAACTATCATCTTGTTGTCGAAATGATTCGGTCAACTCAAATATCTTAGGCTCTTGAGTCTCATAGAAGCATGCTGCATCAAAAAAGAAAGGAGATTCATATAAATCAAGAATAATTTTCTCATCGTATTGATTCATGACAGGGGGAAGTTGGAATAAGTCACCGCAAACTAATACACTGACACCTCCAAAAGGTTTTTTTGACTTCCTGTGTAGTTGTAGACTTCTAGAAATAGCATCAAGTATTGGAGCCTTTACCATAGATATTTCATCTATTATTAATATTTCTAAGTTCTTGATAAGTTTTCTAAATTTAGGGTCTTTATATTCTTTAACAGGGGGAATAGGTTCGAACCCTAAACGAAAAACTGAATGAATAGTTTTACCTCCTATATTTAATGCTGCAATACCTGTCGGGGCCACAACTATTTTATTTTTATCTACTTCTTTCTTTACGTCTTCTATTAAAGTAGATTTTCCTGTCCCTGCTGGTCCAGTTACAAATATAAATTCTTGTTTCTTTTTACTTGTAGAGTCCAATAAGTCTATAACTGACTCTTTAATATCTTCGTAAGTTGTGAGTGGGCTTTTTGATATCACAGATAGGATACTATCCTATTTAGATCATGATTTCTTTGAATATAAAAGTCTTATTTAAAAAAATAAAACTTAGATTAACTATTCTTCTTTATCTGTCTCGAGAGATTCAGTGTCATTTAATGAAAGCGTTTCTATTGATCTTAGCTCCTCAAGACTATCTTTAGCATCGAGCGATATCAAAGACTCAAATTTTCTTGCTTGTGGCATTAATCGAGCGTCCCATGAAGACTTTGCGCTATTAAATCCACTTACAGCATCACTCAAGCCTTTCTCTATTTTTGAGAACCTTGAAAGAAAAGTTTTAAGCCTTCTATGCAATTCATTGCCGGCTTTTGCAACTTCTTTAGCATTATCTTCAAGATCTCTTTGAACCATAGCAAGCATTACAGTTTTTAAAGTTGCGTAAACTAAAACTGGAGGGCATATTACTACTTTTAATTTTGCTGCCTGTTCAACTAGATCTGGTATTTCTTCTATAGCAGAAATAAAAAGAGCCACATTATGAAGATACATTATTGTAAAGTCTGGTGAGCTCCCTTCTAGCTCTTGATATTTTTTTGAACCTAATTGCTTGGCATGATTTAAAAGTGATTCTGCGTGCTTTTTCATCAGCTTTTTCTTTTCTATTTCACCTTCAACTTGCATGGCTTCTTGGAATGCGTTTATGGGTACCTTACAATCTATAAATATTATGCCACCATCAGCTGTATTAATTGTAAAGTCTGGTCTTAATTGTTCACCCTTGTCATTCTTAAAAGTTTTTTGTACTTCATAGCTAACTCCTTCTACAAAACCTGCGTCATTTAATAATGTCTTGAGTGACTCTTCACCTAAAGATCCTTGAACTCTAGTATTTGAAAGAGCTTCTGCCCATGCAGTATGAGACTTAGACAAGCCTTCAAATCCTTTATCTAATTTATCGGTCTGGGTTTTCCATGTTATATCTGCCTTAGATACTGCTTCTTCTAAATGTTTTATAGATTTCGTAATGGATTTTTCAACATTTTCCATTTGAGAAGATACAACTGATTGGTTCTTCTCATTTTGGTGAATAGCTTTTCTTTCTTCTTCCTTAGCCACATCTTCTAAGACTGCTTTAGCTGTATCAGAAAAAAGAGATTGGAATGTACCCTTAATAAGCTTTGGTGAAAAGAGGAGGCCAATAGCAAATCCTGCGATTAGAAATAAGAGGCATAAGATTGCAATTGAGAATAGACTCATTCTTACATATTACCTATATTCTTCAATGTCCTCCAAGTTTTGTTATTATCGACACTTTAATTTATAAATATATAAAAGAATCTTATGCCTAAATTAATATCGCTTATTAAGAAAAAGACCCATCTATCTGACGAAGACTTCAAGTCTTACTATGAAACTTATCATGCCCCTCTTATCCAAAAACTTTTTCCAATGCTCAGTGATTACAAAAGAACTTTTTTGCCCTCCTCTCAAATGTTATTTGGTGAGTTAACTTTACAATCTGCAATAAATGAATCAACTTATGATGTTATTACGGAGTTGTGGTTTAAGAATGATGCAGATCTAGAGGCTTTTATGACACATGCAAGTAAAGCGGAAATACTTGAAGCGATAAGAGATGACGAAGCTCATTTTCTGCTTAGTGAAAGTACTGTGACCTATAAAGTAGCTGAATCTTAATTTATAAGAATAACCTAACAAAATATAAAAATGATCAAAAATCCAAAGATGGATAAATCACAGATTTTTTCTTTTGGAATCCCTGCACTAGGTGCCGGCTACATGTATTTACTCCTTAGTTTGTATGTCATGAAATTTTCTACTGATGTGTTGCTTATTGCTCCAGCAATGATGGGTTTGATTTTCAGCATCTCAAGAATTTGGGATGCTATTTCTGATCCTCTAGTTGGATATTTAAGTGATAGAACCAAAAATAAATTAGGCCGAAGACGAAGCTGGATATTAGCTAGCTGCATCCCTATATCACTGGGATTTTACGCAGTCTTTTCTCCTCCAGAAAATCTTCAAGGGGAATACTTAACCTGGTGGATGGCCCTATCAATATTAGCTTTTTATTCGGCAATGACATTATTCTTTGTACCACATATGGCCTTAGGAGCTGAACTTTCTAATGACTATCATGAAAGAAGTAAACTGTTTGGCATACGTCATATTTTTTATACTATTGGTGCTAGCCTCTCTCTCGGCACTATTTATTTATTTATTAACGAAGAACTAAGTATAAATGGAGACATAAGACAATTAGTTAAAGATCAAGCGTTAATTGCAGGACTGATGATGACATTACTAATAGGTTTTAGTGTCATTAAACTGCGTGAGAAAACAGAATTCCAAGGAAGAATCCAAGCTAATCCTATCAAAGCTTTTCGTGATGTCTGGTTAAACCCCCATGCAAAATTACTCATTATTGTTACTTTCATTGAAAATATTGGTTCTGCAGCCATTGCTACTCTAACCCTATATATCTCTCAATATGTAGTAGGGGCTCCCGCTTGGGCACCTCTAATTATTTTATCTTATATGATTCCCTCTACTCTCTCCGTTCCTTTATGGCTTCCTTTGTCACATTATTTTGGAAAAATCAAAGTTTGGATATCCAGTATGTTACTAACAGGAGTATCTTTTGGGGGCATGTTCTTCTTACCTTTTTTAGACTCAATAGATGAAAGACTGATACTTATTATTATTCTAGCTTTTTTTGCTGGCTTAGCAGCTGGGTGCGGAGGCACTATAGGTCCTTCAGTACAAGGTGATGTCATTGATTACGATGAATATATCACTAATGAAAGAAAAGAAGGTACCTATTTTGCAGCTTGGAATTTTATATACAAAAGTGCGTATGGGGTAATGTTGTTACTAACTGGATTCATGTTACAAATAGCTGGGTTTATGCCTAACCAAGAACAAACTATGGAAGTTAAAATCGCTATGGTGAGTCTTTACGGACTATTTCCTTTAATATGTTATACCATTGGAGCTATTTTATTTAGTCGATTTAAACTAGACGAAAAAAGTTATGAATCCATTCGAAGAGATCTTGATCAAAGGGCTTTAAAAAATAATGACTAATCTACTTCACTTAATAAAAACTTAGATGATCTTAATTTAGGTTTTACTTCTGAGAACCATCCCTCATTTGTGATGAATTCTTCTAATCCTAAAGAAATCTGGGTTACTTTATTAGCCTTCATCTTACCCCAATTAGTAAAATGAACTGCTCCTGCCCTAAATATATCCATAAATTCTGGCTCTCCAAGATAAGTTGAAGAAAATAAAAAAGAAATAACTCTCTTAGTTTTTTCTTCTTCAAACCCATACCCCATACTGTGATTTAAAATAACCTGCAAAACAGAAGGCATATCAGCCATCTCAATTTCACTATCAAGATTTTTTGTCTGTCTTAATAGCTTCATTGAATCAAAGATACTCATAATAAATCCTAATAAATAAACTAATTCAAATACTTCTTTCTCGTCATCACTAAGCACTATTATCTCTAGTTCTTCTTTAATTTTCTTCTGAAAAAAAGGATACCAATCTACAAACATTTCCCAAATGACCTGTTTTTCTTCTTTTAAAAGTTTACTTTCTTCGTTAATAAATTCTGACATACCTAAAGAACCTATACTTTTGGAGCTTCTAGAATTGTATTTAAGGCCACCCACTCAAGTTCAGCTTCTTCTATAGCTTCTTTAAGTTCTAGCTGATCTCTAAGTATGTCTTGTAATTCTGACTTCTTTTCTTCTTGGTATGTCTCAGGAGAACCAATAATAGTCTCTACTTCATTGAGTTTTCGTTGTAAACGTTTCAATCTTTTTTCAATTACTTTTACATCTTTGCGTATCTGTCTAGGGTCTTCTTTAGACTCTTTTCTTGTAAGTTGATTTATATTTCCTTCCACACTTAGTTCTTTGGGTATTAATTCACCCGATTTAATATACTTACTATAGTCTTTTAAATCACCTTCAAATTCTTTAACAGTACCTTTATCTACTAAGAAAAAGCTATCAACATTATTCGTTAATAAATGACGGTCATGTGAAGTAAGAATTATAGCCCCTCCAAAAGATTGCAATGCAATTGTTAGTGCTTGCCTCATATCCATGTCTAAATGATTAGTTGGTTCATCCATTAAAAGAAGATTTGGTCTTTGAAAAGCTATCATGGCTAGAGCTAAACGTGCTTTTTCTCCTCCAGAGAACAAATTTACTGAATCATTAACTTTATCACCCTTAAAATTAAATCCTCCAAGATAAGTTCTTATACTTTGTTCAGAAACCTCCCTATTTAATAGCTGGATATGATTTAAAGCTGATAAATCTAATTTAAGATCATCTACTTGATGTTGAGAGAAGTAACCAATTTTTAAATGAGTACCTTTAGATAAAACACCGGCTAATAGAGGAATATCTCCTACCAAACTTTTCATTAAAGTTGATTTGCCTGCCCCATTTGGACCTAAAAGCCCTATTCTGTCTCCGGGATGCAGATTGAAGCTTATATTATGAAGTATGCAAGAATTGTAACCTAAATCTGCTTCATCTAAAGACAGTAAAGGACTAGACACTTTCTTAGCTTGTGGAATAGCAAAACTAAAAGGTGAATCAATATGGGCCGGTGCTATAAGTTCCATTTTTTCTAGAGCCTTTATCCTGCTTTGGGCTTGCCGAGCTTTAGTTGCTTTAGCTCTAAAACGTCTAATAAAGTCTTGAATATGAGCAATTTCCTTCTGCTGTTTTTTATAATTACTTTCATGTTCAGCTAAACGAGATGCTTTAAGGATTTCAAATTGAGAATAATTACCTGAAAATAACTCTATAGTTTTATTATTTAGATAAGCAATACTATCAACACATTCATCCAAAAACTCTCTATCATGTGAAATTAATAACAAAGCACCTTTAAACCTCTTAATCCAGTCACCTAACCAGATAATAGCGTCTAGATCTAGATGATTTGTAGGCTCATCTAAAAGTAATAGATCAGATGGTTGCATAAGTGCTCTTGCAAGATTAAGTCTTACTCTCCAACCTCCAGAAAAATCTTTTAATGGTTTCACAAAATCCTCTTGACCGAACCCAAGACCTACCATAAGTTGTTCTGCCTTAGATTGAGCTGCGTAGCCGTTAAGAGATTCATACATACTATGTAGACCTCCTAATTTCTCAAAATCTTCATTCTTTTCTGCCTGATATATCTCAGTTTTTACCTGCCATAATTTTAAATCCCCAGCTAACACATAATCTATAGAGACATCATCAGAAGCAGGTACTTCTTGAGCCAAATGAGATATTCTTAGATCAGGTGAATATTTATAATTCCCTTCATCAGGAGTTAACTCCCCAAGAATCATTTTAAATAGACTGGTCTTTCCTGTGCCATTAGCTCCAACCAGTCCAACCTTACGATCACTGTGAATAGTAAAAGAAACAGCTTTAAATAACTTGTGACTGCCGCGCCTGAGTGCTAAATTTGAAAAAGATAACATTAACTAAGATAAAATTATCGCGCATTATAAGTCATGCTAGCCAAAGGAGTTTATTCTTTTTACTAAAGATTAGTAATCTTAGTCATTTAATAAAATAACAAGACCTGAACCCGCCTAGTAATAAATCATGCCATGACATCTATAAAAAAAACGTTTTTCTTATTTCTAGGTTTCATTCTTTTTGGAAGTATAGGCTTACTTACGCTTGAACTAATCTTTGGTAATTGGTTCAACCAAGATGGGTGGGATAAAGCTAGTCAACTTAATTTAATTAGAAATAAGCAATTTGAATACTACATTGATCACTCTTACTCTGACACCCCTGTGGTAACAACCTATACAAGAGATAAATATGGTTTAAGAGGTTCCTGCAAAGAACCAAAAATGATAGATATACTCTCATTAGGTGGATCAACAACTGACCAAAGATACATTGGAGATGGGGAGACATATCAAGATCATATACAATATTATTTAAACTCAAAATCCAGTAAGATCTTTTGTGTATCAAATGCTGGTGTAGATGGTCACAGCACATTCGGACATCTAGAATCTTTTAAGAGATGGTTTCCTTTGATTCCTGACTTACAACCTAAAATGTTTATTCTGTATATAGGTATAAATGATGCAGGCTTCAGAGTTCAATCAAATAACTTTGACTTAGCTGATCAGGGAAATTTAAAAAGTCTGATTAAACAACGTTCAGCCTTATATGATTTATATAAAAAGATGCACAATCTATACGCATTATTAACAGAGCAAAGGGCATATGCGCAGCACTCTGAAGGTGTTCCTAAAATTAAAGACTACACTGAAAAAAACTCTAGCTTAATTACTAAAGATTTAATCAAAAATAATACTAATGCTTTTGGTAACAGACTTTCTATGATTATTACTGAAATCTCAAAGTATAATGCACAATTTATTTGCGTCTCTCAACCAAATTTATTTACAAAAAATATTAATGGTAATCTAGCTGGTATAGCTGACGTTTTTGAATTTGAAGGTAAATCGTATAACGGTCTTGATTTTTATCATTCACTAGATTCAATTAATAATCAAATGGAGAAACAATGCCGGAAAGCAGGAGGTGGTTATCTCAATTTAACTCAAGCAACATTTGAAATTGAAGATTTCTATGATCCTATTCATATGACCCCAGAAGGTGTAAAAAAAATTGGCCTTTATATGGCAGAAGCTCTTAATCAAATTAAACCTGAATTCTAAATAAAATAAATAAATAAATAGATGCGATCAAAAATTAAGTAAAATAATTAAATGGATTCACAATCTAATCAACTTCCTTCTAATAAAAAATTTGGCTACTTCTTCAGCGGAATCTTATCACTAGCCTCAATATATTTATTTTTTAATTCTTTTTTCTTATCTTTTTACATTACGGGAATTTTTACCTCAATTTTAATTATTACAACTCTCTTCTTTTCTAAGACATTGACCCCTCTAAATAAAATGTGGCTAAACTTTGGATTGTTGATTGGAAAAATTATTAGTCCCTTTATATTGGGTCTAATATTTTTTCTAATTATTACTCCCATGGCACTAATTATGAAATTAATTAGAAGAGATGAACTAAAACTTAAAATAAATTATTCCGACTCTCATTGGATACTACGATCTGCAGGTGAACCTAAGTCTGAAAGTTTTAAAAACCAATTTTAATGACCTAATATGGATTTTCTAAAAGAACTTTTTTCCTTTTTAATGATAAGAAAGAAATTATGGCTAGCACCATTAATTGTGATAATGGTCGCGCTTGGAGGTTTATTAATTCTAGCTAATGGTTCAGTAATCGCTCCTTTCATTTATATACTATTTTAAATAGATGTATGTCCTAGGAATTTCAGCTTACTACCATGATTCTGCTGCTTGTATGATAAAGGATGGAGAATTAATTGCAGCTGCTCAAGAAGAACGATTTACTAGACTAAAGCATGACCAAAAATTTCCAAGTAATGCTATAAACTACTGCATTAAAGAATCTAATATTACATCCTCTGAAATTGATTTTATTGTTTTTTATGATAAACCGTTCCTAAAATTTGAGCGACTGATTGAAACATACTTAGCTTTTGCTCCAAGAGGTTTTAAAAGTTTCTCAGCTTCTATGCCGAGTTGGATCAAAGACAAGCTTTTTCAGAAATCAAATATTGTAAAAGAAATAAATAATCTGTTGGGGCAAAAGGGAGACTGGGGAAAGAAACTATTATTCTCTGAACACCATCTGAGTCATGCTGCTAGCGCCTTCTTTCCTTCTCCTTTCCAAGAAGCTGCTGTATTAACTATGGATGGTGTCGGTGAATGGACCACAACATCAGTTTCAATAGGCATTGGAAATAAACTTGAAGTATGTAAAGAGATTCACTTCCCTCACTCATTAGGATTGCTATATTCAGCATTTACTTATTATGTTGGGTTTAAAGTGAACTCTGGTGAATATAAATTAATGGGTTTAGCTCCTTATGGCAAACCAAAATATGTTAATGAAATAAAAGATCACTTAATTAACATACATGATGATGGATCATTTCAATTAAACATGAAATATTTCAATTACTGTACTGGTCTCACTATGACAAACGAACATTTTAATGATTTATTTAATGGCCAGCCACGTGCTTCGGAATCTGAGATTACACAAAGAGAAATGGATCTAGCTGCATCTATACAACAAGTTACAGAAGAGGTCGTTATTAAATTAGCTAAAAATATTGCAAAAGAAACAGGTCAGAAAAATCTATG
>Ga0315339_1002715_pt1 | contig 13076 bp, 15 predicted proteins | sample ASW17metaG_FD_204514 | JGI IMG/M metagenome (GOLD analysis project Ga0315339, IMG submission 204514) | Ammonia-oxidizing marine archaeal communities from Pacific Ocean, United States - ASW #17 | ecosystem: Environmental > Aquatic > Marine > Oceanic | place: USA: California | collected 2016-12-05
TTGCCAAGGAAGTCAACCTCATCGTGGATCAGTTTATGTACGGAAGGGGCGTCTCCGAGATTGAACTGTCGGAGGAACAGGAAGCCCACCTGGAGCGTGCCCGTGAAGGTGGTCGTGCTGCGGCTGTACCCACCCCCACCGCAGAAGCAGCCCCCCGCTTCGCACCCGCGCCTGCTGAGAACACACCCGAGTTCCGTGTGATGCTTGCTCGGATGTCACCGATAACGAAGAACCCTGACGGAACGCCGAAGGTCTTGTATCACGGGACGATGGAAGAGTTTGGTGATTTCGATGTGGGGAGAGCAGATGAAGTGAAGGATGCGTTGTTCTTTTCGGACAAGCATTCGGTTGCCGCAACCTACACGATGGCGGCTCAGATACCGGATTCGATGTGGGAGGATAATCCAGAAGGGGCAAGGCACCTGGCTTCTCTGGGCGGGGTTATGAGAACCTATGTTTCGCTCCAGAACCCAATGGAACACAAGCCAATCGGGCGAGAGATTCGTGCGGAGGAAATGGCGGAACTTGTCAAGGAAGCAAAGTCCAAGGGGCATGACGGCTTAGTTATCCGTGACATCGACGACACTGTTGACAGAGAGGGAAAGCCCGAGGATATGAGCGACGTATATGTCGCCTTCGATACCGCTCAGGTCAAAACAGTCTCAGCCCCCGCCCCAGCAGCCCCCCGCTTCGCACCCGCGCCTGCGGAGCGAGAAGTTACATGGACCGAGAGCGAACTGCAAGACTTTGATTGGCTTGGGAAAGAATACTACGACGGCAACGCCTCTGTCCCGCTGCTTGCAAGCCCGTATGTCCTTGAGAGGAACGATCAGACAAAGGCCGAGCAAGAGTGGTTTGACGGCCTGTTCACCGGGAGGACGGGCGACAACATCGAAGCACACCAAGACGGTGTGTATCGGCGCACAGATGGATCTGTAGAGATACACAACAAGTGGTTGTTTTTCAATCTTCTTGAAACATACCGTTTTGCTGAAGGGAAAACACCTCCCTCGTTTGCCAACCCTTCTTCCGGTAGGAACTATGACAAACTAGAAGGTCTGCTACAGCAGGAGTTCGAGGGGTTTGTTTCCCCAGCAGAACCAGCAGCCACCCCCCGCTTCGCACCCGCGCCCGGACAAGCGTTGACCGTCAGGAACGTTGAACAAGGAGTAGAAGCCGAGCCAGGAACCGTACTCGACGCAGAGATATCTGAAGAAGCCTTCCGAAATGCAGAGGCTACGGGAGTTCGATTTGCACCAGCCGCGAATATACCCCGAATATCCACGAGCGACCTAAAGGGCCGTGACATGTTCGTGTTCTTTGGCGACCGCATGCGTGTTGGTGAGTACACGGGTCTTGATCCTAACTCTGGGATCAGTATTGACCTTCAAGGAGGACCGGGATACTCCTTCATTGAAGGCCAGCAAGGGATTGCTGGATGGGCATTTACTGCTGATAACATATTTTCTGGCTTAAGGGACAGGGTAGAAGCAACTGATGGGGTGGGGGTTGTGGCCCTGTATGCACCGGGCAACATTCGCGGCAACCTTACTTTCTTGAGGGCATACTTCGCAGAACTTCAACACGCAATAGATACCAAGAAACTTAAGAAAGCAGATGTCTTTAGGGAACTTAACTTACTTCGGTTAGCAGCCCTCAATACAGATGCGTTAAAGGTGTCCACCCCGTGGGTTGATTTGTGGAAGAAAGGCTGGAGGACACTCGAACAGGCTGAGACCGCTCTTGCGGCAGCGCCATTTGCTGTTCGCAACACCAAGTTCTTTGACTGGCAACCCAATAAGAAGGGGCCAAACAAAGGCGCTAAGGTTGGGTCGGACGAACTTGTTGCAATGGGCTTCCCAAACATCACCGAGATGGTTCGTCAAATGGAAGAACCCGGCTTTGAGGGTTTGCCGTTTGGAACAATGGTTGCGGCGGTCGAGTTTGAGAAGGGCCAGGAGGAAGCATCTTCCGCCGAAGACCTCGGTATCCAACCACATCTTAGTTACCCAAAGGTTATTCGGGGTCGTGGCATAGGCTTCTTGGAAAAGGGGGTGCATGTTCTAGACGTGATTCAAACTGGAAAGCCGATTCAAACTGCTAAGGAAAGACGTGCAGCGGAAAGGTCTATCGAACTCTCTAGGGCCGATGTCCGCTTCGCCCCCGCAGAAGCAGCCCCCGCCGAGCGAGAGGTAGGGCGTCCTCCTGTTCCCATTGCATTGCCTGAAGAAGAAGCACGCTTCGCACCCAAGAAGGGCAGGTTGTCGGAGGAGGAGTTGGCAAAGCGTAGGGAGGCGAAAGAGGCAAGAGAGGCCCGCTCCAAGAAACAGCAAGAAAGACTCAAGAATGGGTTTGTTGTACCCAAGTCTGTGGAAGAGGCGGGCGAGTTGCAGGAAGCAGCCAACCGGATACGTCAGGATCAGATCAACGAGGCGACGAGGGAAGCGGAAGCGAAAACTGCAAAGAGGGTGAGGGAAGAGGAGAGGGCGAAGAAGAAAGAGCAGATGGCTAACGCCCGCGAGAGAAAGGACAAGTCTTGGAAAGGGAAGATGGGCAACCTGCGGTTGAAACTCCAGTCCAAGCAGGCAGACATAGCCGATCTCCGCAAGGAACTTAAAGACTTCATTGAGTCCCTGCCCAGAAAACTAAGGTCAGAGGTGCGGGAAAAACTTACGAAGCCAGAGCGGTGGGCAAACATAACCAAACTCTCTGAACTCCATGCCGCTGTCAGGCATGTCCACAATATCCTAGATGAGATGGATCGGGTGGAGTCCACCGACAAACTCAAGAAGGTTGTCGATGGTCTGAAAAAGATAAGGTTCCGACCCGAGTTCGAGAAGATGGTGGAGGTACTGGTAGGCGGCCTGGATCTCACCAAGCCAACCGAAAGCACCAAGAAGAAACTTCGTGCGGTTTACAGGTTCCTCAATCAAATAACGATTGACACGAACATCGACAAACTGCCTGAAGAAGAGAAGGAGGCAGTGCGTGTAGCCGCCATGATGATTGACGTGGGGCGGATACGTGAGGTGGTAGAAAGACTGGACAAGGTTCCTATCTCTGAACTGTCGAAGGAAGAGGCGGACGTGCTTCTCGATGCCATCGCCCTCGTCAAGAGTCTCAATGAACAAGTCAACAGAACCACACGCGAGAAGCGTAGGGAGAACAGGGCGCTCAAGGCCAGATTGATTCTTGCTGAGATGAAAGCGGCTAACGGCAGGTACATGAAGGAGGCGAAGACCGAGCGTGGTGAGCGAGTGCCCAGAAAGGGCGGGCTGTTCCGCATCCTTCCCGATTGGTTTGGATGGAGATTGGCGCAGCAGTCACAGCCCGATTTCATGGCAAACATGATGTCGGGTGGGCGTGACACCACCCTGCACCGAATGTTGGTCAAAGACCTGAACGAAGGGTACAACGACTTTGTTCAGGAGTGGTATCAGTCCCAGGACTACATCATGGAGATATTGAGGCAGGAAGGGATAAACCCCGACACCAGAATGGGCAGGTCAGAGTTGGCAACCATGAGCCGACCGATTGCAGGGTTCAAGGGTCGAAGGCACATCATCAACGAGAAGGGCAAGGTCGGTCTGCTGAAGAAGACCCACTTCAAGATTCTCCAAGAGGGCGGGAAAGATGGGATCGAACTCCAAAGCGGTGAGCGCCTGCTCTTGACAGAGGGCGACCTGATTGATTTGCTATGCCACTTCCGAGACATGGACACCTTGGAACACCTCATAGCGAAGGGCGAAGCCTCATCGCCAGTCACGTTGCAGGGGGCACTGCCCGGTGTCAACCACACCCTGACTGTGGAGGATGTGCTGCACATCAAAGACTATGCCGAGAACCATGAGGGCGGTCGGGCAATACGCATATCCAATGCGATGATTAACTACGCCAACGACAACATTGCCAAGTCCCTGGAGGAGTATTCGGTCGATAGGTTTGGCTACTCCATCGTGTCGGGGGAGACGCACTGGACACGCCAACGCAGGAGAGTGGGCACGGTGGCGGAGCGAGAGGATGAGTTTCGGAAGTCTAACTTGGTGATTGGCGGCATTGATGCGACCGGCTACAGCAAGAATCGAGTGGGCGGCAACAGCCCGATCATCATTCAGGATGCCTTCGCCAAGTTCAGCAACCTTTCTTGGACGGTGGCTGGATTGAGGCATCTGGCCCCCGTGGTCCGAGACGCCAAGGCCGTCCTCGCCCACAAGGAAGTAAGTGAGTACATATCCCGCAGCGTCCACGGTCGGGAGGTTCACGAGTATTGGAACGACATGTTCGATGCGTTGACTATGGAGGTCACGGGGTTCAAGCCGCCAACAAGCCAGCAGTCGGAAGCGGGCCGGTGGCTCAGGCGTCAGTTCACCAAGGGTGTGCTGGCAGTAAACCCGAGGGTTGCCGCGTATCAAACTGTATCTCTGATCCAGGCATCCGCCATCATGCCTTCGAGGTATCTCGGTGAAGCGGTGGGCATGAGGGGGTTGCACGGCATAGGCCATGTTGCAAAGCAGGTGTTTGGCTGGAAGGACAAGGAATACGACCACATTCACGATCTCATAGATCATTACTCCCCGTACCTTCGTCTCAGGTTTGACGCTGGCAGCATGGGGCTTGTTACCGCTGTGGGCGGGATCGAATCCAAGGCCATGTTGAAGACAAGATCAACCGGCGATTGGGGAATGATGGGCATCCGGTTCATGGATATGCAGACCATCTTCACCATCTGGAGGGCATCGGAGTTGTGGGTCAAGGAGGAGATCAAGAATGGGCAACTCGACATCGCCCCAGACAGTGACGCCTTCTGGCTTGAGGTGGCAATGAGGACCGAGGATGTGGTGAAGAAGTCGCAGCCGACGATGGACGTGCTGAACTCCTCGGGCATAGCCCGTCAGGTGAAGATTGGTAAGGCGGGATTCATGGGTAGCCTTGCGACTATTTTCATGTCCCAGAGAAACAAGAACGTCAACATGCTGGGCCACGCTTTCCTTCAGTACAGGCGTGGTGAGATTGGTTGGGAAGATTTGAAGACCCCGTTGCACGTCCTTGTGTATTCGCCCTTCGCGCTCATGACGATATCGGAACTCTACTGGTGGATGCTTACAGGGGGCGATGGACCCGACCACTGGGAGAAGACCTTCTCTGCGTCACGCATTCTGACAAAATCTATGGACATCAACTTTGGCATGATGCCGCTTGGCGAGGCACTGGCGTTCCCGTGGAGGACTGCATCCAACGCACTTCTTGGCGTGGAGGATGAGGGGTACTACTCAATCGACTTCCCGATCATTGGTAACTTCGATGACATATACGGAACGCTGAACAACATCTCCACCGCCTTGCTTACAGAAGGGGATGAGGAGGAGCGGTTTGAAAAGGTTATGAAGGGCGCTTTCAAACTGGCAATCCTGCTCGGTCAGATATCAGGAAAGCAGATGGCCCCAGCGGCGAAGCAGGCCCAGCAGTTCTACGACAATCACTTCGTCGATGCGGACCACACGGCGGATCTTCTCGGCAGGATCAGGGAGTTGACAGACATCCCGAAGAAGGATCTGGAGCCAGAGCAGGCGGGAATGATTGAGGTATACAAAGTGCTACGAAAGAGTAGAGGCTTTGAACTAGGGGTGGTGGAAGCCCCCGCATCCTTCAATGAGTATGGAAAATGGATCGGCATGTTTAAGAAGTTGATTAAGGACGTTGAGATGACGGATGAAGAACTACAGAACGCTAGGGCTGCACTGAGAGTGTTCCAGACTCAGAGAGATATGGTCGCAAAGCGTATTCTGGGGATAGTGGATGAGCAGAAAGAGTGATGTAAGTTTCCTGGCATTCTCCTGCGTCCATGCACCACTGCATGACCCGCAGGCGATAGACCAGACCGTAGAACTTATCGCCAAGGAACGGCCAGATGTGGTTATCCACCTTGGAGATGGGATGGAGATGTCGTGGGCCAGCAGATTCGAGGACGCTGGCGAAGTCGATGCGTTGGCAGAGTACAAGTCACACAACGACATCCTGAAACAGTTCAGGAAGGCATCGCCCAAGTCACGACGGATATTCCTGCCGGGCAACCATGAGTGGCGGCTTCATTCCCCACGTATCGAACCAAGTATCAGGGCGGCCTTGGCGTGGCGTATCCACCAGCCTGAGATGCAATACTGGGAGGAGCCGTGCCACTACCTGCACTGCCGACACCGTGGCGTGTTCAGGCTCGGGCAGGTGGTCTTCTGTCACGGCCACGCCTGCTCCGTCTCGGGGGTCAAGCGAGAGGTGACGACGATGGCGAGGGAGTGGGGGCTGTACGTTCACGGCCACACCCACAGGCCCACGCCTCCGGGCATGGCGGAGAGGTTGATGGCTACTGCGACGTGGCCGCTGAACTGGTGGAGGGCGAACCCAGGATGTCTCCGCGACCTGTCGCCGGAGTACATGTCGGGTCAGGACAAGACGCTATGGGGGCACGGTGCAGTGGTTGGCCGTTCCCAGATTACCAAGTCACCGAGGTTGAGGAGGTGCTGGGAATCCCGCACCGTCATCTTCCGTATGTACGACGATTGGGCGAACTCAAGTGCAGCACATCAAATGGCCGTTAGTTCTGGTTGAGTGGATGGACAGTTGTGAGCCTGAGATCAACGGGCAGAACGCTGAGATCCCCATACCTGACGAGATCCCTGAGCCTCAGACCATCATCTCTGTGGGTCATCTGATTCGGGAGACTGAGACGTATGTGACCTTGGCTGGTGGGTGGAAGCCCGACCTGGACACCGCTGATTACGTCATCACCATCCTAAAGGGATCGGTCGTCGGCAAGGTGGAGAGGCTGGAACTCATCTCCCGCATGTCGGGTTCCCGCAAGTCAGGTATCTAGGCGCTCTCTTCCTTCCCGTAGAAGAACGCGGGGGTTCCCGGTCCCATCCACGCACCCACGACGTTGAACTCAAAGTATTCAACCGCGTCCTCTTTGCTCATGTCCTCCATCAGACTTTCGATGATCTTCTCGTAGTCGTACAGAGACATCTCGGTGTTGAACTGCCGGATCGTCCCCATGTACGCATCATCAAACCCGACTAGGTACATCACCCCGTCTCCTGCTTCTGCTTCTGCTTGGCTTCCCATTTCTCAATCCTCTCGATGAGTTCCGTGATGGTCTTGTTCCTGTTCCTCGCAAGCAGTTCAGGGAACTGATCCTCCCTGCCGGTGGCAACGCAGACCCTCTTCACCAACTGTGCCTGGATCTTCTGCTTCTCTATCTCATTGAACCATGAGTCCCAGTCCTCCTCGTCCTTCCTGTTACGGACGAAGTTGTGGGGGCGTGATCGGTACTTGCCCGTGCCCTGCTCGGTCTGGTAGTACAGGCTCATTGCCTTGATGATCCTGTCCAAGTCTCGGCCTTCGATCTCGGCATCGCAGAGAGCGTCCTCCAGTGGGCGGGGGTTCTCGCACGCCAGCGGACAATCGCCCATATCCCGCAAACTCTGGACGAGTTCCTTAGCCCTGCCCCTGCTCTGGTATCTGAGTGTCGACGAGTATTCACCCGTGTCCTCCTGCGTGATCCTCATCTCTCGGATGTGTGCGCCCACCTCTTCGTCGGGAGTGTACTCTTCGAGGGTGGGTACTGGAACAACAGGCGCACCCTCTAGTTCTTCGAGCCAACCAATGCCGACGAGGATGGGGATGGATTCCTCAAGGAACTTCATGTCAGCGGACAGGCCCAGCGCGACCGCCACCTGCTTGATGTTCATGGGCTTCCCATTGGACATCACGAACTGACCTGAGCGTTTCCAGTGTGCCATGCACCACTTCTGTATCTGTTCCCACAGGCCCAGGATGGCGTAGCCTCCCCTCACCCCATCGGGGTGGTCATGGAGAAGCATCTGCAACTCGGGCGTGTCCTTGACTGGTACTCGGAACCAGTGTGGGGACTTGACCTTGCCACGCCGCATCTCGCTGGTGAGGTAGTTGTCCACGAACTCGGGGATGCGGATCATGCGTCATCCCCCTGAATCTCCTGCCCACTAACGGCTAGCCGCCAGATCCACTCGCAAGCGTCCAGCATGTCATAATGATCTTTGTAGTCCGGGTTGCTGCGGGGTTGTATCACATAGTTGTCATACCGGGCACTGTTCACGTCGGTGACTAACTCAGTTACATCTATTTCCGCTTCCGCCCAGAGAGCAAGGGCCAGAAGTTTCTCCCGCATGTTCTTCGTGAGTCGTGGTCGGCGGCGTTTCATTCGTCACCTCCCGGCACAAGAAGCCTGACCAATCGGTTCGTGGTATCGCAGCGGACCAGCCCCGCCTCCTGCAACAATCCCTCTCCCACCATCTTCGTGATGCAGGGGCGGACCTCGTTCATATCACCGAGTCCGAGCCGGTCCTTTACGTCCCGGTCGGTGGCTGGCCCATCAGATAGGATCGTCGCAAGGATTTCCTTCCTCCGGCCAGTCAGTTTCGTCTTGACCTCCGCATAACTCATCGACGAGGCCAGTCGGACGCGGTGGCTCTTGTGCTTCTGCGACCTCCTGGTTGAGCGTGGCTGTGATGTCGGCGTGGTCTTCGTGTCCCACAGAGTCTTGTTCTCCATCGTCAGTCTCCGTTCGTTGGTTGATCCATTGATTGATGTCGGACTCCTTCCACCTCAGTGTCTTTTCCGTCAACCTCAAGGGTGGGGGGAAGCCGTGCATTCGATCCCTCGCCCACCTGCCAATGTTCTCTCGTTCAACCCCGAACATCTCTGCGAGTTCGTCGGCGGAAAGTAAGCGATCAGATTGGGATGATTGTGTCATCGGTATCCTCCTCCTCTTGTTCTTGAGCAGGTGCAGCGGCGGGACCGACCCACTTCTTCACCTTCGGACTGGTCTTCTCGTTGTACTCTTCGTGGACTACCTCGACCTGGACGTACCTACCTGTCAACGCATCGACAGTAAGTCGGTCATCAGCGGATAGGCCGACCGACTTGCGTACTTGGTCGTGCTTCCACTCCATGCTGTCCTTCAGGACGACGTACTCCCACAGGGGTTCCGCCTCCTCGCCTACCGTCACCTCCATTGTGATCTTGAGCATGTCGTTGCCAGCCTTGCTTTGGGTCTGCTCAACGGTTGCGATCCTTGCTGTATGTTCTCCGACTGAAATCATTACGATCTCCTAAAAAGGTATGGACTGTTCCATGATGAAGTCGTACACGGCTGACTCCGACAACTGTGGCCGGAGGTCCGAAACTACTATGTTCTCGACACCTGTGCCCGGTGGCAGGACGACCTTGGTTGCCTTGACGAGTTCCTTCTTCAGATGAAGGATCACGTTGTTCATGGCCTCCTTGCCGCCCGACTTGGCCCCGTCAGCCTCGGACCTGATGTAGTCCGTGAGCCTCTGGAAAGTCTCGTCGGTCACGGGGTTGGCAGGCTTGGGCACTGGGTCCACCTTGGTCGCTGCCTTCTTCGTAGCGGTGGCGATCTTCTGCGCTGCCGCCTCATGCTTGGTGTCATCCCGAGCGCAAACTTCCACATCGACACGCGGGATCAACAGCAGGCCACGCAGGAAGTAGTTGAGGATCGTCGTCTCGCATCCAAGCGCGCCCTTGTCCTCGGGACGGCCTTTCCCACTGATGATAGGCAGAGACTTTTTGCGTTCGATTTCATCCCCACTCTCGGGATGTGTCACATGGATATTTGCCCACTCCAGTAGCCTCCCCGAAGCAAGTTCCTCTTGCCATGTATCGCCTACTTCTACAACGATTCCGCAATCATGCAGCACTATCCTCGTCTCAGCGATCATGTGTTCGGTTGACGTGAAGTCGAAGTTGTGGTAATCGTTGGACGAATCCTTCTCGATACTACGGATCATCTGCTGCGCTTCCAGCAGTGCGTGTTTCAGCCCACGCTTGGGCTTTGTCTTGGGTTTCTTGGCTGCTTCGGTCATACGGTTGCCTCCTCTTTCTGCCGCCACCATTCAGGTGCGGCCAAATCTAGGGTTGGGTAATGCTTCTGCTCAACCTCTCCCTCCTTGATCTTCACAATCAGGGCGAGCAGGTCGTCAATCTTCTTGTCTGCTTCTTCCAGGTCGTCGTGGTCGATGTGATACACGGCAGTCGGGTATCCCGGCGACTTCTCTGCTGCGATGATGCAGGCATTGACATGGGCTTCACGCCTCGGGAACTCGGACTCATAGAAGGTCTTCACCGCCCTGCAATACCACGCCATTTGCATTAGATAGTAATAGGGTTGGGTGACAAGTTTCCTGCCCATAGCGAACGGGCTTGCGTCGTCCGTGGTCTTGTAGTCCACGACCCAGTAGGAATCCCAGCGGTGCGAAAGGCAGTCGATCCTAGCCTTGAGCATCAGGCCGGACTTCTGATCTTTCCAAGCGTATGAGACTTCCTTGAGGGAGTCGGTGGTCTTCTTGTCGGATATGCAATACATCTCCTCCTCGGGAGTCCAAGGCGCGGAGAAATCAGACTCAAGCATGAACACCGCGTCGGTGTTCGACTTCACTGACTTAGCCATGTCCAATGCTCGGTCATGCTCGGCTGGTTTCACCAGCGCCTTGCGTCCGGCCTTGTCCTCGGCCTCCTTCCACGCCTTCGTACCACGCCTGACTCCCTCTGGTCCGCGAACGAAGTTCCGCCTCATCAGACCCGGCTCAAGCAGGGCGGTGTGGCAGATGGTCCCCTGTCGCATAGCGTCAGTGGTCCCGGTGTCCGGGGACAGGAACGAGATCGGGCAAGTCAACGCCTTCTTCGCCTTGCTGAAGTTGAGGTCTGCCTCTGCTTGGTACTCGTCGAATGTCATGTCGGTGTATTCTTCGGGCATCATTCATACTCCCATGTAAGAAGTGAGGATTGGCAGGCTGTTGGGTTCTGGACGCAGTAGGTAATCACAACCATTGCGGCCTTCTTGATCGTCTGCAAGTACGGACGAGTCTCGGGGCATTGACAAGGGTGCAGCCGGGGAATCTCCTTTCTGTCTTCGTCGAGCGCGACGACCTCGTATCGGTTGTCGAACTCCGCACCCCAGTCCTTCAGGGCCAGGAAGTAGATTCCAAACTCGTTGCGTACTTCCTCCCAAGCGGGCTGCGTGTGTACGATCCTCGGCATGGCGATTGAGTCAGTCACGCTGCACCTACCTTGCTCCAGTAGCCATAAACACAGCGAGTACCGCTGCGGCTTGGGTCGTGTGCGTCGTGGATAACGCCGTCGATCACGGCGACTAGGTGCTTGCTCACTTGGCAGATAATCCGACCAGCGGGAAGTTCGTCGGCCCGTAGGTGTACTCGGCATCCGGTCCCGATCCCCATGGTGGGGGTCCACTTCCAGCCTAAGTCAGCGAGGTAGGCCCGTGTCACCTGCTTGGGTACGCCGTTGCGTACCGTGCGGCTGGCCCCCTTCGCTCGCTTCTCCGTGGCGTAGCGACACCTGGACGTATCAATCCAGTGAGCGTGTGCCTCCATCAGTTCAAGCCGCACCTGTTCGTATGGCAAAGTCGTTGCTATGGCAACGGCACGGGTGACGCAATCACCCGCGTATCCCTTGTATCCTGCGGCCTGCCTGCCCCCGTCATCCTCGACGAAGGCTGTGATTTCGTGGGTTTCCATGTCTTGTCTCCTTTCAGAGAGATTGAGGTTCATTGCTAGAGATCGTACCCGATGGGTTCTTATCTGTCAACTTCGGCCATAACTCACAACTTGTCCACATTTGGTTGAACTTTCTGGTGAGCCAGGTTCAACCATCACCACGCTCAGAGCGGCGGCGTTCGTCGCCGTCGCACTCTTCCCACCACGCCTCGATGTGATACAGAACCCAGAAGAAGATGATCGCCAACGCTAATAGAATCCCTGTAATAACCATTGCAAGCCTCCTTGCTGCTGTCCTTCAACCCGTTGCCGGGAGCGGCTACGAGCCGCCCCCGACGCTGGTTGAAAGGAGTGTAAAGCCGACCCGTCCTGTTTCCAGGGCGGGCGGCGGGGTCATCCTTCCCAGTCCTCGCGTAGGTCTTCAGCAGCACCGGACAGGTCGATGCCCGTGCCGATCTGATCCAGTACGCCCTTGATGCCTACCTCCTCGGTGGGACATCCGTACTGGGAGTACCATTCCCAAAATGTTTCCTCGTCTGCGTTGAATGCGTCGCTGGCGACATCTCCGTGGTACTCGACTGGAACATCGTCGCACTCGTCGGCAACCATCTTGGTCAGGAGTTCAACGGCCACCTCTCGAACGTGGTCGTCGATCTTCTGTCGCGTTTCTCGATCTAATGCTGTCATCTCAGACTCCTTTCAGCCCGCACTATCGCGGAAAGCCGACCCGTCGCAGTCAAGCGGCGGGTGGCGGTGGTCACGCTTCACCTCCTGCGTGTTCCTCTGAATAAGCGGGGCAATCAGTCCAGTTCGCGGCGCGTCCATTCATGCAGTCGGTATAGAACAGGAGTTGCATCGGCTTGTTGATTCGGTTCGCGTGGCGGTAGTCAGAGATATAGCCCTTCATATCGTCGCGGGTGAACCATCGGCCATCGGGGTCACGGAAGCAACCGTCGCGGTACACGGTTCCATATTCGCCCCAAGCCAGGATCGGGTCAGTGTCTTGCATTGCTCACTCCTTCAAGCCCCGCACTATCGCGAGGGAAAGCCAGCCCCTCCCCGCTAGGGGAGGAGAGGGTGGGGTCAGGCGGTGGTGGTTTCCTCAGCACAGTTGGCGCATCCACAGTCATCGTCGTGGAAGCAGGGGTCATCGTCCTCCATATCAAAGACCAGTGTGGGGTTGTCGCTTCCCCACGGGGTCGTGATGCCCATAGCCGTTGCACCTTTGGGGATGATGCCGAGACGCTTGGCTTCGGTCTGGATCGCCCGGTTGATGATTCGCCATTGGGAATCGGTCAGTTCGATGGTCACTTCATCAGTCATTTTCGTATCCTTTCAATGCCCAGCCCTATCGCTGGTGAAATCCTCGCTCTCCCAGTTAAGGGAGAGGAGGGTGCATCGCTCAGGCGGTGAGGGAGGCCACGCCAGCGGAAACCTTGCTGACGTTCACGACGAGGATCATTTCCCCTTCGCTGTTGGACTCCGTGGTCAGTGCCACCAGATCACCTA
>Ga0315339_1002719_pt1 | contig 13067 bp, 11 predicted proteins | sample ASW17metaG_FD_204514 | JGI IMG/M metagenome (GOLD analysis project Ga0315339, IMG submission 204514) | Ammonia-oxidizing marine archaeal communities from Pacific Ocean, United States - ASW #17 | ecosystem: Environmental > Aquatic > Marine > Oceanic | place: USA: California | collected 2016-12-05
ATATTCTCCTCTGTTGGATTTTCAATTTGAGTTCCACAACTTTTACCAAATTTTTCACATGCTTCTATAACTTTATGAGTGGCTTCAATGACTAATTGATGTGATGTTTTACCAGGTACTCCTAATGAACCAGAAATGTCGTAGGGGCCAATCATAACACCATCTATCTCATCAAACTCTAACAATTTATCGATATTTTCAATTGCTTGAATTGATTCAACCTGAATAATTACAGAAGATGATTCATTCCACTTTTTAATATAATCATCAAAATTTAGTCCATAGTTATGTGCTCGATTAACACCATAACTACGGGAACCAATAGGTGGAAATTTTACATGTTGTAATATGCTCTCTACCTCTTTGGGGGTATTAACCATTTGTACAATTAATCCATCCGCACCAGAATCCAGCAGGGGTTTAATCCAATCATTGGAATGAGAGACGGGGCGCGGCAGGCAAAGCGTTCCCTCACCCTGACAGGCGGCAATAATGCGCTGAGCCTGCTCAACGGAAATAGTAGAATGCTCCATATCGATCGCAATAAAATCAAAGCCAGCCTGAGCAAATATTTCTGATATAGAGGGGTGTGCAAATGAAACCCAACCACCAAAAAGTTTTTTTCGCTCTTGAAGACTCTTTTTAAATTCTAACCGCTTTTCAAATATTTCTTCTAACATTTATTTATTATACCAAATAAGCAATATAAAACTCATATATTTATTGTATACACTGTTTTTGCCTATGTATTCTGTTCTAACTTTTCTAACAGTACTTTTACAGCAGGATGTAAGTGCAGCAAACCCAACAATTTTTGATCTTTATTAATTACTGGCAAATCCCATATCTTTTTTTCACCCATAATTGATATTGCTGTATAAAGTGAATCATTTGCTTTACAACAAACAGGTTTGCTTATAGAGTGAATCGATGTATCATCAACAAAGAAAGCAGAAAAAGGTTTTTGAACTTTAAGTAGTTTCCGGCGTATATCTCCATCAGTTAGAATACCACACAATTTATTCTTATTATCTACAATACATACAATACCTAAACCGTATTTTTCCATTTCTTCCAGCGTTTCTTTTAGCAAGGTGGTTTGTATAATTACAGGAAACTGGTCAGGTGTCAACATAACATCACTGACAAGTATTTTATTATTGCTCGGGGTGGACATTATCTTCTCCGAATTTTTCTAATATTTCCAGACGGTTTTCATGCATGATTTTCGCCTGAATTAAAATGTTTTCAAGATATTGAATATCAAGTTGTGTATTCGCATCTGAAAGTGCAGCGGGAGGATTATCATGAACTTCCATAAATAAGGCCTGTATACCACTCGCAGCTGCAGAACGAACTAAATACGGGATGAAATTTCGCTGACCTCCTGAAATATTTCCCATGGATGTTGGCAACTGAATTGAATGCGTAGCATCGTAACAAACTGGGTAACCCGTTTCAGCCATTATTGGTAGACAGCGAGGATCATTAATTAGCATATTATACCCAAAAAATGTTCCCCGATCAGTTAATACAATTTTTTCACACCCAAAAGCCTCAAGCTTTCTAACAGAATTCTTCATATTCCAGGGACTCATAAATTGTCCCTTTTTCAGATGTATTGGTCTTTTGGTTTCAGCAGCCGCTCTTAAAATAGAAGTTTGTCGGCAAAGATAAGCAGGTATCTGCACCAGATCACACACTTCACCAGTAGCTGGACCCCATGAAGGATCAGAAAAATCTGAGAGGACTGGAATTCCGAATTCATTTCTTATATCAGCTAAAATTCTTAAGCCATGATCCACACCAAGTCCCTGAAAGCTGGTTGGTGATGATCTACAATCTTTATCGTAGCAAGATTTATACACCCAGGGTATATCTACACGCTTACAAATAGAGCCAATTTCTTCTGCCATTTTAAATGCATGATCTTTGCTTTCAATTGCACAGGGCCCGCCAAAAAATACCAATGGAGCATCAAAACCAATATTTATAGTTTTTACATCTCCATAGCCAATTGTGAATGATTTATGTGCTTTACTGTCCATAATCTTTCCTTAAAGTGATTATAATTGTAAATACTGACAAAATATTTTTAAATAACATGTTTATTTAATCCAGTTCTAATTAATCGCTTTGCAAGATAAAACATCAAGGATTGTTCATCATTCACTTTGTCATTCAAGTCAATTCTATCTAATAAATAATGCGAGGTATCAAAGTTAATTGTTGAAGAACTTGAGAATATTTTATTTATTTTTAGTTGAGTTAGAATATTATTCGTTTTATCATTAAAACAGTCAATTGGCTGCCCAAAAGGATAAGCAAAAAAATTAATAAAGTTGGGAAATTTTGATAGGTAATTTACATTCTTTTTTTGCATTTGTTTCAATCGATCTTTACCAATAATTGCACAATTTAGATGCTTATAAAGATGACTACCTAGAAAAGACATATGAAATTCATTAGACTTTATCAAATCAGTTTCATTAGCGAATTCCCCTTGATACTCTCTAACCAAGTTATATAATTTTTCTTTATTTGACTGTTTAATATACGCATCAACAGAATTTTCATTCATAAACAAATATTCAGGTTTTTTACAATCATTTATTTTATTTGTTTTTTTATATTCAGCATAATTAGTGTCATAATTACAAAGATATGTTGTTAAACAAGGCCAAAATAATTCACCTCTAATCACGTCATAATTGATAAAATTAATAGAAGGACAATTGAATTCTTCAAGGATAGGTAAAGCATTTTTAAAGTAGCTTTTAAAACCGTCATCAAATGTAAATAATGCTGCAGGCATTTCGAAATGGTTATTAATCAAATCGGATGGTGAGATAATATTGAATATATTATTTATAGCTCTAACTTGCGAATAAAACACATCTGGTGGAATGTTTAGATTATACCTTTTTGAAAAAGGAGACGGTTTATTTGATACATCATGATAAGCAAATATTACAACTGCATTTTTTAAAAATTTATTTATTATACTAAAGAATAAACGCATTAATTGAATATTATTTTACTAAATCATTCATTTTATGAATCATTCATTTTATGATATTTTTAAATCTTCTTTTACTTTTCTGTATTCCATAAAAATATCATCTATTGAAATTTTGCTAAAATCCACAGGATTTGACTGTTTAATATCCTTGTTAAAACGGAAACGTTTATCAATTATTTCAAAGTTAAAATTATTATGCGTTAAACCTAATTTATTGCATGTGCTATCCATTAATTCTTGAGCCTTTTCTTGTCCACCTAGTAACTGGTTAGAATTAATTATTACATAATCATTGATGGCATATTCCTGTAAATCACAATAAGCTGTTAAGTTACCTGTAATCCAATGTGTTGCAATTGAACTGTGTTCATGAATACCATTTTCTATGAACCATTTGTGTATACAGCTATGGAAATAATCATCATAATCACGGATAACCAATACAAATTTTGCCAAAGGAATAGCCTTTTTAATTAACCCTATACGAAGCAAGTTGCACTGATCTTTTATTAAAGGATGTTTATTAGTTTTTCTGTATTGATAAACGGCATTAGCCATTGTTAATACATCTTTTTTACTATTTGGTTTATCGTAATATGCATTTGAAATATATTTAGGATGACACCAAAGTACAGCGTCACCTATATTTTCTGCGGAGAGATATACTGGAAAAGGTTTTTTCAACCAAGGCCATATATCTGATTCACAGTATCCTATCGTATGCTCAGTATTATCCTTAAATGTAGGTTTTATTTCATCTCGAAATATTCCTTCAAGGTCTGGATGCTGGCTCATCAGTGAAGTAACCATTGAAGTACCACTGCGATTTATTCCTAAAATAAAGATAGGGGTTAAATCTATATCTTCAGTTTCACGGTATTTGACTGGTATTCTTGATTTTATCCAAGAATGATGCAATTTTACCAACAATCCATTTTTCTTAAGTGACTTTTTGAAATTCATTTATAATTTATTCTATATAAATTGATTGATTGCTGGCCTTTGATTCTTTTTTAATGAGACTTTGTATAGACTCACGCATTAACCAATCCGGTATTTTTTCTCTATTTATTATCTTATCTCTCACCTCTGAACCATTTATTTGATAAGCACCTTTTGATCCATGTGCGCAATGTTCTACATGTTTACCGCACTTCTTACAATAATAAACCTCATCAAAGATGATTGGTACAATCCCAATATCCCCAATATCGTTAAATAGCTCCTTTGCAACATCCTTTTTATAGAAAGAGCCAACCCCAGTGTGATCTCTACCAAGAATAAAATGACTGCAACCAAAATTCTTACGACAAAGTGCAGTGAACATTGCCTCCCTCGGTCCAGCATATCGAGAATATGAATTAAATCCACCTATAACTACTTTATTAGGCGGATAATGTTTTTCAACCATCAACTGATATGCTTTCATAATAATATCACCTGTAAAATCACCAGGTTTTTTGGGCCCTATAACAGGATGTATAAATAATCCATCACAATCGTATTTTTCTAGCGCCCTTAATTGCAAGTATTCATGTGCCCTGTGAGGCACATTACGAGTATGAAAACCAACAACTGTTTTCCATTGCTGGTTCTGAAAAATTAATCGACTTTCCAAAGGAGTTAATTCATATGGTTTTCGACTTTCATGTCCCTTCCTGAGCAAAGATACTTTGCCAGAAACAAAGGTATTACTACCACAAAACAAATGTTTAACACCTGGGTGTTCAGAGTTTATGGTTGTATACATACCTTTTGCTAATTTGTTTAGATTGAGCTGGAATACCTCGTTGATTTCCAAGACGGCTTGATTTACTCCATTCATCCCAAGAACAACTGTCTCACCACTACCATATAAAAAAGGTTTTGTATTTCGAATTTGAAAGAAAATTGGTAACGGCCAGACATCACCGCTACTGAGTACATAATTATCTAAAACGGAATATATTTCATCTTTAGACATAAATCCAGATATAGGAGAAAATACGCCAAGAGCAATCTGTCTCGCATCTATCATAGATCGCTCATCTATTTCTATTTTGGGTAAACGATCAATATCTAAGACTGTTTTATCATAAATTATGTTTTGAACAAGTTTGCCACCATGTGGCTCTATTAGGTTTGTATAAGGCTGCAAATTTTCCTCAGAAAGAAATTCAATTTGATTCTGATATCGGTATATAAGTGATTTTATAATCCTAACAGCGGAAACTGGATGTTTACCTATTGCAGTTTCTGCAGCCAAAACCAGCCCGTCCGCGCCATCTTGTAGTGTATTAGCAACATCATTCACTTCAGATCGATTAGGTTTTAAGTTCTCTACCATTGTCTCCAAAAGGTTCGTAGCAACATAAACTGGTACATCACAACTATTAGCTCTATGAATAATCTCTTTTTGAATATAAGGGAGACTTTCCAATGCAATCTCACGTGATAAATCTCCTCTATCTATTAGTATAGCATCCGAAGCATCAAGAATTTCACCTAAGTTTTCAAGAGAAAGATAGCTCTCAATTTTCGCTATTATTCTGACATTTTTCCCTACAATTACACGTAATTCATCAATATCTTTACCTCTATTTGCGAATGAAAGGGCGACATTTTTAATTCCAAGCTTTTTACATAAATTAAATGCTGTTTTATCGATTTCAGTTAAGCTTGGCAATGTAAATGTATTATTGATAATAGTTACCCCTTTGTTTGAGCCTACAAAACCACCACTAATCACCCTAGCCCTAATATTTACGTTTGTTTCAATAACCTGCAATAAGACTGTATCAAAATCCAGACTAATCAAGCTACCAACCTTCAATTGAATTAATGCTTCATCTGGATAAATAGGTATAAATTTATCATCTGAATATTCTGAGTTTGAAACAAGATCTACAATTGATCCGGTATTAAGAAGTAATTTTTGTTGCCCTATAATTCCAGTACGCACCTGAGCCCCTTGAGAATCCAAGCAAATTGGTACATTTGAAGAAGATTTTATTATTTTAATATACTTTTCTAAAGAATCTAAGCTTGTATGCGATAGATTTATTCGAAACATATCAACGTCTTCTTCCGATAGCTTGCGAATAATGCTAGGGTTTAATGAAGACGGACCTAAGGTGCATAATATTTTAATCTTTTTACTCATTATTTATACAAGTGTTCATTTTCCAAAAAATGTAACATTTTTTGTACAGATTGATCTACTGTTTCTTTATCAGTATCTAGCGTTAACGCTGGTTTTTTTGGTGGTTTATATGGTACCTCCGGAGCTATTCCAATAAAATTCTTAATCTCACCATTGACTGCTTTTGAATAAAGTCCTTTGACATCTCTGTTGATTACAGTAGACAATTTAGATTTTATATAGATCTCAACAAAAGATTGGCCAATTATTTCCTTTGCAACTTTCCTGGTATCTTGAAATGGAGAAATAATGGGAACAAAAATAAAATGGTATTGTGAAATTAAATTTAAACAAATATTAGCGATAACTATATTATTTCTCCGTATATCTTTAGGAGTGAATCCCAAATGCAAATTAATGGTCTCTCTAATTTCATCTCCATCAAGAATTTTAACCTTATAATTTTTTATTTTCAAAATTTTTGATACTTGAATCGCTATTGTTGATTTGCCAGAGCCCGATAAACCTGTAAACCATAAAACTTTAGAAATCATTTTAATTTATACATATTAATATTACTGAAAATAACTTTATACGTTAGTAAATAACAATATTTTATCATCCGTACATTTTTGAAAATAAGAATCAATGTATAACTTAGCTTTTTGTTTTGCCTTTAAAAAACTTCCATCATCCATTTCATAAATTTTGTTTAATAATGGCTCAAGTTTTTCAGATTCATCAACATTCCACTTGAAATCATGCAGTTCAAAAAGTGGATCAAATGAAATGATTGGGTGATTTTGAAAACATATTACAGGGAGACCAAAAGCTATTGCTTGGAGTGCAACTGTACTTTCTCTATAAATAACAACTGATACTTTTTCAAAATCATTAGTTATTAAACCCCCTTCCGAAATAATAACATTATTTAATTTGGAATAATTAATTTGGATTCTTTTTTTTAGCTTATTCATTGGAAGAATTGGGTGAGGCCTAATGATTATTTCATAATTTTTTTGTTCTGATAATTCACTTAATACATAATTAACAAATTTATATACATCGGGTATGCCATCAAGAGCGACTAATATTCTTCTATGATTTTTACTATGTTTATTTACTTTATTATTAATATTCTTATATCTTAATGCACACGAACTATCAATAAAAGGGTACTTACCAGGACTATTTTTTTCAATTATATTTTTAGGTATTGGCCCAGTTGTATAAATTTTATCTGGTAATGGTCTTTGAGTTAACTCAATTTCAGATAGAAAATAATTAGTTGCAAATTCTGGAACATTAGAATGCTGATACCCAAAACTAATAGTTTTGGGTGATAATTCTTTTAATGCTAATAGGCACATTGGCTCCCAAGGCATATTCTCATAAGTAGTAATAAATGATCTCAATTCAAAATGCTCTATGAAATTCACCATGCCATCATAGTGAAGAACATGATCTAATGAAATTTCATATCTTTTATTATATTTCCAGTAAAAGTTTAAAAATTCAGTTACATCAATATCATTAAAGTATATTTTTTTATTCGGTTTTAATTTAAATAAAACCAATTTACAAAATGATTTTACTAAAAAAAAATTGCTGATAAATAATTCAAAAGGTAAAATCATATTAACCTTATCTTTTGCCATTTTTCGTATAATTCTATTATAATGGCCCAGACAAATGACTAAACTAACTGTACTATATCCATTGTTATTTAAGTATGTTGGTAACTCACCAAAAAACTTATCAATAAATTGACCTTTTTCATCAAATGAATTTTCGTATACAAACGTTTTTATTATGTTAATTGGTTGAATAGTTTTTATTTTTTTTACTTTTTTATTGAATAGATATTTGGCTAAAAGTGTTTTATAAAATAATTTTAAAAAAGAAAAAATAATTGAAGCAAAAAATGATATCGATGATTTAATACTAAAAATTATCCTGTTGATCTGGGATATTGAACTTTTGAATTCTATTGAATTATTTTTTGAATAAAAACTTAGAGCTCTGTTAAAAATGTACGTTTCATCTATAACAATTAATTTTTTAATAGAGTATTGATCTACTATTTTTGATACAATTTGTAATTTATAAAATGTAAAAGGTAATTGGTTCCGAAATTTGGCAGCAGTCTGAGTAGCCCACCACATTTTAGTTGTAAAACAGAGAGAAAGGTCTCCTATAAAATTCACATAATCCAATTTAAAATTTGCCTTATTTTTGTATATATCATCTGAAAACAAAACATTAATTTTTAGTTCTTGAAATATATCCAAGTTTATATTTCTATTACTACCAAAATAAATACAATGAAAACCTCCTGAATCAAACTTAAAACGCTTATTATGTTTTTTAAGATCAGTTAAACTATTTATATGAAATATTTGCATTAATTAGATGAATGTTTTTAGTAATAAATTTGTTCTCGCACCCGAAGCATTCCCTCGCTGTAGGATAGATCTAATTACCCTGAAATTTTCTTTGGAAATAATTCCGTACCTTACGTAGAGGTTAGTAAAAACAGCCATGGCGGCATTTTGACGAGTAGAGATCAAAAGTTATGTTAATCGCTTGGTAACTACTCCAGATGTGCCAGGATTAACACCCTTTTCAATAATTAAAATTAAGAATAGTATCAGAATTAAGTATCATTGCGCCCAGCCCGTAAGCTGGATTAGTATATTCATAGTGCAAACGAGGCGTTAGCATTCGAATAACCTCTTCTGAATAGTTGATTATGGAAACATTATAGATAAATAAAATACTGATCAAGATGAAACCTGCTTTAAAATTAGCTGCCATCATTTTGCCTATTAAAATTGTGGTTCCGAACATGACAAAATAGGTAATTCTTGAAAAAATATCGGGCATTGACATTTCAATAAATAAAATTGTAATTAAAAAATATTGGGTGGCAATAAATATATCAGGTCTAGTTAATTTTTTTCGATTTATCCATAAAAACAAACAAACAAGAACTGAAAATGAATTGAAGAGCGCGTCATATCCTATCCCTTGTGGCATGATATTCAGAAAATAAAACAACTGTCTAGATAAACCTAAATATTCACCAATAAGTAAGCCATATTGAGTTATTATTGTAAAAGCGAATATAATTAATATCACATATACAATCATCTCCTTAGAATACAGTTTACTGATTTTGTATTTGTGACTTCTTTGATTAATAAAAGCAAAGATTTCAAAAAAGATAACTAATGGGACAGCTATAATATGGAAAAACATTGCACTGTAAATGAAAACCCGTGAAAACCAATTTTTCTCTCTGGTATCAAATGAAAATACCCCAATCAATAATATCAAAAATGCCATTGTATTACGCCATACTTCCCATACATTACTTAATACACTAAAATTCAATAATAATACACATAAAATAATAATCACAAATTTTTTTGTGTTAACAATCTTTCCCAAATATGCGATGAGAATAAAAATTGTGATATATTGAATAAAAACATAATAACTCGCATTACTGGTGAGTAATGTCCTAACTAACTTTACATATATCCAAAATAAAGGTTCATTTCCAGAAGGTATACTTATAAATCGATAAATTATTCCTGACCAGGATAGATCGTCAATATTTTGAAAAGAAATGATATGCCAATTAATATCCCATCCTTTTGTTATCCCTATATAACTATAATCCTTTAAATAAAACAATAAGGAGAATGACAACACAAACATAAATGAAAATATCCAATAATTTATTTTCGTATTTGTCAAATTTAGAAATGCACAAACAAACAAAGCATAAATTGGATTTACAAAAACAAATAAAAGTACAACAAATAAATTAATTTGTACTTTTTCCCATTTATTATTACTTAAGCTTAATAATTCCACAAAATTCTGATCTTTTTGACAAATATACTTTTTTATTAGACATTACGGCAAACGTTAGATAAACAACATATGTACCTACGATTACATGATTAAAATCTCTTATTTCTCTACATGTGCCGTAATGAAACTCGTCCGGCTCCAATTCCTAACTCGGGTAAACTAAAAAGGTCTCTTAAAAGCAAATTTTAGGAATCCTTTTTTTATACCAAATTTTATATTTATTTGTTTCGTTTTTTATCATTTTTCTTATCGATTAAATTCCAATAAGATTTTTGACTTTTATTCCAATCTATGTCAAGCATTTGAATTCTAAATAAACGAAATAATATTGATATTGGGGTTAAAATAAAGTAATAAAAAAACATAAAAAGTATACGCATAATGTGCAAATTATCTTATCGTTTTTTGTGCAGTATTTTTGAAATAAATAAGTTTAATAAGTTTTGTTAAATAAAAAATATTCCGCACAAAGTATCTCCCTGCTTTCCTAATCAAGTTTAAAATCACTTTGCCAATCAGAATCCCCAACAATTGACTTTTGAGCTTTCTTATCCAAAAGGTAATTTCCTAAAATAAGGTAATCCATTTCTGTGCGCATGAAGCACAAATAAGCATCTTCAGGTGTGCAAACTATTGGTTCACCTCGAACATTGAATGATGTGTTGACTATAACCGGACAGCCATACTTATCATTGAATTTTGTTAACATCTCATGGTATCGTTTATTGGTATTACCATTTACAGATTGAATTCTAGCGGAATAATCTACATGAGTAATTGCCGGAATTTGAGAACGGACTACATTTAACTTTTCAAGACCAAAATAAGATTTCTGTTTTTCTGACATTGCTACCTGTTTATTTTTTTGAACATTAGCAACCATTAACATATAGGGGCTTTCGCGATCAATCTCAAAATAATCAGAAATATTTTCTACCCTAACTGATGGCGCAAATGGTCTAAAGCTTTCTCTATATTTGATTTTCAGATTTATTATTTTTTGCATTTTAGATGATCTAGCATCACCAATTATACTTCTTGCACCTAATGCTCTTGGCCCGAATTCCATTCTCCCTTGAAACCAACCAATAACTTTTTCATCCGCAATTAAATCTGCTATTTTTTCTGGAAGTTCTTTATCTGATAGCACTTTATACACGATTTTGTTCTTTTCAAGAAATGAATTAATATTATCATTTTTAAATTCTGGGCCAAGATAAGCCCCTTTCATAAGGTCAGATTTGTTATCTGCTTCTCTTTGATTTCTTAAATACTGATACCATGTAAATAAAGCACATCCTAAGGCCCCACCTGCATCACCCGCAGCTGGTTGTATCCAAATGTCATCAAATATTTCTTCTCTTAGTAATTTTCCATTAGCTACACAATTCAACGCAACACCGCCAGCAAGACAGAGATTCTTCATTTTTGTTATCTTTTTAATATGCCTTGATATCTTCAAAACCACTTCTTCCGTTACTTCTTGGACCGATCGAGCCAAATCCATTTCCTTTTGAGTGAGTTTACTTTCTGGGTTTCTTGGTGTCCCACCAAAGAGCTTATGAAACTTCTCATTGGTCATTGCATTTCCAATACAATAATCAAAGTATTCCATATTCATCTTAAATGAACCATCGCTTTTCACATCAATTAAATTTTCATAAATCAAATTTTTATATCTAGGTTCTCCATAGGGGGCTAATCCCATTATCTTGTATTCTCCAGAATTAACCCTAAACCCGGTATAATAGGTAAAAGCTGAGTATAACAACCCCAAGGAATGAGGGAAGCGTATATCTGCCATAAGTTTGATTTTATTTTTTTGACCAATTCCATAACTAGCCGTAGACCATTCACCTACACCATCCATTGTTAAAAAAGCTGCTTTATCAAAAGGTGAAGCAAAAAAAGCCGATGCTGCATGAGATTCATGATGTTCCGGGAAAATAATTTTACCGTTATAATTAAGTTCATTTTGTAAAATTTGTTTAATATATAACTTCCCTCCCAGCCAAGTTTTCATTGCTTTTTCAAAGGAAAAAAACCCCATTGGGGCATATGTTAAATAGGTTTTTATTAAACGATTAAATTTCAAAAGAGGCTTTTCGTAGTAAGAAATGTAATCAATATCCCCAATTTGAATGCTTTCTTGACTTAAACAATATTTTATAGCGTTAATAGGAAAAGATTTATCGTGTTTTATCCTGGTGAATCTTTCCTCTTGCGCAGCAGCAACAATTTCACCATTATTAAGCAGGCATGCAGCACTATCATGATAAAAAGCTGATAGACCAAGTATATACGTAGAGTGATCCACTAAATTATATTGCCTTCTTGAGAACTAATATAAATCTTATTGATTGTTTTCATTAATATAATGGATAAATATCATCAGGTGGTTTCCTCCCTTTGTCTTTGAAAGATTTTTTTGCAAAATAATTTCCTACTAAAATAATAATTAAGACTAATAGGATAAGTGCAATCCAAGTCATAATGTTTTTTTTATTTTATTATTAATAAAATTTGCAATGAACTCATTTCCTCTTTCAGTTAAATGAGTCCTATCAACAAACCAGGAAAATCTATTTTTATAATAATTGGAACCGGAAAATTCAGAATTAAGTTTTTCAAAATCTGTAGCAATATCTAAAAATGTTACTTTATTCTTTAAGCATAATTTGATTGATTCTTCTCTGAGAATTTTGTGAAACTTTACAAAAACATCAAACTGTCCATTCATATCAAGATCTTTGTCTGCATATTCTTTAGCTTCAGGAGTTGCATTACTATACATTGGGTGTACATGACCAATTAGATAGACCTTAATTCCATTTGTTTGACATAATTTAAAAATATTTGTAACATTAGCAATCCACTCATCAAGCCATTCATTTTTATTTAATATAGCGTCCTCAGCATTCTCAATAAATTTTTTGTTTGTTGTGACAAGTTCAGATTTGATTTTGTAAAAATTAATTATTTTCTTTTTCATTATATAAAATAAACTCGAACAGACTGCAATTTTTTCGAAATAACTTT
>Ga0315339_1002720_pt1 | contig 13066 bp, 8 predicted proteins | sample ASW17metaG_FD_204514 | JGI IMG/M metagenome (GOLD analysis project Ga0315339, IMG submission 204514) | Ammonia-oxidizing marine archaeal communities from Pacific Ocean, United States - ASW #17 | ecosystem: Environmental > Aquatic > Marine > Oceanic | place: USA: California | collected 2016-12-05
GCGGGAGACGTCGATCGGTCCATTTTCGACGCTACTTCATTTCTGAAGGACTTTGACTACGGCAGGGTGACCACGCTTCCGGACGGACAGGTCCAACGCGAGTACGATATCACTGCAGTCGACCGCGAGATCGAAGTAGCGCCCGGTGTATACTTCGCTGCCTGGACCTATAACGGCACCGTGCCGGGGCCCACGATTCGGTGTACTGAGGGCGATCATCTGAAGATCAAGTTCACGAACGCCGGGAGCCATCCGCACACGATGCACTTCCACGGCATCCACGCCGCGGGTATGGACGGGGTCTTCGAGGTCGTAGAGCCGGGCGGAACGTTCGTGTACGAGTTCGACGCCGCTCCGATGGGCCTCCAACTCTATCATTGCCACTCTATCCCCCTCAAGCGGCATGTGCATAAGGGCCTCTACGGTTCGTTCATCATCGACCCCAAAGAAGCGCGGCCTGAGGCCAACGAGATGGTGATGATGATGAACGGGTTCGACACCAACTTCGACGGCGACAACGAGGTCTACGCCCTGAACACGGTGGCCTTCCACTATCAGAAGCACCCCATCGAGATCGAGCAGGGCGAGTTGGTCCGCATCTACCTCATGAACATGACGGAGTTCGACCCCCTGAACTCTTTTCACTTGCACGGCAATTTCTTCCGCCTTTACCGTACAGGGACTGACCTCGAGCGCTACGAATGGACCGACACGGTCATGCTCTGCCAGGGCGAACGTGCGGTACTCGAGTTCACGTACGACTTCCCGGGTAAGTACATGTTCCACGCCCACCAGAGTGAGTTCGCGGAACTGGGCTGGATGGGGATCTTCGACGTCAAGCCGAGGACGATGGCTTAACAGGTCGCCCGACCTGTTGAGACCCAAAAGAGGCGTATCGCAGTGGACACACCGAACCCCGAAGCCGAAGTCCGCCCGGAAGACGTAACCCACGGGCCGACGGACGACGCGGAGCCCGCCGAGAACGAGGGAACCACCCAGGCTCAGAGCCGTATGCTGCTGGCCGCGAAGGGTCTCCTACCCATCCTCCTGTTGGGAATCTTTCTCGCCATCTTCGTTCGAATGGGCCCAATCGGTGTCTTTCGCGCGGCGTTTCCGCCGATCGAAGAGCTGACCTTCGAGCGGGTCGCGTTCCCTTCCCTGGGCCTGGTACGGGTTTACATCATCAACGGTGGTCCCGAGCCCGTCACCATCGCCCAGCTCATGGTCGATGAAGCGTACTGGGAGCACGAGGTGTCTCCTTCTCGGGAAATCGGTCGCCTCGACGAAGCTGTGGTGGACATCCCCTATCCGTGGGTGGACGGTGATCCGCTCGAGATCTCCCTTGTGAGTTCCACCGGAGTGACCTTCACCCACGAAGTGCCGGTCGCCACCCAGTCTCCGGAAATGAACCGACGATACGTGGTGACGTTCGCCCTCCTGGGAGTCTACGTCGGGGTGATCCCGGTCTTCTTGGGCCTCCTCTGGCTTCCCTTCCTCGCCGGCATCAGTCGCCAATGGGTCGATTTTTTCTTGAGCTTCACGGTAGGTCTATTGTTTTTCCTTGGGGTCGATGCCCTCACCGGAGCCATCGAGCTGTCGGACCGCGTGGCCTCGGCGTTCCAAGGGATAGGGCTCGTAGTGTTGGGCGTGGCGGCGACTCCACTCCTGATCAATGCACTCGGACGCCTGGGACGGGACCAAGACTCCGTCGGTCCGCTCGGTATTTCGCTACTCATCGCGATCGGCATCGGTCTCCACAATCTGGGAGAGGGCTTGGCGATCGGTTCCGCTTACTCGGTGGGCGAAGTGGCCCTCGGTACATCGCTCGTGTTTGGATTCCTCCTCCACAACACGACGGAAGGACTGGGCATCGTCGCGCCCCTAGCCCACTCGAAGCCCGCCCTCAAGACGTTGGCCGGACTAGGGCTCATCGCCGGCCTACCCACGATCCTGGGGACTTGGATCGGTGGCTTTTCTTATTCTCCCATGGCCAGCGTTCTTTTCCTGGCCATTGGCGCGGGGGCCATCATTCAAGTGATCTGGGTCATCGGGAAGAGCCTCTCGGGGGGAGGGCGCCGAGGCCTCACGGGGCCGTTGAACGCGGCCGGCCTGGTGGTCGGATTGGTCGTCATGTACGTCACGGGCCTTTTCGTAGCCGTTTAGCCCCCCCCCAATTCCGCCACAGTCTCAGTGGGTTTAGATTGTGGCCCCCTCAGGTCAGCGTCTCCCAGAAACAACCGGATTTACGACGATGAGTGACAAGCCGTTCATATACGTCATGAAGGACCTGCGAAAGCTGGTACCACCTAAGCGAGAGATCCTCAAAGGCATTTGGCTGTCCTTCTATCACGGTGCGAAGATCGGCGTAGTCGGCCCCAACGGGTCGGGAAAGAGCACGCTTTTACGCATCATGGCCGCGCTAGATGACGATTTCTTGGGGGAGGCCTGGGCCGCGAAGGATACCCGCATCAGCTATTTGGCCCAGGAGCCCGAGCTGGACCCCACCCTCGACGTTCGAGGCAACGTAGAGCAGGGTGTCCACGAGACCCGCAATCTGCTCACGCAGTTCGAAGAGACCAGCATGAAGTTCGCGGAGCCGATGAGCGACGAAGAGATGGAGTCGCTCATCGAGAAACAGTCGCGTCTCCAGGATCGCATCGATGCCTCGAACGCCTGGGATCTCGACCGGCGGGTAGAGATCGCAATGGATGCGCTTCGACTGCCCCCTCCGGACGCCGACGTCACCACGCTCTCGGGCGGCGAGCGCCGGAGAGTCGCGTTGTGCCGAGTACTGCTGGAGGAGCCTGACATGCTCCTGTTGGACGAGCCCACCAATCACCTCGACGCCGAATCAGTCGCTTGGTTGGAGCGCTACCTCGCCGAGTTCACGGGCACCATCGTGGCCATCACCCACGATCGTTACTTCCTGGACAATGTCGCCGAGTGGATCCTCGAGCTCGACCGTGGCGAAGGAATTCCGTGGAAGGGGAACTACTCCTCATGGCTCGAGCAAAAGCAGGAGAGACTGCGAGTCCAGGAGAAGCAAGCTTCGAGCCGGCAGGGCGCACTTGAGCGGGAGTTGGAGTGGATTCGCATGGCTCCACGAGCACGTCACGCCAAGGGGAAGGCACGTATCGGAGCGTATGAGGACCTCTTGGGCCAGGACGAGCGCGAGCTGGTCAAGACGGCCGAGATTCTTATTCCGAAGGGTCCTCGATTGGGCAATGACGTTGTTTCGTGTGAGAACGTGCGAAAGGGCTACGACGAGCTATTGCTCATCGATGACCTCTCCATCTCACTTCCCCCAGGCGCAATCGTGGGCATCATCGGCCCCAACGGAGCGGGCAAAACGACTCTGTTCCGGATGATCACGGGGCAGGAAGAACCCGATGGAGGGACGGTGCGGCTGGGCGAGACCGTCCAGCTCGCCTATGTCGATCAGTCACGGATGGACCTCGATCCTGACAAGACCGTGTTCGAAGAGGTCGCGCAGGGCGCGGAGATTCTTGAATTCGGCCGAGTCGAGGTGAACCCGCGGGCATATCTTTCCTGGTTCAACTTCCGAGGCTCCGACCAGCAGAAGAAGGTCGGCGTGCTGTCGGGCGGAGAGCGCAACCGCCTCCATTTGGCAAAACTCCTCAAGGAGGGCGGAAACCTCATCCTTCTCGACGAGCCCACCAACGACCTGGACATCGACACCCTGCGGGCCCTCGAAGAGGCCCTCCTCTCCTTCGCGGGATCGGTCATGGTCATCTCCCACGACCGTTGGTTCCTCGACCGACTCTCGACCCATATCCTGGCTTTCGAGGGCGAAAGCAGCGCCGTTTGGTTCGAAGGAAACTATCAGGAATATGAGGAGGATCGGCGCCGGCGTTTGGGCGCAGAAGCCGACCAGCCGCATCGCATCAAGTACAAGAAACTGGTGCAATAGAGGCTCTGGATCTGGCCGCCCAGCGGCCTGATTGGCATTTCTATCACCACCCCGGACCGTGCGCTCGGGCTCTCTCTGATGGACCTGATCCCCACCAATGCGAAGTTCGGACTGGGCGAGACCTACACGTTCATCTTCGCGACGCAGTAGAAGAAACCACCCCCGGGTCGTCACGCGTGATCGGTGTCCCGGCTATTATCTGGCGCTACGGCCGGAAGACGGTCAGGTCGGGACTCAACCGCTCTCACATGACTCCCTCAACACGGGTGCGATGTACGAACTGTGAACTGGTCGGAGTCGAATTGCTCGACCGCCCCGAAGCCGCTTATCTTCATATCTGAACCGCCAGGGGTACCCCGCATCCGGTGGGGTTGAGACAGTCCCTTGGAACCTGATCCGGTTGAAACCGGCGTAGGGAGCGCGGCATGAAGGCAGCAGAGGCCACCCCAGGAGCCGCCCGGCACGTAGCCGGGGCGGCTCTTTGTGCACACCCCTGCTGAGTACTCCGCTCCGAAAGGCAGATTTTCCGTGCAGAAGCAGAATGGTACCACTATCAATGGCCAGCACTCGTCGTCCCAAGGGGACTACGGCGTCGCATTCCCGAACTCACGCAAGGTCCTCGTGGAGGGCCGTAACGGCGTTCGGGTCCCGATGCGGGAGATCGTGCTGTCCGGAGGCGAGCCGCCGATCCGAGTAAACGACACCAGTGGGCCACTGGGGGTCGATCCCCATGTAGGCCTCCCGAAGCTGCGCGACGAGTGGATCAGATCGCGGGGTGACGTGGTGGAGGGTGAGACGACTTACAGGCCTGTGGACCCCGACGCATCAGTGCCCATTCCGGAAGCGCTGGCGAACCGTCCGTTGCGGTCGACGGGTGGGCCGGTCACGCAGATGCACTATGCCAAGCGAGGCGAGACCACGCCCGAGATGGAGTTCGTCGCGGTTCGCGAGGGCATGGACGCCGAGTTCGTGCGAACCGAGGTAGAAAGGGGACGAGCCATCATTCCGGCGAACATCAATCACCCGGAACTGGAGCCGATGATCATCGGCCGCGCTTTTCAGGTGAAGATCAACGCCAACATCGGTAACTCGGCGGTCACTTCGTCCATCGAGGAAGAGGTCGAGAAGCTGCGCTGGGCCACCCTCTGGGGCGCCGATACCGTGATGGATCTATCCACCGGAAAGAACATCCATGAGACGCGGCAGTGGATCGTGAGAAACTCACCGGTCCCCATCGGGACAGTGCCCATCTATCAGGCGCTGGAGAAGGTGGACGGTGTCCCGGAGGACCTGACCTGGGAGGTGTATCGCGACACCCTGATCGAGCAGTGCGAACAGGGCGTCGACTACTTCACGGTTCACGCGGGAGTCTTGCTGCGGTACGTGCCCATGACGGCACAACGAGTTACCGGCATCGTCTCACGGGGCGGGTCCATCATGGCCAAGTGGTGTCTGTCACATCACAAGGAGAGCTTCCTCTACACGCGGTTCCGCGACATCTGTGAGATCATGGCGGCCTACGACGTGTCGTTCTCGTTGGGTGACGGACTGCGGCCCGGCTCCCTCGCCGACGCTAACGACGAGGCCCAGTTCGCGGAACTAAAGACCCAAGGTGAGCTCACGCGAATCGCGTGGGAGCACGGCGCCCAGGTCATGAACGAAGGCCCTGGGCATGTGCCCATGCACATGATCAAAGAGAACATGGACAAGCAATTGGAGTGGTGCGACGAGGCGCCGTTCTACACGCTTGGACCCCTAACCACCGACATCGCTCCTGGGTACGACCACATCACGAGCGCGATCGGGGCGGCCCAAATCGGTTGGTACGGCACAGCGATGCTTTGCTACGTGACGCCGAAGGAGCACCTCGGTCTTCCCAACAAAGACGACGTGAAGGCCGGCGTCATCACCTACAAGATCGCGGCCCACGCGGCGGACATCGCCAAAGGCCACCCCCGCGCGCGCGAATGGGACGACGCCATCAGCAAGGCCCGCTTCGACTTCCGCTGGGAGGACCAGTTCAACCTGGCGCTGGATCCGGTGACGGCGCGGGAATACCACGACGAGACCCTGCCCGCCGACGGCGCGAAGGTGGCGCACTTCTGTTCGATGTGCGGTCCCAAGTTCTGCTCCATGAAGATCACCCAGGACATTCGCGACTACGCGGCCGAGCAGGGCCTGGACGGCACCCAGGATGCACTGGAGACCGGCCTTAAGGAGAAGGCGCAAGAATTCAACGAGAAGGGCGGGAAGATCTACCTGGACGTGGGAGCCGACTGAGGCCAGCGGGCGCCCGCTAGCCCTACCGCCAGCGATTCTGGAGCTTGTCCAGCGCCTCGCTGCCGGGGCACAACTTCTCGTAGGGTACCGTGGATAACGCCTCATCGACGGTATTCTCGAACATGTGCATGTCCTGGCCCGTCGGATCGATGTACAGCAGTCCGGTGGCAACCTCGCCGCGGCCCTGTACCTCTCTCAGGTTCGTGTACGCGGCGTCGCGGTCGGTGGGGTCGTATCCCTCGCTCACCGAGCGGAAGCGTACAGTACTGCCGTCGTGCATCGTGACGGCCGTTACCGCACCCTCGGCCTGCTCTGCCGTGATCTCGCCCCGCAGAGGCACGAAGTCGGTATGAACCACCTCGGTGCTGTGATCTCTGGTGTGGGCGTAACTCTTGGTGGACCCCTGGTGATCGTTGAACGTCACGCACGGTGAGATCACATCGACCAGCGCGAACCCTTTGTGCCTAAGCCCCGCCTTTAGGATCGGCACGAGCTGCCCCTTGTCACCCGAGAAGCTGCGCGCAACGAAAGTCGCGCCCAAAGTCAGCGCGAGCGAGGCCGGATCGATCGGGTACATGTCGTTGGCAATGCCGCGCTTGGACAGCGTGCCTATGTCCGCGGAGGCAGAGAACTGCCCCTTGGTGAGGCCGTATACCCCGTTGTTCTCGAGCACGTAAGTCATGTCGATGTTGCGCCGCATGGCGTGACACAGCTGACCGAGACCGATAGAGAGTGAGTCGCCATCGCCCGAAACACCGATGTAGACCAACTCGCAGTTCGCGGCATTCGCCCCGGTAGCGATCGAGGGCATGCGGCCGTGCACGGAATTGAATCCATGCGCTTCACCCAAGAAGTACGCGGGCGTCTTGGAAGAACAGCCGATCCCGCTGAGCTTGGCGGCCCGGTGGGGTGGGATGTCCAACTCGTAGAACGTCTGTACGAGAGCAGCGGTGATCGAGTCATGCCCGCAGCCTGCGCACAGCGTCGACATACTTCCCTCGTAGTCCCGCTGCGTCAGCCCAACGGCGTTCTTACGAAGGCGAGGGTGGCGGACTACCGGTTTCGCGGTCTGTGACATTCTACCCTACTTCCGTGGCGATGAGTCCCAGCTGCTCCCGGACACCATCCAGAACGAATTCAGTAGTCAGTGGGAAGCCTCGATAGTCTCGTACCGACTCCAGCTTCCTTTTCTCGATTCCCGTTTCGAGGATCAGGAGACGAAGAAGCTGCGCGTCCCGGTTCTGTTCGACGACGATGTTCGTGTCGTGGGCCTGGAGGAACTCCTCGACCGACTCTGCGAACGGGAAGCCCCGGACCCGCATGTAGTCCACAGCGACTCCCTCATCCGCCAGCCGATCAATGGCCTCGATGACCGCTCCTCGGCAGCTGCCGACCGTCACGACTCCGATCTGCGCGTCCTCTGCGGGTCGCATCTCAGGCGCGGGTACACTCTCGGCAGCGGATTCAATCTTAATGGCGATGCGGTCCACGACCTCCTTATAGAGATCGCCGTCCTCCGTGTAGCGCCCGAATCGGTCATGCCCCGACCCACGGGTAAAATAAGCCCCATCCGGGTGAACGCCGGGCAGGGTGCGGTACGGAATGCCATCTCTGTCCACATCCATGTACCGATAGAACTTCTCGAGTCCCTCGATCTCCTCTGCAGACAGAACCTTGCCCCTGTCGGGCACGTAGTCGTCGTCCCATTCGAGCCGTTCGCACATCCAATCGTTCATGCCGATGTCGAGATCCGAAACCACGAACACAGGCGTCTGAAAACGCTCCGCGATGTCGAAAGATTGGACGGACATGTAGAAGCACTCACTGGGTTCGGACGGGAACAGAGCGATATGCTTGGTGTCCCCGTGCGACGCGTAAACCACCTCGAAGAAGTCGCCCTGCTGGGTCCTTGTGGGCATTCCCGTAGAGGGCCCCGTGCGCTGAATGTCGAACAACACGGCAGGGATCTCGGCATAGTAGGCCAACCCGATGAACTCGTTCATCAGCGAGATACCCGCACCGCTCGTGGGCGTAAACGCCCTGGCTCCCATCCAGGAGGCACCGAGCACCATTCCGATGGCGGCCAGTTCGTCTTCCGCCTGGATGATGCAGTAGAGGTTCTTTCCGGTCTCGGGGTCCTGGCGGAATCGGCTACAGAAGGCCTGAAACGAGTCCATAACCGACGTGGCCGGTGTGATGGGGTACCAGGCCCCAACGGTGGCTCCCGCGTAGACACAGCCCAAAGCGGCCGCCGCATTCCCGGTCAGGAGTACACAACCCTCGGTTCCATTCGAGGTCTCGAGCTGAACCGGGAGAGGACAGTCGAAGTGTTCCTTCGCGTACTCGTACCCGAGTCGGATCGCGACTTCGTTCGATTCCATCAGCTTCGGCTTCGCCGAGAACTTCTCGTCGAGCAATGATCGAACAACCTCGGGATCGATGTTCAGGAGAGCCACAAGGGTGCCGACGTAGACGATGTTCGTCATGAGGAGCCGCTCTCGGCCCCCGCTGAAGTTCTCAACGCACATCTTCGACATCGGCACACCGAAGAAGGTTACGTCGTCGCGCATCAAGGCTTCATCGAGAGGGCGCGAGGAGTCGTAGACCACATATCCACCGGTGCGCACTTCAGTGATATCGCGCTCATGCGTCTTGGGGTTCATCGCCACCATGACGTCGAATTGCGCAGCTCGGGCATCATAGCCGTCGCTGTTGACCCGAATTTCATACCAGGTGGGCAGCCCCTGAATATTCGACGGGAAGACGTTCTTCCCCGATACCGGCACCCCCATGCGAAAAACCGCCTGCATGAGCAGACCGTTGGCGCTAGCGGAGCCCGTGCCGTTGACCGTGCCGATCTTCAGAGAGAAGTCGTTTATACGGGCTCGAGTGTCTCGGTCCAAGTCGGTTTTCCGGCGTAGGGGATGAGTAGGTCGAATTTCTGCATGTCCCAGGCGGCCGTCGGACAGCGCTCTGCACACAGTCCGCAGTGGACGCACAGGTCCTCGTCCTTGACCATGACACGGGCGGTCTGAGGCAGCCCCTCGGACACGTACAAGTCCTGATCCAGGTTATCAGCGGGGGCGGTGAGGCGGGTCCTCAGATCATCCTCATCACCGTCGTGCGTGATCGTGAGGCAGTACACAGGACACACATCGATACACGCATCACACTCGATGCACAGCTTGGCCTCGAAGTCCGTCTGGATGTCGCAGTTGAGGCAACGCGCGACCTCGACGGCGGTCTGCTCGGGGTCGAACCCCAACTCCACCTCGACCTCGAGCGCCTTGAAACGCTCAACCAGGTCGACGTGGTTCATTTTCGCCCGCGAAGACGGATCGTAGTCGCTCCCGTAGGTCCAGGCGTGAAGTCCCATCTTCTGGGAGACCAGGTTCATGCCGTAGGCGGGCCGCTCGGCGAGCGCCACATCCTGGCAGTAGTTGTGGATCGATATGGCGGCCTGATGCCCATGCTCCACAGCCCAGATGATGTTCTCAGGACCCCAGGCGGCGTCCCCACCCATGAAAACTCCGTCGCGCGTGGTCTGGAATGTGGTCTTGTCCACCACAGGCATGTCCCACTCCCCGAACTCGATTCCGATGTCCCGCTCAATCCAGGGAAAAGCATTGTCCTGGCCGATCGCGAGAATCACGTCGTCGCACGGAAAGATCTTGGTGCCCAGCTTGGTCGACACCAGCCGCCCGTTCTCGTCGGGCTGCCATTCGACCAGATCGAACTCCATACCGACCAACTTACCGTCTTCCAACACGAACCGCGCCGGAGAATGGTCCTCGACGATCTCCACGACTTCTTCCTCGGCGTCTTCGAGCTCCCACGCAGACGCCTTGAAGTAGGGTCGACTCTTGCGGGCGACGACCTTCACGTCTTTTCCGCCGATCCGCTTGGCAGTCCGACAGCAATCCATGGCGGTGTTGCCGACTCCGATGACCAACACGTTCTCACCGACCGAGTCTATGTGCTCGAAGTGAACCGCTTCGAGCCACTCAATGCCGATGTGGATGTTAGCGTCGGCCTCTTCCCTGCCCGGGATGCCCAGCTCCTTGCCCTTGGGAGCTCCGGTCCCGATGAAGACGGCATCAAACTCCTGGTCGTCCAAGAACGCCTTCAGGCTGTCCACGGAGTGGCTGTAGTGGACCTCGACCCCCGTATCCAGAATGGCGTCGATCTCCTCGTTCAGGACCTGGGCGGGAAGGCGGAACGAGGGAATGTTCGTTCGCATCAGGCCACCGGGGCGGTCCATCTTCTCGAAGAGCACGCACTCGTACCCGAGCGGCATCAGATCATTAGCCACCGTCAGCGACGCCGGGCCGGCGCCGATCAGCGCCACCCGTTTGCCATTCTTCTCCTCGGGCGCCTTCGGAAGCAGCTCCGAGATGTCGTCCCGCAGATCTGAAGCGACCCGCTTGAGGCGGCATATGGCTACAGGCTCATCTTCAACACGAACGCGCCTGCAGGCCGGCTCGCAGGGGCGGTCACACGTCCTTCCGAGGATGCCCGGAAAGACGTTCGACTCCCGATTGAGCATGTAGGACTCGGTAAAGCGTCCTTCAGCTATCAGCCGGATGTACTCGGGCACCGGCGTGTGCGCCGGACACCCCCACTGGCAGTCCACCACTTTGTGGTAGTACTGCGGATCAGATACGTCGGTTGGTTCCACCCTCAGGACCTTTCGGGGCCGTGGATTAAGCCGTTCAAGCGACCATGAATGCGTTTACACCGGGGATTCCGCAAGGTGACAGCACACTCATTTTCTGGTCTCCGCCATGTTCCGGAAAACCACCTCCATCACCCGGTCCTGACGAGCGAACAACACGAGGCCGTCGCCCACCGGCATGAAATACCAGAACGCAGCGAGGGCCGCCTCGGGTGGCACCGTCTCGGGCGCCTCAAGGACCATGAGCTGCACGATCACGTAGGGCCGATTGATTAGGGACACCCGGCCACCCCTGATGGCCTCATAGACCTCCCCGTAAAGAAAGCCACCCACCAGCGTGAGAACCAGGAACCCGACGATGGGGATTCGAAACTCTCGCAGGAGGGCCGCCGAATGACGCCAAGCCGCGTGCACGGATCGGGGGATCAATCGGCAGCTACGAAAGCGCACAGTATGGGCCAGCCGGCTTCGGACGCCCGAAGGCAAGCAGACTGTGACGACCACGGCTAAAGCGGCAGATACGGCGATGCGAAGGTAACGTGGGGACCTGGAACGGTCGGCGCAAACCCAGCGTCCGGCAGAGATCTACAGGCTTGCGCGCCAGACCCTGTGGGGCCCTTCATCAGTGACGATCTCGACCCGAGCGAACGCGGCCTGAAGATGGATTCCAACGGGAAGGCGCCGTTGGGTTACGAGCAAGAGACTACCTGTCGCGGTCAGATGGCTGGGAGCGCCCTGTGCGAGTTCTTCGATGACTCGAACGGTCTCTCCCTTACCCTCGTGGTACGGCGGATTGCTGACGATCAGGTCGTAGCGTCGGTCACCCGACTTTGGAAGCCCGTCCGACAGTATCCTACGGTGCCCTGGGAGGTTGGCCTGCACGGCCTCGAGGGCTACCGCATCAGCATCGAGGAAATCCACAGACACATCAGCCTGACGGGCTCTAATGTATCCGCCGAGGAGGCCCGATCCGCAGCCGAAATCCAGCACCTGCACGCCGGGCTCGAGAGACGGAATGACGTCCATAAGTGCGCGAGTCCCTGCATCTATCCGACCGTGCGAGAACACGCCCGGAAAAGAAATCCAGGTCGCCGGCAGTTGCGGTACATCAATCGGGAACCGGTGGCCCCATCTATCGAGCGTCCCCAACAGTCCTGGCATTTCTTCAGGACGCCTCGCCTCCAGGACCCTACAGCGACCCCCCGAGGCTACCGTGGTGGCCGGGGCCATGATCTCGCGAATTCGGCCCTCCGCAGAGCCTGCACCCTCGTCATTGGCCCCGTAAACCCACAGCCGGCCACCTGATTCGAGGCCGGCGGCCGCGGCGTGGACCGCCATGTCTAGTTCGTCTTTGGACTTGGGGAGGCGGAGTATGGCCGATGCGAACGGGCCCGCGGGGGGCCAGGACGACGCAGGCAAGCCGCCTCCAGCGCTGCCTCCGGCCATTCGGCGCCATGGACGGGGCTCTCCACCCGACGCGCGAACGGCCTCGGCCACGTCCTCGCCTCGCTCGAGCATGACGAGAACGTCCCCGGCCAATTCGATGCCCGCGAGGGCCTTAGCCATAAGGCTTGCGGCGGCGCTGTCGCGCCAAGGCGCGTGTCTATCGCGCCCGCTGACTCCCTTGTCGCCGCGGTGGGCGCCCTTGTCTCCCTCGTGGGCGCCTCGCTTGCGCGCCATCGGTCCTCCGAAGCTAGAGGAGTCTCCTGGAGGCGTGCCGCCCTACTCTTCTTCGGCCTGCAACATCTCCTCGAGGCGCTCGAGCCCCATGCGGACCTTGGCTTCCGGCGGGCCGAACGAGAATCGGACCCAGTGCTTCAGATCCTTGTTCACCGGCCTGACCCCACCCGGATTCACGTCGAAGAAACGACCCGGCACCGTCATGACCTTTTTGGCCAGCGCGGCCCGGAAGAACTCGTCGGCGTCGTTGAAAGGCTTCTTCAGTTTCTTGATGTTCGCCCAGACGTAGAACGTACCCGACGGCTCGTGTTCGCACTCGATGCCCAACCCCCGAAGTCCTTCGAGCATCAGGTTGCGCTTACGCGCGAATGTGCTGCGCACCGCATCCGTCTCCTGGTCCGCTCTCGCAGGCTCGAGAGCCTTGATGGCAAGACGCTGAGCCGGAAGGCTCGGGCCGCCGTCGATCGCGCTAGCCGCCCGGTTGATGTTCTCGATGATTT
>Ga0315339_1002725_pt1 | contig 13055 bp, 10 predicted proteins | sample ASW17metaG_FD_204514 | JGI IMG/M metagenome (GOLD analysis project Ga0315339, IMG submission 204514) | Ammonia-oxidizing marine archaeal communities from Pacific Ocean, United States - ASW #17 | ecosystem: Environmental > Aquatic > Marine > Oceanic | place: USA: California | collected 2016-12-05
TCGCCGAGCTCTATCCCGGGCTCATCGACTCGGCAGCCATTATCGGCGGTATTCAAATTCAGGGTCGGGCCACTTTTGGCGGCAACTTGTGCAACTCTTCGCCCAGTGCCGACACCATCCCCAGCCTGATGACGCATTCGGCCGTCTGCAATCTCATCGGTCCCAACGGCAAGCGCAAAATGCCCGTAGTCGACTTCTGCACCGGTCCGGGACGCAATGTGCTCGAACCCGGCGAGATTCTGGTTTCACTGCAGATCCCCGGTATCAAAAAGAACACCGGATCCCACTACCAGCGCTTCATCCCACGCAACGAGATGGATATCGCTGTCGTCGGCGTCTCCTCACAAGTGGTCCTCGCCAATCGCGGCAAGGAGTTCAAGGAAGCCCGCATCGCACTGGCCGCCGTCGGCCCTACCCCGATCTTCGCCACCGCCGCCGGTGAGGCCCTTGCCGGCCAAGCGGTCTCCGACGAAGCTATCGCAGAAGCTGCAGCCGCAGCCCAGAACGTCGCCACGCCGATCTCCGATATGCGCGGCCCAGCCGAGTTCCGCACGCACTTGGTCGGTGTATTGGTCAAGCGCACCCTTGTAGGTGCTATCGCCCGGGCGCGCGGCAAGTTCGTCGCCAACGCCGTGCAGGAAGCCGCCGGTTAACAGAACGATGTCGCGAGAAAAAGTCAATCTCCAGGAATTCTCCGGCCGCTACAGTCATCAGGTCTGCGAAGAGGCCGCCGAATTCGCCACCAAAGTCGGTCAAGGAAGATTAATCGATTATTAGCCACTGTGCGGACTCCGCCGGGCACCACTGCACCGTCACCGTTTGGTACTGGGACGAGAGTTATCTGCAGGACTGACCCCAGGATCCACACCTCTGAATACGGAGACTAAAAATGAGCAAAATACACGTCCAGACCACCATCAACGAAGAAGCGACCGAATTTCTCTGCGAGCCGCGTCAGAGCCTGCTTGAAGTGCTGCGCGAGACCCTCGGTTTTACCGGCACCAAAGAAGGCTGCAACGACGGCAACTGCGGCGCCTGTTCGGTCACCCTCGACGGGGTCCTAATCGACTCCTGCCTAATGCTCGCCGTCGAGGCCGAAGGCAAGACCATCAGCACCGTCGAAGGCTTGGCCAACCCCGAAGGTCTACACCCGATACAGCAGGCATTCCTCGAGCATGCGGCCCTGCAATGCGGCATCTGCACCCCCGGCTTCCTTGTCGCCTCCAAAGCCCTACTCGACCACAACCCCGAGCCCTCCGAGCACGAGATAAGGCACTGGCTAGCCGGCAACCTGTGCCGCTGCACCGGCTATGACAAAATCGTCCGCGCCGTACTCGAAGCCGCGCAAACAGTGCGCGCAAGCGCCTAATCTTTATCTCAGAGGAGGAACCCTATGTCTGCTGGAAATGGCTACAAAGTCATTGGCACCCGCCCTGTCCGTCACGACGGTGTCGATAAAGTAACCGGCCGTGCCGTCTATGGCGGCGATACGCGCCTGTCAGGCCTGCTCTACGGGCAGGTCCTACGCTCGCCGCACGCGCACGCGCGCATCAAGGCCATTGATATTTCCAAGGCCCAAGCCCTACCCGGTGTCAAGGCCGTACTCACGGGCGCCGACCTGCCCAAGACCGGCGATACCATCGTCGACCTCGGCGAGGGGCCGGCCCGGCTCAAGTATATGAGCGACAACGTACTGGCCACCGACAAGACCCTCTATAGCGGCCACCCAGTCGCCGCTGTCTGCGCCAGCAACGTGCATATCGCCGAAGAGGCCCTCGACCTGATCGAAGTCGAATACGAGGTCTTAGAGGCAGTGCTCGACCTGCGAGAGGCCATGAAAGAGGGCGCGCCGCAGCTCCATCCGGACATGACTACCCAGGAGTTCGGCGAGGACACCGGCCGCACGAGCAATCTCGCCACGCATTTTCAACACAAGCTCGGCGACCCCGACACCGCCTTCGCTTCGGCCGACGTGGTCATCGAGCGCGAGTTCAACACCGCCACCGTGCATCAGGGGTATATCGAGCCGCACAACGCCACCGCGATGTGGAACGCCGACGGCCAGATCACCATCTGGACCAGCACCCAGGGCTCGTTCGCCGCCCGGGCGCAGACCGGCGCGGTCCTCGACATACCGGTCTCCAAGATCAAAGTCGTACCACAGGAAATCGGCGGCGGTTTCGGCGGCAAGATCCCGATCTATCTCGAGCCCATAGCCGCCATGCTATCCAAGACCAGCGGTCAGCCCGTCAAGCTGATCATGACCCGCCCCGCCGTCTTTGAGAGCACCGGTCCGACCCCCGGCTCCCATATCAAGATCAAGATGGGCGCCAACAAAGACGGTAAGATCGTCGCCGCCGAGGCCTATATCGCCTTTGAGTCCGGCGCCTATCCAGGCGGTCTCGTCGGCGCGGCCGCAATGTGCGTATTCTCCTGCTACGACATTGCCAACGGCCTCATCGACTGTTACGATGTCGTGCTCAATAAACCGCGCAGCTTCGCCTATCGCGCACCTGGTTCGACGCAGGCGTGTTTCGCTACCGAACACGTAGTCGAACTGTTGGCTGCCGAGCTGGGCATCGACCCGCTCGAGTTCAGGCTCAGAAACAGCGCCACCACCGGCACCCGCCGCATCGACGGCGTCGTCTACCCGAAGATGGGCTGCAAGGAAGTCTTGGAAGCCATCCGCGACTCCGAACACTACAAAAGCGCTGCTCCCTCAGGCCCCAACCAGGGCCGCGGAATATCGGTCGGCTATTGGTTCAACGTCGGTTTACAGTCCGCCTGCACCGCCAGCGTCAACACCGACGGCACGGTCAGCCTCTCTGAGGGCTCGACCGATATCGGCGGCAGCCGCACCTCCATCGCCATGCAGTTCGCCGAAACCTTGTGCCTCGATGTCGATGACGTCAGAGCGCAAGTCGTCGATACCGACTCGATCGGCCACACCGACGTCACGGGCGGCAGCCGGGTGACCTACGCCACGGGCTGGGCCGCTTACAAGTCCGCGCTCGACGTACAAGCGCAGATGTGCGAGCGTGCCGCGCAACTCTGGGAAGTCGAAGTCGACCAGGTCGCATTCGAAGAAGGTGTCTTCAGCTCGGGCGACAAGTCCTACACCTTCAAGGAGCTCTCCGGTCATCTCGACGAAACTGGTGGCCCGGTCATCGGCCGCGCCACCGTCAACCCCGACTCCGGTGTCGGCGGCTCCTTCGCCGCCAATATCGCCGATGTCGAAGTCGACCCCGACACCGGCAAGGTCCAAGTCCTGCGCTTCACCGTTATCCAGGACGCCGGCAAGGCCATCCACCCCTCCTATGTCGAAGGTCAAATGCAAGGTGGTTCGGCTCAAGGCATCGGTTGGGCATTGAACGAAGAATACTACTACAACAAGGACGGGCAGCTCGATAATTCGAGCTATCTCGACTACCGGATCCCGACCAGCCTCGATCTACCGATGATCGAAACAATCATAGTGGAGGTCCCTAACCCGGGCCATCCCTTCGGGGTGCGCGGCGTCGGCGAGGCCAATATCGCACCACCACCGGCCGCAATGGCGGGTGCCATCGCCGATGCCATCGGCGTGCGCTTGCAGGCACTCCCGATGAAGCCCTCTAACATTCTCGCCGCGACCCAGGCCAGCGAGAGTGATGCCGCATTGGCCGCGGGCGGCTGAACCACCATGCCCGTAGCCTGGATCCCCTCGCTAATGCAAAAGCTAACTGAGGGGCATCAGCAAATCCCGGTAGAAGGCTCTACCGTGCGCCAGGTCGTAGAGGCACTCGAAAGCCTCTACCCCGGTTTTAAGGACCGGATCGTCGAACATGACCGCATCCGCACAGAGATCGCAGTCGCCGTCGACGGCGAGGTCGTCACCTCTGGGCTGCGAGCCAGGGTTGGCGCCGAAAGCGAGGTGCACTTTCTGCCGGCGTTGGCCGGAGGTTAGTCCCAGGTAAAACTCAGAGCGCCCGTCCGATTTTTTGGATGGGCGCTCTTTTATGTCTATATCAAAACGTTCCTATACCTATCCGCTCTCATAGCGCCGCAGGTCCTGATACTCCTCGACAATCTTCCACACGCCCCCTACTTTGGATAATTACGCAATATTCCCCAGTTTTCTGTTATCGATCGTTGAAGTAACTGGTCTCGTGTAAATCACTTTCTATCGAGACATTAATCAGCACGGATAACCAATATAGCCGCTTCACCTGCAAATTTTGCAGAAATTGGCGCAATTCACTACCATTATGCCCATCAAACAATCAGCTATCCCTCCTGACAAGTGACATTATGACGTTATTTTACAATAGTTTACATATCATCAATATCAACATGGCACAGGCCTTGCTTTACTAAGTAACAGGGTAAATCAAGTAGTACTCAATCAGCCCTGAGCAGAAGTGGATGACCCGTTACATCTACAGAAATCAATGCAAATTCTGCATTCAGCTAAGTGCTCTTTTTCGTTTTTGCGGCCTGCAGCACACACACTATGCAATAATTGCACGAATCCCACGTTTATTAAGGGGAGGAAAATCATGACCGAAAACGTAATGCTTACCGAAGAAGACGAGTTGCTCGAACTGCTAAGCCAAAACGGCGCCGACACGCTCGATTTGCTCAGCGGCGACCTGGCGATTATCGGCACCCAGTCGATGGAAAGCATCGATGCGATGCTACATAGCCTGAGCGAAGAAGAATTCGCAGTCGTCGACAAATACTTCGGCCTCTCGGGCGAAGCACCCTACACAGCCGTAGAGATTGGCGATGCGATGGACCTGGACGAGAGCCAAGTCGCCTCGATCATCGCCCAGGCGATGCGCAACATGCGCAACGGTAGCGATGCCTAAGAATCAAGCAACCGACTAGCGCTTCTACTTACCATTAGACCGGACGGTGCTTCTAAATCAAGCATCGCCCGTTCTACATGGTTATATCGCTCAATCATCCGCAACCACCTCCACGACCACCTCCCCAATCCCACTACCCTCTACCCCTACGCGATCATCCCGATACGCCAAGACCCGAAATGAATCCTCTACATACGAACCAAAAACACCGGCACCGCCCTCGACGTGAAACACCGGCCCCTTATCCCCATCGCTGCCCGACTGACCGTTGAACGAAGTCGTGAAATAGTCGAAATAATTTAGATCCGCCGCTTGCAACCGTACGCGATATTCTCCTTCAAAACGCACACCCAACCACCAGAAGTCACTGCGGGTCGTATCCGCCGGAATCCAATAGTCGATCTTACTTGCAAAAAAAAGTTCCTCAAGTCGCTCGCGCCACTTCTTGCCCTCCGACCACTTTTCCTTGCCTTCAATCTCCTCCCACTCCACCTGCTCGCGATCTCGTAGCCAACGAATGGGCTCGCCCGTATTGTCGACTAACGCTAAATTCTCGGCAAAAAATGTGCGCAATGTCTCGATCTCATCATCGAGTACAGAAAGCGAATCCGCCGACACCTGCCCCTGCAACTCAGCCCGCAACTCGATCAACCGGTCTAGGTCACCCGTTAACGGGGCGGTCGGTCCCGGTGGCAAAGACCGCACATCGACTGCCTCGATAATAACCACATAACCTGCCGCATTCTCGCTCTTGTCCCAGAAGAATTCACCGGGATGCACAACGTTTCCGAAGCTATCGCCGAAAAGCTGGTTATAGACAATCGTCTCGCCGTCGCCGAGATGTGTATTAACTTCGGTGACCACCGACTTGAACGGCACCGTAGTCTCGGCGCGGACCTGCCGTCCTTCCTGCTCGATTAGCAGTTCGTAGGTCTGACCTTCGACAATTGGCATCGTCTCGTGCGCCAGCACAAAGAGCCCTGGATCGTCACCCGAAGGTGAAAGCGCAAAAGTCTCACCTTGAGTACTAATCCACACCTCGGCGTTCAGCAGCGTGTCCTCCAGCCCGTCATAGTAGCGCTCTGGCGGCAAGGTCTGCCGCAGCGTGAGCTGAGTATCGGTGCCCGGCGCCAGATAACCGACGACAATTACAGTCTGCTGAGGTTTTTCGACTTCACTGGGGTTGGAGCAGCCGACAAAAAACGCGGCGCCAAGCAGGAGTACCATCGGGATTCGCATAAGCATCTCAGAAGTTGAAATCGAAGCCAAAACTTGGCAGGATCGGCATCATCGGGATGTCGCGGCGCTTGTTCGGTTTGCGATCTTCGGGATCGCCTTCCAGGTCCCAAAAATAGTTGAAGATATTTTTGCGGTTGAGCACGTTGACAATCTGCAAGTATGCCCGCATCTCCCAGGTCCGAAAAGCAAAGACGCGCTGTATCGAAACATCGACCCGCTGATAGCTTGGCAGGCGCACCGCATTGAGTTCGCCCTGCTCATTGAAGGTCCAGGTATTGCCCGATGGCAAGGAGATTTCGCCGCGCCCCAGGATCTGGGTATAGGGCTGGCCCGAGGCATAGGCACCCCGGCTGTTGAGCGTCCACTTTTCTCGGAAACGCCACGAGTGCACCAGGTTAATGCTCAAATTACGATCAAACTTGGACTTAAAATGGCGCGCGTTACCACTGGAGTCGAGGTTGAGATTGTCGATCCGGCGCTCACTGACGCCGGTGGAAAAAGAGAGCCAACCCGTCTGCTTGCCCGCGCGCTTGCGCAATAAAAAATCGAAACCGTAGGCCCGCCCGTCGCCGCGGCGCAGTATATCGCCGATCTTGTTGGAGTCCTGTTCATCGTAGTTGATCTCGTAGAGACCGTCGTAATCCTTGAAATAGGTCTCGGCTTCGAGATCGAGGCCGAAGAGCTTGGTCTCAAAACCGGCGATATAGTGGATCGAGCTACTCGGCTCGGCGGTAGAATCTACCAAGGCCCAGACATTAGACAATAGCGAGATGCCCTGGAATTCACGTGCCAGGCGAAAGATATACTGGTGGTAACGGCCGACAGCGCCCTTGAGGGCGGTTTTGTCGGTAAGCTGGTAACGCGCGGCGAGCCGCGGCGAAACACCCGTATAACCACCATTGTCAAAGTGGTTAAAACGCAAACCCGGCTGCAGCGAGAGCAACGGCCCCAAAGCCCAGGTGTCCTGCACGTAGAATGAGTTGTGCAGGGCCTCGACATCAATATCGAACCAGATACGGTCCTTCTCGCCGAACTCGTAATCTATCGACTGGCGCTTAATATTGAAACCGAGTTCGACGGCGTGGTTCTTGCCAGCGAAATAATTGAGGTCACCCTTGAACGAAACGTCAGTGAGGCGGTTCTGCTCTAAAAGCTCGACGTCTTCGGAGTCAAAATTGGTCGCGGCTTTGAAGCGGCTGCCGGTGACGAGAAAATTGCCGAAGAGGTTGGAGTCAAAAACGTGCGTCCATTTCGAACTTACCGTACGATTGCCCCATTCGAGGTCGAAACCCAACTCGTCAAAGCGATACAGCAAATTGTCTCGGCCGGTATAAGCGGCGACAGTCAGTTGGTCAGAATGCGAGAGTATCTGGTGGGTCTTGCCCTGCAGGTCGTAGAAGTTGTAGCCCAGCGCCTTGGCTTCTAGCGCACCCCTAGCCATCGACATCAGCGGATCAAGGTGGGTGCGACGAGCAGAAATGAGCCACGAGCCCTTGAGCGCCGGGCCCTGCACCGTCATCCGCGAGGCCAACAGGCTCAATCCCCCGTCGACCTCAACCTCTTGTTTGTTCCCCTCGTTGGTGATGACATTCAGCACCGACGAAAGCCTGCCGCCGTATTTGGCCGGATAACCTCCACGCAGTAATTCGACACTCTTAGCCGCATCGGCGGGAAATGTAGAGAATAACCCGAACATATGCGAGGCGTTGTAGACATCGGTGCCGTCGAGCAGAATCAAATTCTGGTCGGGAGTACCGCCACGCACGTAGAGTCCAACCGAAAAATCGGAAAGCGTGGCAACTCCGGGTAAAGTCTGGATCGTGCGGATCGGGTCGGCCTCGATCGCCGCAGGCGCGGTCTTGAGCTCCCGTACCTGCAAGATCGTACGGCTCGGACTGATGTCGAAGCTCTCGACCTTCTCGCGATCGGCCTCAATCACTGTGTCCTCGACCTGGATCGCTTGCTCGCCAAGACGAATATCACGAAGAATATCTGCGTCAGCGACCACAAGTTCCTCACGGTAGACCGCATAACCGACCATCGAGACGACCAGAATATAGCGACCAGGCGGTATGCCGGCGATGGCATAATAACCGCTCTCGTTGGTAATACCACCCCAGTTTTGGTCTTTGAGGTAGACGCTGGCGAAGGGCAAGCTCTCGCCGTCAGCGGTATCGCGGACGAAGCCACTGATATCGACGGCTTGAGCACGCACGGCTAAAGCGAGCAGGAGCAGAATTAATAGATGCTTCATATGATATGAGAATATGAGGCTATTGGACCTTGTCAATTAAGCCCAGAGGATATTTCAGCGCTCACCCGTCGAACCAAATCCACCACTGCCGCGCGCCGTATCTTCTAACACTTGCACTTCGAGCAATTCGCCCCTCGTAACCGGTGCGAAGAGCAACTGGGCGACGCGGTCACCCGACTCAATGCGCTGTTCTTCGGCCGAGAGGTTGATCAGAATGACGCCGACCTCGCCCCGATAATCGGCATCGACAGTGCCCGGAGCATTGAGCACGGTCAAACCGCGTTTAAGCGCCAGGCCGCTGCGCGGCCTGACCTGCGCTTCGTAGCCCACGGGAATCTCCAGACAGAGGCCGGTCGGCACCAGCGCACGCGCACCAGGGACCAAGACTAGGTCCTCGGCGAGCGCGGCACGCAAATCCATGCCCGCACTCTGCGCCGTCTCGTAGGAGGGCAGCGCTTGACCACCCTTGTTGACGACCCTTACCTGAATGTCCATTGGACTCAGGCCCGCGCTCCGTACTCGGCCTTCCAGCGCGTCTTCAACGAACTCACATAGACCGCACCCAACGTATAACATATCGAGGCAAACAAGCTAAGCACGCCGACGATAAAGACGATCAGCAGCCGTTGCGGCTTAGCCTTGATTTCGGCGGGGACCGCCGGGTCAAGAATTTGCACCGTCGAAGTCGTGTTCTTGGCTTCAATCAGGGCCTCGGCTTCCTGCTGCAACAACAACTGCAATAGGGCCTTCTGTACCAATACGTCCTTTTCCAGCTTGGCATACTCCTGCGCCACGTTCGGGATCTCCCTGAGTGGCAAAAAGAGGTTCTGCTCGATCTCGAGCCGCAGCGTCTTGCCCTTGAGCGAATCGCCGCTACCCGCGGGTTCGATGCCCTCGCGCAGGAAAGTCATCGCCTCCTGCCGCAATAGAATCTCGCGCTTGAGTTTTTTCACCTTGTCGTGGTTTTCGTCCAGACCGGAAAGGATAAAACCCTGGCGAACAATCTCCAGCTCCATCGCGTCGGTCTGCATCGCGGCAGCGGCGGTAATTACAGCGCGGGCCTGGTCCTCGATCGCGATGGCATTATGTTCGGACTGAAACTCTTGCAGGCTTTTCATTTTCACTTCGAGCTTCTCATCTTCATCACTCAACAACGAGCGGACAAACAAGAGACGCTCGGAGGCGGTGATTTGAGCAATCTTCTTATTCGTCTTATCAAGTATGACGGTATAGTGCATGGCCATGTCGGCCGCCGTCTGCGGGTCTTGGTCGAGCACCGCGATCAAGATCGTGCCGTCCTCGGTCTTGTCGACTATGGTCTTTTCGGCAAGTATCTCGACCGCGTCGGTCATCGTCTCGGCTCCGTAGCGCTCCAGCAAGTTAAACTTCTCTATCATCTCCCGTCGGGTCAGCCGGCTCTTGAGCGTGGCGACGAAGATATCGGCCGGCGTGCCCTTTTCACCCAGACGCAAGGTGGGGATCGGCAGGGCCGAGAGCAGGTCGGAAAAACCGAAACCCTGCTTCTGTTCCTTCGGCGGCAAGATCTGTACCGTCGACTCGAATTCCCTCGGTATAAAGAAAGTCAGCGCCCCGGCCAATACACACATGGCCAAAGTCCCGCCAATGACCAGCCCTTTGCCCGCGTATAGCGCGGCCAGCAAATCGAGGATATCGACCTCTTTTCTCTCTTCTCTCTCCATTGCTTCGTGCTCCTTGAAATGCCTGGGCTAAAAGGACCGTACCAACACCACCAAGGTCAGGGTTTCGGCGACGGTGCGCATCGTCGACTGGAAGAAGGCCCAGTAGCTAACCCGCTCCTTCTGCGGCACCCATATCTCGTCACCCGCCCCGACAATCAACTTCAAATCCAGTTCTTCGCGGGCCCCGGTCCGCGCCCGGATCAGACGGGCCCCGCCCTTGTTGGCCTCATACGTATAACCGCCGGCCTTCTCCATATAATACCGCACGCTGAGTCCTGGTTTATAGTCGATCAAACCGGGTTTCTGCATCTGTCCACTGACACTGATGGTGCGCCGCTTCGTCGGGATATAAATTACGTCGCCGCTTTCGAGAAAGATATTCTGATCCTCGTCGTTTTCTATGAACAGTCGTTCGAAATCGACCGATGCACGCCCCTTCTGCTCGCGGGCCTTGGTCTTGAGATAGGCCTTGTCCTCGCTGTCCAAACCGGCCAGCCCCGTCACTCGCCTCAATGACCGCAAACGTTCCAATTCCGGATCGACCTTGCTGCGCATCTTGGTTCGAACAACCTTCGCGCCGATGAGCGAAGCGTCCTCGGACAAACCGCCGGCCATCATCACCACGTCCTTGACCCGCGTGACGCCCGGGATAATGCGGTAGCGGCCCCGGTACTTGACCTCGCCGTAGACCAGCGTAGTCGGCATCTGCTGCCACAACGACCGAGCGCGGATAAAGACCATGTCGTTCGATTGCAGTTCAAAGTGGCGTATATCCTCGTAAGTAAAACCCGGCTTCCCCTCCTCATTACTGCCCAACTCAATGACCTCGGTCTCTTCGGTGCCCGACTGGAAACGCCAGAGCTCGGCCCGGATCAGCGGCGCGTCCCGACGCAACCCCTGAGCCAGGTTCACCAAATCCTCGATGGTGTCCCCCGGCCGGAACTCGTGCCGGCCAGGCGAGTTGACCGCGCCGAAGAGAAACATCGTCTTGTCACGGAATGTAACTTTGACCACATCGCCCATCCGCACATAGGGGTTGAGCTCGACATTGCCGGTGGCGAGAAACATGCTCAAGTCGACCACCTCGACCGTATTGTCGTCGTGGATGAGCTGTATCGAGCGACGCGACGTCGCCTGGTTGACGATCTGGCGCACGCGAGTGACCTTCTGGCCGCCCACGTCGTCCTGGAACGAGGTGCCCCGCAGTTCGTCTGTATAACCGCCGGCTAGCTCGATCAGGTCGGAGACCCTCGTCGTCGGATGAATCGTAAAGCTGCCCTCCTTGAGCACCGCACCAGTGACGTAGGCCGTAAAGAAGCGCATGCTGGCCAAGTTAATCGTAACGTCGACGCCCGGATATTTGTCCAGCGCGGCGTCCAAGGCGAGTGCCTTGGCCTCCGTCAGCGTCATCCCCGAGACATCGAAGGCTCCGACCGTGGGGATGATAACATGCCCCTCGGGGTCAACCTGTAGCATATAGGACAAATCGAATTCGCCCCAGACATAGAGCTGCATCACATCGCCGGGACCGACTATATACGTGTCGGGATCGATCTCGCGATCCTGGCTGATGCGTAGCTTCTCCACTTCTTCGCCGGTGGGCAGGCGAATTTTTCCAGAGACCAAATCCTGGCCCAAGCCCGGAAGGTCCCCCCCAGGGATCTGCTCCAAGTCATCCTGTTGCTGCTGACTCTCATTGACCAGTCTTTGCAACTCTTCTTCTTGGGCCGCCACGGACCCCGCCGTGCCCAGAATAACCAGAGTGAGAACGAGACCAATCATCCGCTTCAACATAGTTCCTCCTGTCTACCGATTTCCATAATTGCGTTGGTAGTAATCCTTATAGTCCTGCCGCTCCTTGATCTCGCGCCACCAGGATTCGTTTTCGACATACCAATCCACCGTGCGCTCCATAGCGACGCGAAAATCGCTCACCGGTTGCCAACCCAAGGCCTGGACCTTCGACGAGTCGAGGGCATAGCGCTGATCGTGGCCTGACCGGTCCGTGACAAACGTCAGCAGGCTCTCTTCCTTGCCCAACCGTTTGAGGATTACCTTCGCCACCTCTAAGCCGGTGGCGTCATTCTCGCCGCCAACATTGTATATTTCACCTATTTCACCCTGATGCAGGACTAGGTCTATAGCCGAGCAGTGATCCTCGACATAAAGATGGTCGCGCACTTGCGACCCGTCGCCGTAAAGCGGCAATGGCAAATCGTCGATTGCATTGCTGATATAGAGCGGTACGCGTTTTTCCGGGTATTGGAAGGGCCCGATATTATTCGAGGCCCGCGTCGTCACTACCGGCAAGCCATGCGTGATATGATACGCACGGACCAACAACTCGGCGCTGGCCTTCGTCGACGAATAGGGGTTACGCGGTGCGAGCGGCCATTCCTCGGTCCAAGCACCCTCGTTGATGCTACCGTAAACCTCGTCGGTACTGATCTGATGGAAGCGTTCAATACCGTGCTCTACAGCGCTATCCAAGAGCGTAAAGGTCCCATTGAAGTTCGTCTGTACGAATTCAGCTCCACCCATGATCGAACGATCGACATGACTTTCGGCGGCGAAATTGACGACGATATCCGCCTCGGCGACCAACGGTCCGACCGTCGCCGGGTCACAGATATCCCCTTCGACGAATCGGTAGCGGTCATCGTCCGCCAACTCAATTAGATTGGCCGGATTACCCGCGTAAGTCAGTTTATCTAGATTGACAACGCGATATTCTGGGTATTTTGCGAGCACGTAGTGGATGAAATTACTACCAATAAAGCCGCATCCACCCGTGATTAATAATGTCTTCATAACAAGCCCTCTTCCTCATAGTTTTGTAGCATTCGTACAAAGCTGGCCCCCTAAGCGCGGCAATACTGAGTAAACAGATAGACTTAGGGGAACTATAAGCTAAATACGATAGGCGAAAAACCTGGGGGGGGGGAGGCGGGACTCCAACTATTTAATTACAAGGCCGTAAGAAAAACAACAATAGAATAAAAATCGCGAAAA
>Ga0315339_1002726_pt1 | contig 13051 bp, 12 predicted proteins | sample ASW17metaG_FD_204514 | JGI IMG/M metagenome (GOLD analysis project Ga0315339, IMG submission 204514) | Ammonia-oxidizing marine archaeal communities from Pacific Ocean, United States - ASW #17 | ecosystem: Environmental > Aquatic > Marine > Oceanic | place: USA: California | collected 2016-12-05
CGACCCGTTCTTGCTTTATTCCGTCCGGAGGGCTGCCCAGCCCGCCGAGGACGTGTTCGACAGCGAGTACGACGTCGCGAAGGCCTTGGATTTGGGGTTTCCCCGCGTGGCCGTGGTTGAACGAGGAATGTAGGGCGCCGTGGGGCGCCTCATCCAGGCCCGTGGTGCCGACGTTCCTGTATTGGAGTTGGCACCCCTCGACATTCCGGGCGTTCGCTATTCTGCGTCGGCGATTGCGATCCAACGAATCGACACCGCTCCGGCCAGAATGCAACAACTCCTCGACGCAGCGGCTCTACCGGTCGAATGGGTAGAAGGGCTACTTCGCGACTTGGGCCGTGTGGGGGGGGTGCGCTTTGCCGACCGAGCTGATGGCACTCGGGCGCAGGACTTTGGAGTTCCCTTCGCGCTATGGCCACCTCGAGGACGTGGCGGGGCGCGGTGGGCATGACCCCGGGGGCTCTCAAGGCCCATTTCCGGCGCCGCGAAGTGCCGTCCCCTTTCGCATACACGACTCGACTACGTGCGCTCTGCGCCAGTGAGTTACTGTCTCGACCCGGAATGACCACAGCCCGTGTCGCCCACCGGTTGGGCTACTCGAGCAATGGCAATCTCTGCCGAGCATTCCGTGCTCTGACCGGCATCACGCTGTCCCAAGCTGCGACGCTCTAGGGACGCCTGCGCGTACTCACGCGGATGCACAGTGAAGTGCTGACTCCGGACTATCTTAGGCGGTGGGAGGCGGCTCTGGGGCCGTTCTTTGTCAGAACAGCCTAACCCAGACCCAAGTGCCTAGAATGACAAAAAACGGTGACCCGTTGGGGGTCGCCGTTTTTTTTGGGCTATGTAAGAACCGCTTACGCGGCCTGGGGAGGGGAGCCTATGGCCGCTTACCCCGCCGCTGGCGCCGCCGCTCGCGGCGGACGGCAGCTTCACGCTTACGCTTACGCTGTGCCGAGGGCTTCTCGTAGAAGCGACGCTTCCGGAGCTCAGAATAGAGTCCCGATCTCTGCACCTTACGCTTGAACCGTCGAAGCGCTCGTTCGAGGCTCTCGTTGTCCTGAATCGTTACTTCCAAGAGAGGTTCTCTCCTCTGGTAAAACTCTGCTGCCAAGAACGAAAAAAATAGTGGCGCAGGGCCATTCAGGGAAGCCTCCCCTCTCTGTGGAGTGTGTGGGCGTAGAGGAGGTACTCCTGTCGGTTTGCCAGAAAATCAACAGTCCAGGCCTCAAAAGGCGGCATGGGTATGCGGCTCTCGATGTACTCCACCACCATCATGGCTAGCTGAAGACGGTCCCCCGCGCCGAAGTCCACCTGCTGCCCTTCGAGAATCAGATCGACCGCCGACTCGAAATCGTCAGGTCGCAGAAGCGCTATGAAATGGCAGACCTGATCGAGCCTGTATGAGGCATACAAAGATCGTAAATCTGCAACCTCGGCGCGACTGGACGGATCCTCCAGGCAATCTCCGGCGGCCGCCGCCATCTCCTGTGAGTTCTCCGACAGGAGGGTTCGGAACCACTTCCGCAGCTTCGGTGGTGGGGTCTCATCCCGCTGCTGCGCGTGGAGTCCCGAAGAGAACAGCGCTCTCAAGAGAGGACGCCCGAGCCCCCTCGCCTTCTGGTCGATCGCCTCCTCGGAGGCCTCGATGAAGATGTCCGCTGTGCGGACTTCGTCTATTTCGCCCTCGCTGTCGCGCGGACGGAAAGAGAGGTGTCCATGCCATTGGTCGTCACGGCCGCGAAAGGTGACGAGAAAGCAGGCCCACTGCTCGCCATCCGATTCGAGGAACCCGAGAGAACGCTGGCGCGCGTGATCGATGAGGGCGTGTTCGGCCAATTTTGTCGCTGGGGCGAAGTTCCGGGCTTGGTCAACTCCCAAGATGTCCGCACGCCGCGACGGGGGCAAGGAATACGAAAATGCGCGGATACCCACCGGAAGAAACGTCTTGCGATAATAGTAAACATATTGTTATCGTGAAACACTCAAGGGGGAAAACCCTCGAAACACCGCATCCCACGGTCAATGACGGCTGTAGGGAGAGCAAACGAAGCCCGGCAATAATGCCGGGTTTTTTCGCCCGGTCGGTCACGGAGTGGCGCCGGTCGGGCGAGACATACCCAGAAAAAAAACGAGAGTCCCGGCTGGCACCGAGACTCTCGCTTGAAGACACGGGTGGCGACCCGCTTTTCCTCGTTCGCTACGGGAAAAGTAAAAAGTTCGTCGAACGAGTGTCAAGGGCGTGCTGTGCCTGAGACCTGCGGAACTCGCCCCTGTGTGCCGGCTTGTCGGCGCTGGGGGCGTTTTTACGTCAGAGGAGAAACACGATGAACGCGACGACTCTTTCGCTTCAGTCAGATACTCGACCTGAGGCAATGGCTGATGTTCCCGGGATCTGCGAACTCCCGCTCACGCGGGCAGTGGTCCAATACCGGGACCTGCACGAGATCGACATTCCTGGTGGGAGAATCCAAGACATCGGGCTTGCTCTGGTGCTAGAGGGGCGCTTCGCGTCTTCGGCCGAAGTGCTCGATTTGGGAAGCGCCACGGTGAAGATGCTCGACCTCAGTTCGGAGTTGGTGGTACTGGACTGGGTCTACGAGCCGACGCTCGAGCATGTGAACGGCCTTATCAGGGAGCGAGCGACTGCAGAAGCCGACGAACACGGGGGTCGGCTCAGCGCCTATTCGTTTCAGATGGCGATGAGCCTTCTCGGCCGAGTGGGATATGGACCTCTCACCAGGCCCACAATCTTGCGGATCGGGTTTCGTGATATCTGCCGCGATCTGGACTTTCACGAAGGCACTTCGGTGCGCATCGTGGCCGGTGAGCACCGAATCACGAGAGCCTACCTGGACTATGACGCAAATGCCCTGGTCTTCCGCGCTCCTTCACCTGAGCCAGACGCAGAGCTCGAGGCCGCTGTCCTAGAGGCGTATCCCGACAGTGAAGTGCTGCGGGTCTCCGAAGCCCATGAGGGTGGGTCGGTGCTGTATCAAGTGCGTCTGAGTCTTCCTGTGACATTGACCGAGGCGCGAGAGGAGCTGCAGACCATTCGCAGGGGATTGGGACGGCTGCTGGCCCGCTTCGAGCCGGGCCGGTTCGAGGCCGTCGAGCATCACCTGTCAACTTTCGGCGCCCGTGAGACGCTGGCCAAGCTGTCGCTGCGTGAACGCTATGTGAAGTCGGTAACACTGCGAACCCACGCTGCTGTGGTCAGCGGCGGGACCGTTCACTAAGCCGCCGCGCCGGCACCTTGTCCATGCAGATCGATCGGGCTTCGGGACTGACCCCTTGGGTTCGTGGGTCCACGCCGGGGGACTCGGCTCTTAGGCGACGGTACGCGGATTATTGCCGACGCCAGGCGGTTGGTCTTATCGAGGTGATACCCCGCGACGGCGTGCGTCCGCTCTACTGCCATGCTAGAGAGTGGGCGGTAAAACATGGAGTGCACGAACCCAAGGACCCGATGACCACCCTTCATCGCTACTGCCGCGAACTCCTGCCGCTGCCGTCGTTCGACGTTTGGTTGGTGGACTACGAGACCAACCGGTTGGCGCATCTGAAGGCCGCTGCGCCCTATCCACATGCTGGAGAGCCATCCGAGCCGGTCGGCGTTGAGCGAAGGGAAGTGGTGGGGCACGGGTTGGAACGCTGGGAGGCGTCCTTGGAGGTATTTCGGGACGGGGAGCTGTGGCGGGGATACATCCGCTTCCAGCCCGAAGCCAACGATGCCGAGGTTTCCAGGAGTGACGAGAAGATTCGTCTTGCGAAGGGGCGCCTTCGCACCGGTGACATTTTCTGTGAGGACGAGCTTCAGGACCTCCGTGACCGATTCCTATCCTTCACATCGGCCACTCTGTCCGCCTTCCTGAGGTCGATCCTTCCGTAGGTCGTTTTTTATAAAACATGACCTACAGTCACATCGGGTAATTTCACCCGTGCCAACTCCGTAAGTGCCCATCGTTGTTGGTCTTCCAAATCGGAGAATCAAGATTTCGGTGTGCCGTGATACCCGGAGGAACAGTTGGTTTTGCCCAAAAAGGTGGATTCATAAGTCATTGTACGACAACGACTTATAAGATCACGTTGGGCACACGACAATTTTGACAAAAGCTTGCGCCCCCTGAAAACCGCCTGTATACTGGGGTCGCTTCGAGAGAATTATTCGCTGTTCCGGATAATGTTTAGCTTGCGACGGGATCATCCGATTTCGTCTTACATTCTGAAAAATTTCAACCATAAATTGTAGGAGAGGTGCGCGCATGTGGAAAACCTGCTCCGTTCAGCTCAAGGTGCAACTTCCTCGTGATATTGCGGAGCAGGCTGAAGAAGTGCAGAAGACAGATCCGGAGTTTCTGAGCCGGGTTGTTTTGTATGGGCTCACGCGCCGCTCGATCTATCGCCACCTCCGGGAAGGGGCCAACAGTCCCGACGCCGGCGAGGTCCAGACGCAGGTCGCCACTTAGTAGGACCGTCCGCCTGAACGTCTCGCGAGGACCCCGACGGGTCTGCGTTCTCTCCAGCGCCTGCTGACGCCCGCGGGTGGCCACTGAGCCGCCTACGGGGGGCCCCGAAAGGCGACCCCCGTCGCCCTCGGCCCCTTGACGCCTCCATAGTGCTCCACTAATACCTAACACTAAGACCTAACACTAAGACGGGCCTGCATTTGCGTACCGAAGCGCGGTTCGCATTGTCGGTCCGAGAGTCAGGCGGGAGGCCGGGCGTGAGCGACGCCGATGCCAACATCCCCCCCCACCCAAAGGAAGGCGAGACAGACTTGGTCTTGCGGGCGAAGTATATGGAGTACTGTTCGGGTCAGGTTGCCGAGCACCTGCTCCTGCTGACACCCGACGAGATATATCTTCTTGCCGAAGAAGCCCACCGCCTCGAAGGGGGCGAGGGCAATCCTACCTACGAGGGCATGGTGCGCCTGGCCACGTCTGGGGTTTCGCGCCGTCTAGCGCTGCCTCCGTTCGATGACTGGGCACAGGACTACGCCCGGAACCCCGCGCAGTACGAGGCGCAGTTCTTGGGTCTATGGGAGAGCGAGTTGAGAGAGACGTTGGACCCTTGACGGCCTCTCTCGGATGGGCCCCAAACCCCTAGAACGGTAGGTCGTCGTCCGGTTCCGAGATCGGAGCCGAGGGAGCTTGTCCCTGTGGCGCTCCACCACCGCCACCGCCACCACCCGCGGTGGACCCGAGCATGACCATCTCCGAGACGACGACGTCCGTCCAGTACTTGGTCTGGCCGTCCTTCTCGGTCTGGGAGTACTCGACCCTTCCTTCGGCGTAGAGGCGGTCACCCTTCTTCACCCACTGCTCGACGATATCGACCAGGCGTCCGAAGAACGTCAGCCTGTGCCATTCGGTCTTTTCTTGCTTCTGCCCCGATCCGTCCTTCCACTGACGGTTGGTGGCGAGCGACAATTTCGCAACGCGATTGCCGGAAGCGGTGGCTCGAATCTCGGGCTCGCTCCCGACGTTACCGATGAGCATGACCTTGTTGAGCGACCGGCTCATTTCAGAGTACTCCTTGGTGTTCGTGCGGAGTGTGATCCGGCTCGCGGGCCGGGCGGAGCCCAAGGTATCAAAGGCCGGAACGGGACGCTATGGTCGGGTGGCGGCGCCATTACCGCGGTTCTAGGTTTCCGTAACCCGCGCCGCCCGATGGCGCCTTCCAATGCACGTCCGAAACTACCGAGCAAGGCTATGACCGACCTTCAATACATCCGAGTGGAGTGGGACGACGATCTGGCAATTGTGGTGATCGACCGTCCGGACAAGTTGAACGCGCTCAACGCGGAGGTTGTCCAAGAGCTCGGTGACGTATTCCGTGATCTTAGACAGGACGATGCGGTTCGGGGTGTCGTACTTACCGGTGCTGGAGACAAGGCCTTCGTTGCCGGAGCCGATATCGGTGAGCTGGCCCAGATGAGCCCGCTGAGTGGTGTCGAAGTAAGCCGAGACGGCCAGCGTATCTTTAGTGAAATCGAACGCTTTCCGAAGCCTGTGTTGGCCGCTGTCGGCGGGTACGCGTTGGGTGGCGGATGTGAACTCGCTCTGGCGTGCCATCTCCGAGTCGCGAGCGATAACGCCCGCTTCGGATTACCTGAAGTCGGCCTGGGCATCATTCCGGGATACGGCGGTACTCTGAGGCTTTCGCGTCTCGTCGGCCTCGGGCGTGCGATCGAACTCACACTCACCGGCGCGATGCTTGACGCCGAAAAGGCTGAACGCATCGGCTTGGTGAGCGCCGTTTATCCTCAGGAGGAGCTCCTGGATCGCGCTAAGGGCTTCATTCGCACCATCACCAAGAACGGTCCAGTGGCGGTCCGAATGGCGCTAGACTCCATATATCTGGCCCTGGATGCGGCTCCAGCCGACGCCCAGAAATTCGAATCCGCGCTCTTTGGCCTCCTCGCGTCGACAGGCGATATGAAGGAGGGGATGACGGCGTTCCTGGAAAAGAGGAAACCGGCTTTCAAGGGTGAGTGAACGCCGCCCCCCAAACGGGTGCGTCATAAGGACTTTCGGCTCTTTCTGGGGGTGGCTGGAAGCATCGAAAATCGTTAAATTCTTCCATGCTTGATAGGCCATTTTTTTCGCCCACGCCTTGAACCTGAGCCTCCTCAAGCTCCGGCTCTTTCGCAATCTAGGGCACCAGGAGCTCTCCGTCCCGCCGGAGGGGGTGGCGATCGTCGGCCCGAACGCTCAAGGGAAATCCAACCTGCTCGAAGCGATCTACTATCTGGAAACGTTCAGGTCGTTTCGCGGGGCCCGTGCCGAGCAGTTGATAGCCTTCGGAGAAGACGTGTTTCGGGTCTCGGCGTGTGTGGACTCGGCGGCGGACTCGAAGTCGCGGTCCACTGAGGTTGCCGCCGCCTATGAAGCATCGAGTGGTCGTCGAAAAGTGACGGTCGATGGAGAGGAACCGTCTCGCGTTGGAGAGGCCGTGGGACTTCTGGGGGCCGTGATCTTCTCTCCTGCGGATGTCGCGATTGTCAACGAGGGGCCCTCCATGCGAAGGCGCTTTCTCGACATCGTGCTGTCGCTGAACACTGCTGGTTATCTGACTACTCTCCAAGGGTTCAAGCACGTGCTGGCTCAAAGGAACGCGGCACTCAGGAGTGAGCAGCCGGCTTCGGTCACCCGAGCATGGGATGAGCCTCTGACGAGAAGCGCCGCCCTCGTAATGAGGGCCCGTTTCGAATGGGTCGCCGAGTGGGGCGCGGCGTTTCGGGGATACTACGAGGCAGTGAGCGGAGGACCGTCCGCCTCGATGGAATACGTGCCAAACGTAGCGGTCGAATCTTGGGACGAAGCGGGAGTCGACCAGGCCTATCGCGAGGCATTGGAAGCCGGCTGGGCGCGAGACGTGCGCTTTCGGAACACAGGCGTCGGGCCTCACAAGGACGAACTGACCTTGCAGCTCACGGAACGTCCCCACCCCAAACAGGTGCGCGAATTCGGCTCTGGGGGACAAAGACGTACTGCCGCATTGGCCCTGCGTCTCGTGGAGGGCGACTGCATTCGTCGGGCTCGGGGCACGGAACCGATTCTGCTCCTAGACGATGCGTTTGCGGAACTCGACGAAGAACGACGGGATCGGGTGGTCGGCCTGATGGACAGCGACCGCTTCGGCCAGGTCATCCTCACGGCACCGAAGGAGAGCGATGTGCCCCGTCAGGGGGACGGACTCTCGCGATGGGACATTCGTGAGGGGCGGATTTGCGCATGAGAGGCGGTGGACCGACACGAGTTGGTGATCTGCTCGGCTCCGTGCTGAAACAGCGTGGAGTCGACAAACAGCTTCGACGCGTCGGTGCCCTCGACGCTTGGGCCGATGCGGTCGGCGAGAAGATTGCGAGTGTCACGAACGCAAAAGTGGTGGTCGCGTCGACACTCTTTGTCGAGGTACGGAGCAGTGCTTGGCTCATGGAATTGGACTTCATGAAGGCGGCACTACTCGAGCATGTGAACGAACGGTTGGAGCAGGATGGAGCGATCGAGCGGATCGTTCTTACGCTGATGGAGGGGGACGGGTCAAACCCACCGACACCAATAACTAGCGAGCGGTAGATGGCGGAAGAGAAGAAGACGCAGAACGGCGATTACACAGCCGAGCAGATCACTGTCCTCAAGGGGTTGGAGGCGGTACGCAAGCGTCCGGGGATGTATATCGGGTCCACGTCGGCCAGGGGTTTGCATCATCTCGTCTACGAGGTGGTGGACAACTCCATCGACGAGGCCATGGCCGGCCACTGCACAGAGGTGGCGGTCACGATCCGCAAGGGCGGCTCCGTCCGCGTAACGGACGATGGCCGTGGCATTCCCGTCGACATCCATCCCGAAGAGGGTGTGCCGGGCGTGGAACTCGCCATGACGATCCTTCACGCCGGCGGAAAATTCGACAAGGACAGCTACAAGGTGTCCGGTGGTCTGCACGGCGTGGGCGTCAGCGTGGTGAATGCGCTGTCGGAGTGGCTCGAAGTTGAGGTGGTTCGTGATGGGCACAAGTATCACCAGCGATATGCGTGCGGCATCAAAGAAAAGGAGCTCGAGGAGGTCGGAAAGGCGAAGGGGAGTGGCACGACTGTCACGTTCAAGCCTGACCCGGGCATCTTCACAGAACTCGAGTACAGCTTCGACACGCTGAACAACCGGCTGCGTGAGATGGCGTTCCTGAACAAAGGCCTGTCCATCACGATCACAGACGATCGCGACGGGACCGTAGAGAAGCACCAATACGAGGGTGGCTTGGCGTCGTTCGTCGAGTACGTCCGCGGCGCGAGACAGCCGCTCCACCCTGAGGTCTTCTACTTCGAGGCCAGCCGCGAGGAAGCGGACATCGAGGTTGCGATGCAGTACGACGACGGCTTCAGCGAGAACACGCATACCTTCGTCAACAACATCAATACGCACGAGGGTGGCGCGCACCTCACCGGGCTGAAGGCCGCTTTGACGCGGACCATCAACGACTACGCGCGGCGGAGCGGCCTCTTCAAGAAAGCGGACGAAAGCCTTTCGGGAGACGACGTCCGAGAAGGCCTCACCTGCATCCTGAGCGTTAAGGTCATGGAGCCCCAGTTCGAGGGGCAGACCAAGACCAAGCTGGGCAACAGCGAAGTGCGCGGAGCCGTCGAGGCGGCCATCAATGAGCATCTCGCCATCTTCTTGGACGAGAACCCCAAGGCCGCCAGGAGCATCATCGAGAAGTCGCTCTCTGCGGCGAGGGCTCGCGAAGCGGCCCGCAAAGCGAGGGAACTGGCTCGGAAGAAGAGCGCCCTCGAGGGCGGCGTGTTGCCTGGCAAGCTGGCCGACTGCTCCATCTCCGATCCAAGCTTGTGCGAGATCTACCTGGTTGAGGGTGACAGTGCAGGTGGTAGTGCCAAGCAGGGGAGAGATCGTTCATTCCAGGCGATTCTCCCTCTCAAGGGAAAGATCCTCAACGTGGAGCGGGCCAGGATCGACAAGATCCTCTCGAACGAAGAGATCCGGGCCATGATCACGGCTATCGGGGCCGGCATCCGTGAGGACTTCGATATCGAGAAGGCGCGCTATCACAAGATCATCATTATGACCGATGCCGACGTGGATGGGGCGCACATCCGCACGCTCTTACTCACGTTCTTCTTCCGTCAGATGCGCGACCTCATCGAGGCGGGCTACATCTTCATCGCTCAGCCGCCCCTCTACCGGGTCACCAAGGGCAAGAAGGAGTTCTACGCCTACTCCGAAGATGAGCGTGAGGACTACACCAAGCGCCTCTCGAACGGCAAAGACGGTAGTGATGCATCTCGGGGAATCTCGACCCAGCGCTACAAGGGTCTCGGAGAAATGAACCCGGATCAGCTTTGGAAAACGACGATGGACCCGGACGCCCGGACCATCTACCAGGTGACTGTAGATAGTGCCGCCGAGGCCGATTCGATCTTCAGCCGTCTCATGGGCGACGAAGTGGAACCGAGGCGTCAGTTCATCGAGAAGAACGCCAAGTACGTGAAGAACCTGGACGTCTAAGGGGGAGAGGAAGGGCGGCTCGGGTCGATCCCGTCATGGCTTTGAGAACCGAATGAGTCGTGTAAAGGACTGAGCAAATCGTAATCGGGGCAGTTGAGTCCGGGTCGCGGAAGGCGGTACCTTTTAGGTTCGGCTTCAGGTAGCATCCTGCTTCACCGTATGACCCGGGGATAGTTCGTTGACGGACCCTAAGCGTTTGAATATGCAGGAGTTGGTTTCGTTCCTTGCGGACAACGCCGGGAACTGGATCTCGAACCAGCGCGACCTACACCGTCACCACGCGGAGGCCTTACCGGATACTACCACGGCGGCTCTACGCGGCTTTTTCCGTGACGAGACCTTGGACCGGGCCCGGATTCGTAGGGTCCCCGTGATCGAGAATCCTCCGTTCTACCGGGAGTTCGAGGAATCCGGACAGTCCATCCCTTTGGACTTCAGCGTCTGGGCGGCGATTACGTTCGGGGACGTCATTCTGGTGAGTGACGATCAGGTGCCATGGCCTCCGTCTCATTCGGTGGTGTTCCACGAGATGGTCCATCTGGTACAGTACGACGAACTAGGTGTCTTCGAGTTCGCGCGTCGTTACGTGACGCCGTTCGTGCAGAACCGCTTCAACTATATGTCCATCCCTCTGGAATCAGACGCTTTCGATTTGCAGGGCCGATTCGAGGCTTCAGCGGGTGAGCCGTTTTCCGCCGAGGCCGAGGTTAGAGCCCACATTGGTAAGCCCGGCCTGCCTTATTCCGGCCGCCGCGGCAATCGCCAATTCGCGAAATAATAGCGTGAACGCCCCTTTCGGCCGTCAGGTACGGTCGGGACGTCCGTAGTAGACGTTCGTATAGTACTCCATACGCACCGCTCCCCCGACCGAGTGCTCCGAGTACTGATTCGAAAACGCCGCGAGAAGCGTCGTTACCTTTGGGGCATGGAGGAACCCACCAGGTCACGCGTTCCCGCCCTCTTCCTCGAGGCGCACCGGAGGGGAGTCACGCGCGTAGCCTTGGTCTACGTGGTGGCCGCCTTCGCGGCATATCAGGTGGGTGACCTAGTGAGCGTGCTGTTCCAGTTGCCGCTCGTGCTACTCGGCTCGGTGGCCGTGGTCCTCCGTTTTGGCCTTCCGGTCGCACTGATCCTTAGTTGGACGTTCGTGTGGACGGACCAGGGCCCCCGGCGCGTGGCTTCGCTCGCCGAAGGATGGGAAGGATCTCCGCGAGTCAGCCGCTACGCGGACGCCCTTGCGGTGGGCCTAGCTCTCTTCGGACTAGCTCTTTGGGGACTCAAGCCGAGTGACGGAATGGTCTCCAGCGGAGCAGAGGTGGTCGCAGTGCTGCCGTTCACGGTAGCCGGCGAGGGCGCCAACCACTTGGCCGAGGGTATGCCCGACCTGCTCACCATAGCGCTGGAGGGCACCGGCGTCATAAACACTCCCAACGCCCGCATCATGGCGCGGCGCTTCCGGGAGGCCGGACGACCCACGGACGAGGATCTTCCGGCGATCCTTGCGCTGGGGCGGGGCGCCGCGTCTGTGCTGACCGGGAGTGTGGTCGCTCGGGGGGCCCAGCTCGAAGTATCGGCCAGTCTCCGTCGGGTCGATGGCTGGCAGGTCACCGAGGCTCACGCCGAAGGGCGAGTCGACGACCTGCCCAGCCTCGTGGACGCTCTGACGGACGACCTGGTCCGGCGCGTTTGGCGGTCCCGTGAGGCGGCTCCTGTGTCAGATATCGGGGGCGTCACCACGGACGACTCGGAGGCGATGAAGCACTACCTCCGGGGTGAGGCGCTCTTCCGGCGGGGTCAGTGGCGGGCTGCGGCAGCGTCGTTCAGCCGGGCCGTCTCGGCGGACAACACCTTTGCGCTCAGCTATGCCCGGCTCGCTGACACCTATGGGTGGGCAGACGGCGTCTTCACTGAGAACGCGGGCCTCAACGTCGAGGCGGCTCAGAGACTCCCGGATCGACTTCCCGAACGGCGTCGGCGGTTGGTCGCGGCCCGCTGGAGGGCGGGACGGGATATCGGGGACCGGACAGCTGTTGATTCACTCCAGACATTTCTCGAGGCCTATCCGGACGACCTGGAGGCGCTCCACCTGCTGGCGGAGATCGGCTTTCACCAGCGCCCACTCTACGGCCTCGGACTCGGGGAGCTGGTCGAGCCAGTGGAGCGGCTGCTAGCCGTGGACTCCACGATGACGGCCGGCCTTATCCATCCTATCGAAGTTACACTTCAGTTCGGAGATCGGGATCGGTTCGAGCGCTATTTGGGCATGGCGGAAGCCACTGGGTTACGACGGGCTGCGGAGCTCAGACGCGCCGGAACAGCGCTGTGGGACGATCCCGAGGCCCGAGCGGATGTAGCTCGCGAACTCATGGTGGACGTGGGTTCGGCGTTCACCTATACGGTCGGTGCGTTTAGGGTCGATGCCGGTGGTCCATCCGACTACACGGACGGGCTCGACGAGGTGATCAGGCTCGTGCCGGCCGAGCGTAAGGTGGCGCTCTGGAGGATCCGCACGATGCTGCTCACCGCGACCGGCCGGATAGACGCCGCGGAGGACACGGCCCGACTCGACGTGGTGCCGACTTCAGTGATTCGAGACCACCTCACGCACGCTCCTGCCGTGGCAGGGTTCATCGATCCGGCCGCGATCTCACGTGGTCTCGATCGCCGCGAGGACTCAGACTCATTGGCCCGTTGGGACATCGACCTGCTCCTCGCGTTGGCGCACTTTGCCTCTGGAGACGTTGCTTCAGGTGAATCAGCCCTAGCCGAAGTACGACTCGAGGAAGTGCCCGAGGGGCAGATCCCGGTGGCTTCAGGATTGGTTGGCGCGGCGGCAGGGTGGGCGCTTCTCCTTGCCGGCGACACATCAGCCGCGATCGAGCGGATGCGGAACGGGCTGACCGAGGCCGGGCGCTGGACCGAATCAGGCGTGAACACGGCTCCCAACGACCATCTGGGGGCCTTGGGGGCCGGCGTTGCCATCTCTTTCAGATTGGTCGCTGCCATGGCCTCCTGGGGTCCCGCCG
>Ga0315339_1002727_pt1 | contig 13049 bp, 14 predicted proteins | sample ASW17metaG_FD_204514 | JGI IMG/M metagenome (GOLD analysis project Ga0315339, IMG submission 204514) | Ammonia-oxidizing marine archaeal communities from Pacific Ocean, United States - ASW #17 | ecosystem: Environmental > Aquatic > Marine > Oceanic | place: USA: California | collected 2016-12-05
CAGTTTTCCTGGCGACATGCAGGTCTTCGGCTATTGGGGCGAACAGGCGACCGTGGACAACGGCGCCTACACACGGGCCTCCCTGGATACCATTCTGCAGCTATGGGCCGATCCGAAACCGGGCGTCTATGAAACGGAATGGTGGCGCTTCACCATTCCCGAGACCGAGGATGATATCGGCCTGCGGGCCCATGTGCGTCCCTATCAAACGCCGCACCCGCCCATCGCCCTGGCCGGCGTCTCGCCCCATTCATCGACCCTGAAAATGGCTGGTGCGCGGGGCTGGATCCCCATGTCCATCAACCTGATCCCGCCCAATTTTCTGAAAACTCATTGGGACGCCATCGATGCCGGCGCCCAGGAGGCCGGCCATGTGGCGGATCGCGGCAACTGGCGAGTGGCGCGGGAAATTTTCGTTGCCGAGACCACCGCCCAGGCGCGCCGCGAAGCCCTGGAAGGCGTCATGGCGCGGGATTTCGAACAATACTTCCTGCGCCTGCTGCCCAAGGTCGGGATGTTGCAATTACTGAAAAACGACCCGGACATGGCCGACAGCGACGTCACCATGGACTATCTGGTGGACAACGTCTTCATCGTCGGCAGCGTCGACGAGGTGGCGCAGAAACTGGCCGACCTGAAGGGCGAGATCGGTGATTTCGGTACCCTGCTGGCCATGGGCCACGAATGGGAGCCATATGGGGCCTGGCACCAATCCATGTCACTGCTGAAGAACGAGGTGCTGGCGAAGGTCAACTAGATGTTAAGAAGAGGATAGGTCCTGACCGCTGATATCAAGATATATAATCCCGATACGCTCGGCACGCCGCTGGGACAATATTCACAGGTAACGCGGGTCAAGGCTTCGGAGTTTCTCTTCATCGCCGGATCGCTGGCTGCCGACAAGGACGGCAACTCCGTCGGAATTGGCGATTTCGATGCCCAATGCACCCAGGTCTTCGGAAATATCAAAAAAGCCCTCGCCGCCGAAGGTGCCGGTTGGGGTAATGTCGTACAGTTCATTACCTACCTCGTGCACAGCCAGGACATCCCGAATTTCATGACCTACCGCCTGAGCGAGTTCCCAAATGTTTTCCCCAATGGCGCCTATCCGCCGAATACCCTGTTGTTGGTGGACCGCCTGGTGCAGGAAGAATTCCTGGTCGAGGTGCAGACCATCGCCGCAATTTAGGTCACTTTCGCCGGCCGCCTTTTGGCATGGCCAGGCACGAAGCCAGGGCAAAAGCGGAAACGACTGTTTAAGCCCACGACCAGCGGTGTGTGCCATAAAGCGACATCTGCCAATCGTGATCCCGCATAGATTCACTGAACGTCCGCCGTTACACTCGGCCCCATGGCAGAGGGGACACAGCGCAGATTGACCGTGATCGTTTCGGCTGATGTTGTCGGCTATTCACGCCTGATGGGCCGCGACGGAGCGGGCACCTTACGGCGCTTAAATGAGCGTCGCGCTGACCAAATTTACCCACTGATCGCCAAATACGGTGGTCGCATCGTCAAGACTACTGGCGACGGGCTGTTGTTAGAGTTCCCATCCGTTGTTGCAGCGGTTGAATGCGTTGTCACGGTTCAGGAAGGAATGGCTGCCCGCAACGCTGATATCAAGGACGACGAAGCTTTCCGCTTTCGGATTGGCTTGCACCTAGGTGATGTGATTGTCGAGGGTGACGACATCTTCGGGTATGGCGTGAACATCGCGGCACGGCTCCAGGAATTAGGTGAGGCAGGCGGTGTCACAATTTCGAGCAACGCGCATGAGAGTGTCTATGGCCGCATTGAGGCTGGGTTTGTTGATGATGGCGACAAGGAATTAAAAAATATCGAGAGAAAAATTCGCGTTTGGCGCTGGCGTCCTGAAGGAATGCCAATGCCCGCCAACACGGACAATGCGGCCAACAAAGCGAAAAGCTCTGCCGAATTTTCGCTGAAGGCCCTGATTGATTCCCTTCAGCAACCGACCCTCGCGGTATTGCCCTTCGTCAATATGAGCCGTGACGAGACCCTGGACTTCTTCTGCGACGGCTTAACCGAAGGCCTGGTCACCGATCTATCGCGAGCTTCGCGGCTCTCGGTCGCGGCGCACAACTCAAGCTTCAAGTACAAGGGACAAACCGTCGATATCCAAGATGCCGCCCTGAAACTTGGTGTACACTATTTGATTGAGGGCAGAGTGCAGGCCATGGGTGCGCGGATCCGTGTCAATGCGCAGTTGATCGATTCGGCTACTGGCACATGATCTCGCGCAGATCTTCCGGATCGAGGCGGCTGGACAGCGCGGTGGAGTCGACCAGGTCTTAGAACATCACTGTCAACTGGCGCTTTTCGGCGTTGCTTTTCAGGACCGTGGATTCCGCCCCGCCGGATTCCGGCAAGACCGGTTCGGGGTCCATGCCTGTTTGCGACCCGGTGCCCAGGTCCGCAAAAGCCTTGAGCGCGCGGCGCCGGGGCCCAATGGGCAGGCCTATTTCCTTCAGATCATCCTCGGTCAGTTCCGGCAGATCGCCCAGCGTGATCTCATTCTAGGCAAACACGTCGGCATATTTGCCCAGATCCTGCGCCGTCAGCCAGACTTCGATGTCCCGTGACATTCCCAGCTCCCAATTTGCGCTTTCAAGTTTAAACGCCGGGTGGGATTTGGCCTATTATTACTCTTATTTCACGCCCATAAAATGGATCAGATTAGCCGCGACGCGCTCTAATCAACTGGCCGGGGAAGTCGCCCGTGCTGTCACCATTTTCGAAGGCGACGCAGCCGTTGATGATAGTGGCCCGGATGCCCTCGGCCTTTTGTACCAATCGGCGGGCACCGCCCGGCAAGTCCGTTTGTACCGTGGGTAGACAGGGTTGGATTTTGGCTTCGTCAAAAATCACCATGTCGGCGGCGTATCCCGTACGCAGTAGGCCACGGTCGGGCAGTTCCCAGGCCGAGGCGTTGTCGAAGGTCAGCATGCGGACTGCCTCTTCCAGGGTGAATGCCTCCCGGTCGCGGACCCAATAACTCAACATATGGGTCTGCAGGGACGAACCCATCTCCTGACAGACATGGGCGCCGGAATCCGAGAAGGTGGCCAGATTGCGCGGGTGGCGCAACAGTCCCAGGACATCGTCTGGACTTTCATTGACCAGTGGCTGAATGAAGATCTGTTCGTCATTTCCCAGCACCAGGTCGATCATGGTTTCCACCGGGTGCTGGTCCGCCGCCGCCGACAATTCGGCAACCGTGGGGTCGTTCCAATCAACGCCCTTCATAACGAAGATATTGCCGTAGTCGGGTTTCATGGGATTGGTAGTGGCGGCCCCGCCGCCCTGGAATTCATCACTCCGGGGCCGCATTTCAGCCTCCGCCGCGACAAGGCGGCGGCGCACCTCCGCATCGGTCAAGCGTTGTTTCTGCGCCTCGGGCGGCAGGCCGCGCACCTCTTTCCAGGCGGGTAGATTGTCAAACGGCAGATATGACTTGAACGAAAACAGGGCATTGATGGAGCGCGTCGTGGTCTGACCGAACATACGCCCGCCCTTGGCCACCGTCTCGTCGATATAGTCCAGCTGGTATTGCCAATGGTTCGGCTCGGCCCCTTGGCGGGTCGAAATAGTGCCGAACATGATGGGCCGGCCGCTGTCGAGGGCGACCTTTTGCAGTCGGTCGAGAAACGCCCGCTGTGCCGGGCCGGAGGAGACATCGGGGCCGATCTGCAGGACACCCGCGTTCAGCGCCGCCATTTCCGCGGCCAGATGGTCGATCTCTTCCCAATCGGCGATACGGCTGGCGACGGGGCCGCCGTCGGGGGTGACATGAGTAGAGGCGCGAGAGGTGGAAAAGCCCATGGCGCCCGCTTGCATGGCCTCGCGCACGGCGGCGCCCATGGCCTTGAGGTCATCCTCGGTGGCCGCTTCCTCCAGGGCCCTGTCCCCCATGGTGTACATGCGCAGGGCCGAATGGCCGATGTAGGCACCGTAATTCATGGCCTTGGGCAGAGACTCCACATTGGACAGATACTCGGGAAATGTCTCCCAGGTCCAATCGATGCCAGCCATCATGGCCTCGGTCGGGATATCCTCCACTGCCTCCAGACAGCGGGCGAACCATTCCCTCTCTTCCGGTTTGCAGGGGGCCAGGGCAAAGCCGCAATTGCCCATCAGCACCGTCGTCACTCCATGCCAGCATGAACAACTGCCAATGGGGTCCCAGGCCACTTGGGCATCCATATGGGTATGGCCGTCGATAAAGCCCGGGCTGACGATCAAGCCGTCGGCATCCATGGTCCGGGCGGCAGGCGTGCGAATGCGCCCGATCTCGACAATGCGGCCACCCTTGATGCCCACGTCGGCGCGGAACCTTGGACCGCCGGAGCCATCAACCACCGTGCCGCCGCGGATCAGCAAATCCAATGTCATCGTGTCTCTCCCATCAACCCTACAGCAAATTCATGTCAGCTCCCCTCTCTCAAGGCAATAGGCTTAGAAGAGGGGGCTCAAAGGAGGGGGCCTAATGCAAAACGGCGGTGCCGACGCCGGACAGGGTCAAGCCGCCTTGGCCCAGGCCCGTATTTCGATACCGTGAAGCAAGAAAAGGCCTAACGCAACGACGGTCAATTTGCTGATCAACCATCTCCTTCCGCCGGTGCCTCGGCTGGCGCGGCATCCTTGCCAGCGCCCGCGATCCAGGCGCTGAACAATTGGTAACCAACCGCCAGCACAATGGGGCCAATGAACAGGCCCAGCAGTCCACCCGTTAATGCGCCGCCGACCACGCCGATGAACATGACCGCCATGGGAACGGGCAAGCCACGGGCGACGATGATCGGCCGCAGGAAATTATCCAGCAATCCGACCGGGATCATGTAAACGGTAAAAAGAATCGCCGGTACCGTGTCCAAGAAGGTCCAGCCGTATGCGATGGATAGGAACACCGGCAGGGTCGGGCCAAGATTCAAAATTGACAGCAACAGCACCACGACCGTTAGGGCCGCACCGAACGGATAATTGACCGCAAGATATCCAACGCTCGCCAGGACGGTTTGCAGCAAGGCAATCCCAAAAACGCCGCGGGCGACGTTTCGCACGGTGGCATTGACAAGATCAACCAAACGCCTGCCGCGGTTCGCGATAAGGCGGGCCTCGAACGCCTGCAACGCGGCCACTAGGGATTTCCCCGATCCGAAGAACAAACCGGCGATGATAATTGCGGCGGCGAACTGCAAGACTGCCATGGAGGCGGCGGCACTGGCCCGAAGCAATGATTTGCCCAGGGCCTGCGCCTGGGGCTCAACCTCGATCAGGGCGTCCTGCAGATTGGTCGAAGGAAGCGACCAAAAGGCGTCCAGCTCGGTGCCGATAAACAGCCAATCCGCAATGCCTTTGGGCGGTGACGGAAGCTTGATGGATCCATCCGCTATGCCATTTTCCAGCACATGCAGGTTTTTGATGGACGCTGCCCCCCAGCAGGCTGGCGGGAACCAGGGTTATCGTCAAGCCCAATACTTCAATCAACGTGGAAGCCAGGCCGCCATGGCCGCCAAAACGGGCCGGCAGCCATTGTTGTACCGGATATAGCGTAACCGCCAGGATGCGCCCCAGACAATTATTGTCAGAAACGGACTGATAACAAACAGACAAAAATAGATGACCAGAAAGAGAAGACTAATGCGAATGACGATCTCGATGGCGATGTCGGTATATTCGTCGCGGGGTTGGTGATCTATGGGATCGGTCTTGCGGCACCTTCCAGTTGTACAGGCAAAAATATTGACATGGGACGCGGACGCGACACGGTTTTTGGGTAGAAACCGGCAATCAGCCAGCACGGGTTCGGTGGCAATATGTATAGCCGTGACGCCGGCATGGAAGCTATCGCCCCTGGAACCTTGGTGGCGAACGGAACGAGCCCATCACCCTGCGCTGGCTATCCGCAAGTCTGGCCTGGTTCTTCAACAACCCGCTGGTACCCTCCATACATCTGGCGTCGTCGTCTCCAAGCCCCTTGCCCGTACAGTTTTAGAGGTAAACTTCCAGTTCTGAAACTGCATCGTCCAGCTTTCCCCTTGCCTTCGCCCTTGCCAAAAACAACAACACAGCCTTCGCAACGGCGATGAAAGCCTTCAACGGAAACATGGATGGCCTCAATTTGTGATGTTTATATTTTTTTTATATGTCTTGCGGGCCTGTGTTCTTCAAGCCTGGCCCGCTAGGTCTGTCGTTGGTTGCGACGTTGTGGCCTCGTGCTGCCGAAATACCGGAACGCATCATTGTATCGGCATGAAGCTGGACAGCGGCCTGGCCCTGGATATTCGCGAACGGATCGAGGAAGACGATGCTTATTTCCTCGATATCTCCAGCCGCTGGTCCAGGGCCTTGCAAGACGCCTACCGCTCCTAGTCCGATCCAGTCTGGTGTTAAGGCGGATGGGGGGAGAGGGCTGAAGAGGTCAACTATTCGGGAATTACCAGGGTGGGACCGGTTAGGTGCCGGGCCGCCAATTTCCCGCTGGTCAGGTCGATCCAGCGTTTCGTCATGCGCGATGGCGCGGCTGTGGGCGTCACGGCCTCCATTGCGGGCAACAGTAATGCGCCTTCGGGTTTGTCCAATTCAATCAATCGGCCATCGCCATTTTCACGCACGGCACCGATTTGGCATCCATCGGGCAATGCGGCGTGCAGGTGGCGGACGATGTGAGCGCCGGGGAGTGGGTTGTAAAGCCGGTCAACCAGGCCGCCGCTGAAATAGTACCCCCGGTCAATACCGGTGAAATTATCGAGAAATACCGTGAATTCGTCGTGGGCCAACGCGCCGATGACGGTCTCCGCCACGCGATTGGCGTCGTGGCGCTCGTATTCGTCCCGGCCCAAGGGCTCACGGTGGGCGAACTGCACATGAGCCGCCGCCAGAATGCCTAGCCCGTCGATACTGTCCCGGATCGCCGCCATGGCCGGTATTGGATCTTCGCGCCAACCGATGCCAAAGACCATCCCGTCGATGACCGATCCCGCATTTTCGAGAGCGAGCAGCGCCTCGACCGTGCCACGCTCGTTGGCGCCCAAGCCATGGCTGAGGCTAAACGCCTCCTTGTCCACCCGGTGGGCGTTAAAATAGACCGGCGTTCCGCCCTTTAGCTCGGCGATACCGCCGAGCAATTCGGCCGCGCTGGTGGTCGGCGCGATAACTTCCCAAGCGCTCAAGATATGCCCGTGATCGGTCAGGGCCCGACGCGCTGCTCCCTTGGGCAGACCGTAGGAATAGGCGGTGAAGCGGTGGCCGAGTGCCGTCAGTTCGGCCATGCGGCGCCGCGTCTCGGCATCCGCAAGATCGTCGAGTGGAACGCGTAGCTGACAAACCCCCATCTCCCATAGGGCCAAGAGCGGATAATCGTTTCGAATTCGCTTGCGTCTGAAGGCGTCCAACCCCCAGGGCGTGGGTATGTCGGCACTATCGCACCAGGGTTGCCGCAAATAGAGGCCGGCGGCGCCCGGCGCCGGCGTTAGGCCGTGAACCGGCGGCAAGGGGGCGGCCTCTCCGGCCGGGTCGTCGGTGCGGCCATTGGAGCGGACGATGTGATTGATGTGTCCCTCGCCAAGGACCCGCACAACCGCAAAGCCAAGCTTCGAGGTGTCGTGCCGTCCTTGTTGCATACCCGGCGCCACGCGGAATAATTCGTGGTAGTCGTGACGCAAGAAACAAGTCGACGGCATGGTGTAACAACTGGTTTTGCCGTGGCGGTTGAAGAAGAAGTTATGGACATGTCCGGCGTAAAAGGCTTCGACCTCGTGGCGCTCCAAAACCCCCAGCAACCATGTCCGTCCTGGTTCGTCCGTGGCGTCGTAGTGGTCTATCTCGTCTCTGCGAGATAGATAGGCTGGATAATGGGAAAACATGAAGATGCGCCGTCCCTGGTTCGCGCCAAGCAGGGATTCCAACCATTGGCGTTGTTGCGCCTCGCTGGTCAGGCCCGAGTTGACGATCATGCCGTTGATGATCACGAACAGGCAGTCCTCGTGCTTGAATGAATAGTACTGAGGCTGAAACTGCCGTTCGTATTGGGCGATCATGGCATCGTTGACGGTGCGCGCTACTTGCTGTTGGGGCATGGGTTCGCCCGCATAGGCCTTTTCACCGATATCATGATTTCCCGCCACCAGGTAAAGCGGGCATTCGAGGTTTTCGAAGACCGCATTGAAGCCCAGGGCCGATTGCTCGTAAGCCGGCGTACCCGGTTGCGGATGGGTGATATCGCCCAGATGAACGACGAAGTCGGGCGCCAGGCGGTTGAGCTGGCGGACCACATAAGCCGATCGCGCCAGGCTCAAATTTACGGTGTCCTCATCGTAGCCGTCGATGGCCGTGGCATCCTCCTCGGTGACATGGGTATCGGCGACAACGGCAAAGGTGAACAGATGGCCATCGCTTGCGTGATTGGGCATTTCTGCTGGTTCCTTAATCTTGTTACAGTTTCTGGATCAGCCTTCAAATTGGGCCTTCCGCGCGGCCCTTGGCCGGGCGAGGGGTGATCGGTTCTTGCTCCAATTTCGAGCCAGGATTTCTGTATCGGCAAACCGGACCTCGCCGGCGGCTTCAACGATCCACGGGCGGGCCGCGCCAGGCATGAGAGAAACCGGGGCGCACATCAGGCCTCCTGGCCAATCCCTCGGCGCTAAATTTTTCCCGGATCAGCGCCAGGCGCTCCCGGCCGAACAGGCCCAGCTCCCACCCGGAAGATGCATCGTCGAGGACGTAGTGGGGGACCCCGGTGCAGCCGGCGGCCTCGGCCTTGGCCATGCATGCCGCCAGCTCAACCTCCCCCCCTCCCGTCCGGGGCCATAAAGGCCTCGAAACCGTCGGTGCGGGCGCCGGTCTCGGTCAACGTGCCGCGATGGCATTCCAGGGACTCGACCTCATAATCCCGCCAGCCGCTGCCCCAGCCCCGCACGCAGACCCGCATCAAGAACGGCACTTCCAAACCCTGCTGTTTGGCGAATAGGAAGGCTTTGTTCGCCGCCGTCGAATCGAGAAGCTGTTGTGGGCTGCGAAAGGGCAGTTTTTGCAGGGCGGCGTACTGGCGCGCGGCGGCGTAGTACATCCTTGCCTCGCGGTCGGACGCCGGCGTGGCCGGACGGCGCTTCATGTCGGATTGAACGCTCGTGGTGACCCCAAGTGCTGCGTAGCTCAAGGTGTATGGCAGGAAGTTCACCTTGACGCGATAGTCCCGGGCGACTTCCAGCGAGGGCCGGACCGCCAGGTAGGCGTGCGGGGACTTGACGTCCAGATACACATCCAGCGTCTTGTCGCCATCCAGGGCCATGATCCCCTGCCACCCTTCCGCCTCCGCCAATATCGCGGCGGCAGCGTCGGATGTTGCTGACTTGAAGGTCATTTTGGAAAACTTGATTTTAACCCAACGACACTGTTTCGCCGGTTACGGCTGACAGGACAATCGCGGCAAGGGCTTTGGTCGCATGCTCAATTTCGGCCGCCGGGATGGGAAACGCCTGGCCGCCGGAGACATCGGTTGCAAATGCTTCCAGAGCGGCCTGGATCGTCGCCAGCGCGGGGTATTCATAACCAGGGTATGTTTGTGCCGTGGTGCCGTTCGCAATGGAAGACACTTCAAGTTTGTCCTGGTCGCGCAGTTCGGCCCATCCGCCGGTGCAAAAGGCCGATACACGCCAGAGCAAATTCGTGGCTGAAATGGTCGTCAAATGGCCGGTGCTGCCATTTTCAAAATTCATCCGAACCAAGGTTGTGTCATCAATATCTATCGCCGAGGCAACCCGCTTGCTTTGTACGTTCACATCCCCGATAGGCCCGAACAAATGAATAAACATATCGAGGGCGTGAATGCCCAGCGAGGTCATGCCGCCCGCCGGACTTTCGCCCCGGTTGTCGCGCCACATCCCCTCATTTGGCACAAGGTTGGCGTTGAAATGGGCATCTATATGAATGGGCGCGCCCAGATCGCCATTCACCAGCAAATTTTTCATGGCCTGGGTATTGGGGGCAAAGCGGCGGTTGTGGCCGATGGCGACTTTCAGTCCGGCATCCGACAATGCCCGCAGCGAACGGCTCGCCTGGCCGCCATCCAAAGTCCAGGGTTTTTCGCAATAGACATGCTTACCGGCGTTGGCCGCGGCCATTAGTTGGTCAAAATGCTGCGTGTGGGGCGTTGCTATGACCAGCGCATCAATGGTGTCGTCGTTGAGCACATTGGCTAAATCGCTCGACAATTCCATATCACGGGCGGCGCAAAAATCCCGCGCCTTGGCGGGTGTCCGGGTGACGGCCGCCGTGAATTTGATTTTCTCGCTGCCGTCCACGGATGAAACCAGCAATTGCCCCCAACGGCCCAGGCCGATGATCGCCGCATGGATTGGTTTTGCCATTGATTTGTATACTCCCTGTCTCTCCCCCCGACGAAGTCATGCTACGACGCTCTTGCTCATCCAAGCAACTACCGCGGCTGGCGCATGGCCCCACCGCCTTTGTCCGGCGTGACGGTGCGGTCCCTACACGCCCTCGAACAGCGCCGTGGAGAGATATCGCTCGGCGAATGAGGGCACGATGACGACGATGGTCTTGCCGTCGTTCTCCGCCCGCTCGGCCACCTCGATCGCAGCCGCCAGGGCGGCACCCGATGAAATACCCACCGGCAGTCCTTCCAGGGCGGCGACGCGGCGGGCGGTGTCGAAGGCGGATTCGTTGCCGATGGTTAGAACTTCATCGACAATGTCCAGGTTCAGCACCGCCGGGATCATGCCGGCGCCGATGCCTTGGATCTTGTGCGGCCCCGGCTCACCACCCGACAAAACGGGGCTGTCTTCGGGTTCCACCGCGACAATGTGCACGTTCGGCTTCAACGCCTTCAAGGTTTCAGAAACGCCGGTGATGGTGCCGCCCGTGCCCACGCCCGCGACAAGAATATCCACGGCGCCATCCGTGTCGTTCCAGATTTCCCGGGCCGTGGTATGGCGATGAATATCGGGATTTGCCGGATGCTCGAATTGCTGGGGGATGGCGGCATTGGGCATGCCCGCGACCAGCTTCTCAGCCTTGCGAATGGCGCCCTGGATGCCGTCCTCGGCCGGGGTCAGAACCAGTTCGGCGCCCAACAGGGACAGCATGCGCCGACGCTCGAGGGACATGGAATCGGGCATGGTCAAAATAATACGGTAGCCCTTGGCGGCGGCCACGAAAGCCAGGGCGATGCCGGTGTTGCCCGAGGTCGGTTCGACCAGAACCGTTTCCAGGTCAATCACGCCCGCCTGTTCCATGGCCTCGATCATGGCCACGCCGATGCGGTCCTTGACGGATGCCAGGGGGTTGAAAAACTCCAGCTTGGCCAGAATATGGGCCCCTACGCCGGCATGTCCGGACAGGCGGGAGAGCCGTACCAGTGGCGTATTGCCGATGGTATCAATGATCGAGTCATAAACCCGGCCCCGGCCGGTCGTACTGCGCCCACTCATCCAAAGCCTTTCATTTGATTCCTAAATGTCGATCCCTAGATATCAAAGTCCGCGCTCTTGCCGGCCGTGCCATCGGCGACCCCGGACTGGCGGGCCTGACGGTACAGATCCTCAAGGCTGACGCCTTCCAACCTATCCAGCATGTCATCGCGCAGCTCTCGCCACAGGGGCTGTACCACCGCCCGGCCTAGGGGGGAGGCGACGGGTTCGGTATCAAGGTCGTCCATCTCCTCCATCAAGCGGACCACCTCCGCCACGGTGATCCGCCGCCGCTCGCGGGCCAGACGATAGCCGCCCTTGGGGCCACGCACACCGCGCAGAATGCCGGCCCGGACCAGATGCTGCAGGGCGCCTTCCAGATAGCGCTGGGGAATGCCTTGCCGAAGGGCGATGTCCTTGGATTGCACCGGGTCGGGGCGGGCATTGCAGGCGATATCCAGCACTGCCTCGAGCACGAACATGGTCTTTTTCGACAGCCGTAGCATGGGCTAGGCGCCAACCCCGGTAGAGCCGTAACCGCCCGCGCCCCGCTCGCTTTCGGGTAATGCTTCAACTTCTTCCAGCGTGCATTCGATGACAGTGGCAACGATCAATTGGGCAATGCGTTTGCCACGGCGGACAACAAAGTCATCATCGCCGTGGTTTATCAGGACCACGCTGACCTCGCCGCGGTAGTCCGCATCTATGGTGCCGGGCGCGTTCAGCACCGTAATTCCGTGACGCAACGCCAGGCCGGAGCGTGGGCGAACCTGGCCCTCGTGGCCCATGGGCAGGGCCAAGGCAATGCCGGTGGGGATTAGGGCGCGGCCGCCGGGAGGCAACACCACATCTTCGTCCAGGGCGGCGCGCAGGTCCATGCCGGCGCTGCCCGCCGTGGCCCGGGCCGGCAGTTCCAGGCCGGCGCCATTGGCCAATCTTCGTACGGGAACCGCAAGCATGTATCTAGGCTGACCCAAAATGCTCGGCGATGCGCCGGGCCAGGGTCGCCGCCACGGCGTCCTTGGACATGGTGGGCCAATCCTCGACGCCCTGGGCGGTGATCAGATGCACGGTGTTGTCATCCCCGCCCATGACGTTGGTGCCCGCGCCCACGTCGTTGGCGACAATCCAGTCGCAGCCCTTGCGCGTGCGTTTGCCTTGTGCGTAGCCAACGACCTTTTCCGTCTCCGCCGCGAAACCGACCACCAAACCGGGCCGGCCGCCGTTTAGCTGGCTGAGAGTCTTCAAAATATCGGGGTTTTCCACCAGGGCCAGAGCCGGGGGTCGGCCGCTGCCGTCCTTTTTCATCTTCTGCCCGGCCTCGCCGGCGACGCGCCAATCGGCCACGGCGGCGGCGCAGACGGCGATATCGGCGGGCAGGGCGGCTTTACAGGCGGCCAGCATTTGGGCCGCCGATTCTATCGCTCGTACCTGAACCCTGCCGGGATCGGGCAGATTATTGGGTCCGGCGACCAGCACCACCTCCGCCCCTAGTTGGGCCAGGGCCGCGGCAATGGCATGGCCCTGCTTGCCCGAGGAACGATTGGCCAGATAACGCACCGGATCGATGGCCTCGTATGTGGGGCCGGAAGTAACGAT
>Ga0315339_1002728_pt1 | contig 13046 bp, 13 predicted proteins | sample ASW17metaG_FD_204514 | JGI IMG/M metagenome (GOLD analysis project Ga0315339, IMG submission 204514) | Ammonia-oxidizing marine archaeal communities from Pacific Ocean, United States - ASW #17 | ecosystem: Environmental > Aquatic > Marine > Oceanic | place: USA: California | collected 2016-12-05
TTTTGCAACCATTTCTGTTGGTTGAGAAATGTATTCTCCAAATACTGCAATTGTTCCACCAGTGATCATTAAAGTAATGAAAGAAAAGAAAATAACATTACCTACTAAACCCCATAGGTTTCCTTTTTTCATTTCATTTTCATTTTTAACAAACCTAGCAAAGTCACCAAAATTTATTACTACCGCTGCAAAATATCCTACCATTATTGAAAAGACTGCTACAAAAGCACCAAAGGATCCTAAACCTTCAAATCCGCCTGATCTTTCTCCACCAGAAAATATATTACCAACTTCTGATAAAAGTCCTCCTCCAGCTTTAGCCCAGATAGCTAACATCAAAAATATCATAACTACATACACCGCTGGTCCTGCAAAATTTAAAAATCTTTTAATTAAATCTATTCCTTGCCAGAACAAATAAATTTGGAAACCTGACACAAATATAAATGATATCCACATTATATTACTCATTCCTAAAAAATCTCCGCTTCCACTTGATCCAGTTACTGACGAAATTAAAAGTGCAACAGCTGTTGATGCTGCGTAAGTTTGTGCTCCATACCAGAACATTGCAACAAGTCCTCTGGCCATAGCTGGAAAGTTTGCTCCAAATACACCCATACTAACTCTTGCAAATACAGGATATGGAATCCCATGTTTAACACTTGGTTTACCCGATAGGTTAACGAGCCACATTATAAAAAATCCTGCAAGAATTAATGCAAGAAATACAGCCCAACCGTTTAAGCCTGAAGCTAAAAATAATGATGCTGCCAAAGTATATCCAAATAAACTTTGGACATCATTTGCCCATACGTTAAAGATCTCAAACCAACCCCAGTTTTTATCGCTCTTTGGCGTTGGTGCTAAATCTTTATTATAGAGCTTTGCCGATCTACCCATAATATTTCCCCCTTAATACGTTAAAAAAAAATAAGGCTATGAGTTTTTTGTTAAACTGTAAATCTAAATTTTTAAACAAATCATCATATGATTTATTAAACATTGAAAAACTTAGTTAATTAAACAAAAATTGATTGCTAAAATGTTTTCTAAACTATTTATTTTTACAACCACAAAGAGAAGTTTTTGATTATCCAGTATCGATGAAAACAGATACTAATTAATATTTTGCATCATTTGTTGGGGAAGCCATAAAGCTATCTCGGGAAATACGATTATAAATATTACAGCCAAAATCATTAAAAGAAAAAGTGGGAAAGCGCTTTTTGCAATAAAACCCATATCTTTTCCTGCCATTCCTTGTAAAACAAATAAATTAAAACCTACTGGAGGGGTAATTTGAGCCATCTCAACAACTATTACTAAATAAATCCCAAACCAAATCATGTCAAAGCCTGCCTGTCTAATCATTGGTTCTATAATAGCCATTGTTAAAACAACTGCAGATATTCCATCTAAAAACATTCCTAGGATTATATAAAATATAGTTAATACAAAAAGCAATGTATATGGAGATAAGTTCATAGCATCAATCCAAATTGCTAGATTTCTTGGCAGACCTGTAAAACCCATTGCTAATGATAAAAAAGTTGAACCTGCCAATATAAAAGCAATCATACAAGAAGTTTTAGTTGCTCCCAAGAGAGATAGTTTGAAGGTTTTTCTATTTAGCGTCCCTTGAAAAAAAGATAAGATTAATGCACCAACAACGCCTAAAGATGCAGCTTCTGTAGCTGTTGCTATACCTGTATAGATTGAACTAATTACAGCTGTAATAAGAAATATCACAGGTAATAATTGTTTTGATCCCTGAATTTTTTCTAAAAAGGAAAAACTTTCATTAGATTTAGGCATTAATCTTTTATTTAAGATTGACCAGAGAATTACATATAACATAAACATCAATGCAATCATTATTCCTGGTAAGATTCCTGCCATAAATAGTTTTGCTATTGAATCTTCAATAGTAACACCATAAATGATTAGTATAATTGATGGGGGAATCAATAATCCTAAAGTCCCCGAGCCTGCTAAACTTCCTAATAATAGTTTTTCAGGATATTTTCTTTTTCTTAATTCCGGAATAGACATTTTTCCTACGGTAGCTACTGTTGCTGCAGAAGACCCTGATATTGCAGCAAATAAGGCACATCCAACAACATTCACATGTACTAAACCACCGGGTAATTTTGATAACCAAGGTGACAAACCTTTAAATAAATTTTCTGATAACTTAGTTCTAAATAAAATTTCACCCATCCAAACAAAGAGTGGAAGCGCTGTTAATGTCCAAGAAGAACTTGTGCCCCATATTGTTGTTGCCATTGCATCCCCCACAGGTCTAGTTGTGAATAGTAGCATACCAATTGCAGAGACAGTAATCATGCTTAAACCAACCCAAACACCTGAGCCCAGTAAGAACAGTAACAAAGAAATAAAAAATATTGTTAAATATATTTCAGTCATAATTAATTTATTTTTTTATTTAATACTGAAAAAACTAAATGATGAAATACACAAATAAAAAATATGAAAGAGCCGATTGCTACACTTGCTTGTGGTATCCATATAAGTATTTCATCTGCACCCTCACTTCTTTCTTCAAATTTTATTGAAATAAATACCATTTTAATAAAATAATACGCCATAAAAGCTGAAAAAAAACTTCCTACAGACAAACACCATATTTCTGCAAATCTTCTTTTTTTATTTTCAAGTTTTTCTAAAAATAAAGTTATTCTGATATGAGCCTTGTCATAGAATGTATAAGCTAGTGCAAAAAAAGAGGATGCAGCCATGCTATAACCAGAATATTCTGCAAGCCCTCTTATATAAAAACCAAAAATTCTAGAGCTAATTCCAGTCAAAATAAATACTGCTACCAATATAAGAAATATTGCAGCAATAAAGCCTGAAATTTTATAAATAGCTTTTAAGAAATTATTAATACTATTAATCATAATAAAAAAGGCCATCAATAAATGATGGCCTTTTTTTAATTTATAATATTATTTATAAGCAGCTAAAACAGCTTGTCCTCTAGAACCAGCTCTATCAGCCCATTCTTTAGACATTGTTGCTCCAACTTCTTTAAAGAGTTTATTCAAAGCTGAATTTACTTTGCCAACCTTCATCCCTGCATCAGCTAAAGCTTTTTTATCTGCTTTGTTTCCTTTTTTAGATAATGCCCAACCTTTTTTTTCTGCTTTTGCAGCTTCTGACATTACTAATTTTTGGGTTGCAGAATCTAATTTGTTCCACGCATCTTTATTAACAATTATCATATTTTTTGGGTACCATGCGGCTATATCATAGAAATACTTTACTCCATTTTCCCAAATTTTACTGTTCTTACCAGTGGTTGGTGAAGTAATCATACTTTCAACTGCGCCAGTTGAAAAAGCTTGACTTATTTCAGCAGCTTCAATTTTAGTTGGTGCCATTCCAGTAAGCTCAGCTAATCTAATTAAAGAAGAGTTGTATGCTCTAAATTTCAAACCTTTCAAATCAGCTTGAGAATTTATTTCTTTCTTACTGTAAAGTCCTTGTGCTGGCCATGGTACAGCGTACAAGAATACTAAGCCTTTAGAATCTAAACCTTTAACTATTTCAGGTTTGGAAGCTTTATATAATTTCATAGCGTCGTCATATGATGATGCTAAAAAAGGCTGAGAATCTATCTCCAATAACGGGTCTTCTTTACCCAAGGCAGACATAAATCTTTCTCCTATTTGAGCTTGTCCTGTTCGAACAGCTCTAAAGATTTCTCCTCCTTTGTATAGAGATCCACCAGGATGAGTAACTATTGTTAATTTTCCACCACTTTTATCTGAAACATTTTTAGCAAACTCTGTTGCATTTGCAGAATGAAAGTTTGAAGCACCATAAGCAAGCGCCATATCCCATTTTTCTGCTGAAAATGCTGTATTAGCATTTAATAAAACTGCAAAAAATAATACTAAAACTTTATTAATTATTTTCATTGTTCCTCCATTTATAATTAAGCTATTTCATTATGAAGAGTGGCTAATTGCAATAAAAAAATGTTGTTTCACTGCTTTCAATTGAATTATTATAAAAATTTAATACAATGGTATTAAATTGATAGAACAATCCATTATATTTATACAAATTATATTCATTGATATAATTATGGCTGCAGACAATGCAATAATCATTGGTCTTATTGCTGGAAATTTTGCTCCAAAAAATAGAAAACAAATAATCATGTATGGTGTGTTTGCGGCATTTATTTTTAGAATTATGTTTGCTCTTTCCGCAACTTATTTATTTGAATTTCCAATAATAAAAATTGTAGGTGGAGCCTTATTAGTTTGGATTGTAAATGACCTTAGACAAGATTTGTTTGGTAAAAAAAAGAAAATTAAATCTCCAACTCGAGTATCAAAAGAACCTTCTTTTCTACAGGGTATGTATAAAGTAATTTTTGCAGATTTAACTTTAAGTTTCGATAATGTTATTGGAGTTGTCGGAGCTGCAAAAGATAATTTTGGATTAATGATTTTTGGTTTGTTATTGTCTGTTATTTTAATTGGAACTTTAGCTACATATTTTGCTGAATATATACAAAAGAATAAATGGATAGGTTATGTAGGGCTTATTGTTATTCTTATAGTTGCTATCCAATTAATAATTGGTGGTTTAGATGATTATGGAGTGCTACACATAAACGAAACTTTTAAAAATTACTTTTAAACTTAATAACTATTTTTTCTTTTTGGAAAAGATTTTTTCATAACTTCTTGTTTAAATAATCTTGCAGATTGATCAATAATTCTTCTTAGATTTGCGTATTTTTTTACAAATCTGAAGTTGGTAGGATTTAGGCCTAATAAATCATCAGTGACTAAAACTTGACCATCACAATCAGCAGAAGCACCTATACCTATTGTTGGTACTTTTATTGAGTTTGTAATTTGTTTTGCTAAAGATTTTTCTACACATTCTAGTACAATTGAAAAAACGCCTGAAGAAGAAAGTATTTTAGCATCATTAAAAATTTTACTTTTTTCAGTTTTATTTTTTCCTTTAAATCTAAATTTTCCTTTTTGCGATTGAGGAAGAAGACCTATATGTCCCATAACTTGAACTTTATTTTTAATTAAATGCTTTATAATTTTTATTATCTTTTTTCCACCTTCTAATTTAACTGCATCACATCCTGTTTCAGAAATAATATTTTTTGCATTTTTAAGAGCTTCTTTAGGATTTCTATAAGTTTGATATGGCATATCAACAACCATAAGACTTTTTTTAATTCCCTTCTTTACACTTTTAGAATGTTCAATCATTGTGCTTAAAGAAACTTTTCTCGTTGTATCATAATTATAAAGAACTGAACCTAACGAATCTCCAACCAAAATAATATCACAATGATTATCTAAAATTTCTGCTACATTTTTTGAATATGCAGTAAGACAAATTATTTTTTGTTTATTCTTTTTTTTTACAATTTTTTTTATTTTTGGCGAAAGCATTTTATTCTAACTCAATTGTACTTGGTGGTTTCGATGTTACATCATAAACTACTCTATTAATTCCTTTAATATTATTTATAATTTTATTAGAAATGGATTGCAAAAATTTTTTATTAAAATTAAAAAAATCAGCAGTCATTCCATCCTCAGAAGTGACTGCTCTTAAAAGACATATATGTTCGTAGGTTCTATTGTCTCCCATTACTCCAACAGTTTTAACGGGTAGTAAAGAGGCATAAGCCTGCCAAATTTTATGGTAAAGATTATATTTATGTAAGTGTTTAATAAAATAATAATCCGCTTCTTTTAAGATATTTATCTTTTCCTTAGTTATAATACCTGGCATTCTTATTGCTAAACCAGGACCAGGAAAAGGGTGTCTAGAAATTATTTCCTTTGACAATTTTAACTCTAATCCAAGTTTCCTGACCTCATCCTTAAATAAATATTTTAGTGGCTCAACTAACTTTAGTTTCATTTTTTTTGGTAAACCACCTACATTATGATGTGATTTTATTTTTGAAGTTTGACTTCCAGTCACTGATTTGCTCTCAATTAAATCAGGATATAAGGTTCCCTGGGCTAAGAATTTGATATTTTTTATTTTATTTGCATATCTTTCAAATATTTCGATAAATAAATTTCCAATGATTTTTCTTTTCTTTTCTGGATCAGAAACATTGATTAGTCTGTTAATAAATTCTTTTTCTGCATTTACATAAATTAAATTAATTTTTAGTTTTTTTTTAAATGTGCTCACTACTTGATTTTCTTCATTTTTTCTAAGAAGACCAGTGTTTACAAAAATACACGTAAGTTTTTTACCAATAGCTTTGCTTAATAATTGTGCGACAACACTACTATCTACACCACCAGATAAGGCACATATAACTTTATTCTTACCTATTTGTTTTTTAACATCTTTAATCAATTTTAACTTTTGATGTTTTATTAACCAATTTTTTTTAGCTTTACATATGGAAAATAAAAAATTCTTTAAAAGAATTTTGCCCCTATTAGTATGTGTAACTTCAGGATGAAATTGAACTCCATAGTATTTTTTTTTATTATTTTCAATAATTGTAAATTTAGAATTTTTACTAGATGCAATTACTTTGAAACCATTTGGCAATTTAGATACATGATCAGCATGACTCATCCAAACATTATTAGTATTCTTATTATTAAAAAAATTCTTAATTAATAAACTATTATTAACTTTTTTAATTTCTGCAAAACCAAATTCTCTAAATCTAGATTTTTTAACTCTTCCACCTAGCTCTTTAGAAATAATTTGATGGCCAAAACATATTCCTAGAATAGGTATATTTAAGAAAAGAACTTTTCTATTAAATCTAAATTTATAACTATTATAAACATTTAGTGGTCCACCAGATAAAATTACTCCTATTACATTGGTAAATATTTTTAAACTATTTATTTTTTTATGACTCACAATTTCAGAGAAAACTCCAAGTTCTCTAATTCTTCTAGCTATGAGTTGAGTAAATTGAGAACCAAAATCAATAATTAAAATTTTGTCCAAATTATTGTTTAGACTCATTTTTGGGTTCAATATTTTTTAAATTCTTATTGATAGTTTTTGTTTTTTCACATAGTTCCAAACAGATAATAGTAAAATCTTTAATTAGGTTTTTAACTTCAGAATAATTTGATTTCTTCAACTCAATATTAATTAACATATACATTGCTTCTTCATTATTTGGTTCTAGCAGTAATGTGGTTTTTAAATTTTTTTTTTCTTCTTTTTCATTTTCTTCAGAATTATAAATTTTTGCTAAGTATAGATATGATTGTGCATCTTTAGGATTAAATACAATATTTCTTTGAAACAAAAATTTTGATTCTTCTAATTTTTTTGCATCAAATTTATTTTTAGCATCATTAAAAAAATTTTCCTTTGCTATTGCTAAATTAAAAAAATTTAAAAATAAAATAATACCTAGAATTAGTTTTAATTTATTAAACATTAATATTTGCTATCTTTTTTAATTTCATCAATATTATGTACCATACTTTCATAAAATCCGGCTTTTGTGATTTTTACAAAATTAGGTTTATTTCTTAAATTAATCACATTTTTAGATCCCAAATAACCCATTGATGACTTTAAACCACCAATTAGTTTATAAATAATTTTGTTAACATTTCCTTTAAATTTTACTAATCCTTCTACACCCTCTGGGACATATTTGGATATATCATTTTGTTTTTTTTGAAAATAACGATCAGCTGAACCTTTATTCATTGCTCCAACTGATCCCATGCCTCTAAAATTTTTATAAAGTTTCCCTTTTTTTTTAATTAACTTTCCAGGAGCTTCCAATGTTCCTGCAAACAAAGAGCCTATCATTACAGCATCAGCACCAGCAGCTAGTGCTTTTGCGATATCTCCTGAAAATTTTATTCCACCGTCTGAAATTATTTTAATTTTTCTATTTTTAACACCTTTTTTAACTTCTAAAATTGCACTTAACTGAGGAACACCAATTCCAGCAACCAGTCTTGTTGTGCAAATTGAACCTGGACCAATACCAACTTTAATTATATCTACACCTAATCTAATTAAAAATTTAGCTGCCTCTAATGTCGCTATATTTCCAGCGCATAACGTTGTTTTGTTTGTTTTTTTTTCTATTATCTTTTTAATTATTTCACCAACTTTCTTACTATGGCCGTGAGCAGTATCAACAACAATTAAATCAACTTTTTCTTTTAAGATAGCTTCTGCTCTTTTAAATTCTTGCAGTCCTGCACCTACTGCTGCACCAACTAATAATTTTTTCCTTTTTACTTTTTTAATTTCAGCAATCTGTTTTTTAACATCTAAATTTCTATGGATTACTCCGATGCCTCCTGCTCTAGCCATTGCTATAGCCATCTTTGCTTCTGTAACAGTATCCATTGCTGATGATATTAAGGGTATTTTTAATGATAAATTTTTAGATAATTTTGTCTCAGTGTTTACTTCTGAAGGTAATATTTCAGAATACTTGGGAGCTAGCGTTACATCATCGAAGGTAAGTGCTTCTTTTATAGGATCCATGATCATTTATATATGATTCACACTAAATTTAAAATCTCTATCTCAAATTTTGACAGATAATAAAACTTTCTTTAGAGTTTTTTCGACTAGACTTTGGTTTAAAAACTTTAATTTCTTTAAAAATTAATTTTGCCTTGGAGACTATTTCGTTAAATGTAGACCCCATAAAAATTTTTGATACAAATTTTCCATTATTATTTAACATTTCTCTAGAAAACGACATCGCTTCCTCGCATAGTTCACTTATGTAAATTGAATCCATATTTTTGATTCCTGTAGTGTTTGCTGCCATATCTGACAAAACAACATCCACCTTACATTTAAATAAGTCTTTTATTTTGGACTGATTTTTTTTTTCTGTAAAATCTCCTTTAATCTGAACAATATTATCAATCTTTTCCATATCGTTTAAATCTATAGATACAATTTTACCATTTTTGATTTTTTTTGACGCATATTGTGACCAACTTCCAGGAGCTGCACCAAGATCAATTATCGAAATTCCATTTCTAAAAATTTTGAACTTCTCATCAATTTCAATTAATTTATACGCTGCTCTAGATCTATATCCAGCAATCTTTGCTTGCCTAATGTAAATATCTCTTTTTTGTTTATTGATCCAGTTTTTTGAAATTTTATTTTTCTTCAATTAGTTTCTAAACCTAAGACTTTTGAGTTGTATGTTGTTTTGTAATGTTTTTACATTAATCTTTACATCTTTATTTAATCTCATATCTTTATCACCATCCCATATACCAGCTGCTAGGTGCATAATGCCTATTGTATAATTAGGAAGATAAGGTTCAACAAATGTTTGTAGGTTTTCATCATATTTAGGAAGAAGGTTGCTTGCTATCCAATTGCAATTTAATGGTAAAAATTCTGTATCGATATTGTCAATATAAACACTCATATTAATTGCAAGGCCTTCTGAACCAAAAATCTTTCCAGATTTTAATGTTTGTTGAAGATTTTTTTGCCATGAATTCCATCCTGGCGAGTCATGTTCTAATGAAAAAACACCAATATTAATATGTGGAGCAAAAGCTAACTTTCTAGCTTTATTTAAATCTACTTTAGAACTAATTGCATGTTTAAAATTTTGAGATTTAATTATAGCAAATTTTCCAAATAACCATTTAACTTTAGACGTGATCTTATAACCTGGTCCTAATGTTTGAGTAATGCCAAGTTTTCCTTTATTACAAGCTTCAAAATATAATTCAACTGAACTCCAGTCGTTAACCCATGCATCACAATCAATCCACAAATATTTTTCATAGTTAGGGAAATATCGCGGTAAAAATGCTCTTGAAACTTGACTTTTTAACCATTCTTTTCCTATAACTTTAAATGCTGGAATATCTATATCCCATTCCGCTGATTTAATTTCATCTACTTTTTTTGTTAATAATGATTTTTGATCTTCAGTTAAGCCAGCATCTAAAATGCAGATTGCAACATTTTTACTTTTTTCAAATCTAATTATTGAGTCTAGTAATTCATTTAATAATTCAAAATAATTTGAATCTGCTAAAGAAACAATAACATTTTTTTTCATCTACAATATATCTTCGAGGTCATCATCGTCATTTTTGACTTGCTTGATATTTTTTTGTTTATTAATTTTTCGATAATGTAAAAAGCTTATTGGAATCAAGCTTAAATAAATAAATCCACTTAAAAAAATAACTTTAAATGGATAAATCAGTAATAGGCCAAAAAATAAAACTATACCAAATAACAAAAATACTGTCATACTACGAGGAATTATAATTTTTTTTAATGAATAAGTCGGAAACTTGCTTATCAATAAAAATGAAACTGAAATAAAAAAGACTGGAACTAAAATATTATAGCTTATAATCAAGAAATCAAATCCACTTAAACTAAATATTAATGGCATTAACACAAGAATTCCACCTGCTGGTGACGGAACACCTTCAAAAAAATTATCTTTCCAAGAAGGTTCTTCATTAGAAGAAACATTAAATCTAGCAAGTCTTAAAGCTACACACACTACATAGATTAAACAAAGTAACCATCCAAATTTTCCTAAATTATTTAATGACCAAAAATACATTATAAAAGATGGTGCTACACCAAAACTTATAACATCAGTTAATGAATCTAATTCTTTTCCCACTTTCGATGTACCTTTTATTAGTCTGGCTATTCTACCATCTAGGCCATCTATTAAGGCAGCAAAAATAATTGCAACTATCGAAAGTTCAAATTTTCCATCTAACGCAAATTTAATTGAGCTAAGACCAATACAAACTCCAATTAAAGTAAGCATATTTGGCAATATCATTCTTGCTTTTCTGTCAGATACAATCTTAAAATTATTTTTTGGCTGTTCCATATATTACCTTTTTGCTAATAATGTCTCTCCAGCTATTGTTTTTTGATTGACTTTGACTAGAGGAATATAATTTTCAAAATAAATATCTGCTCTACTACCAAATCTAATTATTCCAATTCTATCACCTTGTTTTAAATTTTGATCTTTTGATATTTCACAAACTATTCTTCTAGCAATTAACCCCGCTATCTGTACTACAATAACATCTTCTCCTTGATTATTGGTAATTTTATAGTAATTGCGCTCATTGTCTTCGCTTGCTTTATCAAGTGAAGCATTAAAAAATTTTCCAGGTTTATAAACTATATCAGAAACTTTTCCATCACATGGTATTCTGTTTACGTGACAATCAAAAACATTCATAAAAATACTTACTTTGGTAAATTTTTTACTTTCAAGGCCCAGTTCTTTTGGTCCTAAAGTTTCATAAACTTGAAGTACTAAACCATCTGCCGGACTAACTAAATAATTATCATCGTTAATAGATATTCTTTCTGGGTCTCTAAAAAAATAATATACCCACACACTTAAAAGCAAACCTAACAAACCTAGAAAGCTGCTAAAAAAATATAAAAAAATTGTTAACAAAATAACTATAACTAAAAATTTATATCCTTCAGTGTGAATCTTTGGAAAAATCTTGTCTAACATAATCTTTAAATTGATAATTGTTCATTAATATGTATATAAAACTCCATAATTCAATTATTAAGATATATAATCAAATATGAGTAAAATTAAGGTAAAAAACCCCATCGTTGAGCTAGATGGCGATGAAATGACAAGAGTAATATGGAATTTTATCAAAAATAAGCTGATCCTACCTTATTTAGATTTAGGTATAGAGTATTTTGATTTAGGCATAAAAAGTAGAGATAATACTTCCGATCAAATCACAATTGATTGTGCTAAAGCTATAAAAAAAAATGGTGTTGGAATTAAATGTGCAACAATAACTCCAGATGAGTCTAGAGTTAAAGAATTTAATCTAAAAAAAATGTGGCGCTCTCCTAATGGAACTATTCGAAATATCATTGGAGGTACTGTTTTTAGAGAGCCAATAATTTGTAAAAATATCCCAAAGCTTGTTCCATCTTGGACAGATCCAGTTATAATTGGTAGACACGCCTTTGGTGATCAATACAGAGCAACCGACTTCAAGGTACCAGGTAAAGGTAAATTGGAAATTAAATGGACCGCAGAAGATGGGAGTGATGAAAAAAAATATGAAGTATTTAATTTTCCAGGCCCAGGAATTGCTTTGTCCATGTACAACTTGGATAAATCTATAGAAGATTTTGCAAGATCTTGTTTTAACTATGGATTGATTAAAAAATGGCCTGTTTATTTTTCGACTAAAAATACAATATTAAAAACTTATGATGGAAGATTTAAAGATATTTTTGCTAATATTTTTGAAAAAGAATTTAAATCAAAATTTGAAAAGAATAAGCTCACATACGAACATAAATTGATTGATGATATGGTTGCCTGTGCAATGAAATGGAGTGGCAAATATATTTGGGCCTGTAAAAATTACGATGGGGATGTTCAATCAGATACTGTAGCTCAAGGCTATGGTTCCCTAGGTTTAATGACTAGTGTTCTTCTTGCGCCAGATGGAAGAACTATGGAATCAGAAGCTGCCCATGGAACTGTTACAAGACACTATAGATTGCATCAACAAGGAAAAGAAACCTCAACAAACCCTATTGCTTCTATTTTTGCTTGGGCAAGAGGTTTAAAACATAGAGGAGATTTAGATAATAATGAAAAACTAATCAATTTTTCATCAACTTTAGAAAAAGTTTGTATTGATACAGTAGAAGGGGGATTAATGACAAAAGATCTAGCTATATTAATTGGGCCTTCAAATAAATATATGACAACTAATCAATTTTTAGATGAACTAGATGGCAAGCTTAAAAAAGATCTTAATTAATTAGGCTTTTAATCTTTTCAAAAGACTCATCTATTTTTTCAACTATAGAACCTCCAGCCTGAGCAAAATCTGCTCTACCTCCACCTCCCTTTCCTCCAATAATTTCAGAGCCAATCTTAACAAGATTAACAGCATCAATTTTTTTTGAAAGCTCCTGTGTTACTCCAACAGCCAAACCAATTTTATTATCTTTGATTGCATAAACAACGA
>Ga0315339_1002731_pt1 | contig 13015 bp, 9 predicted proteins | sample ASW17metaG_FD_204514 | JGI IMG/M metagenome (GOLD analysis project Ga0315339, IMG submission 204514) | Ammonia-oxidizing marine archaeal communities from Pacific Ocean, United States - ASW #17 | ecosystem: Environmental > Aquatic > Marine > Oceanic | place: USA: California | collected 2016-12-05
ACCTCCGCAAACTCCGTCCGCATGACGCCATCGGAATTGTCGAAGAGCAGAGACACTTCGGCGAAATTGCGGGCGCCACGTGCACCGTTGCCTTTGAAGATGACATCGAGCATCTCGCTGCCACGCAAAGCCGAGGCTTTTTGCTCTCCGAGGGCCCATTTGACCGCGTCGATAACATTCGACTTGCCGCAGCCATTGGGACCGACGATGGCCGTCAAGCCCTTGGGGAGATCGAGGTTCGTACGGTCGGCGAACGATTTAAAACCGTGTATTTCGACGCGGGTCAGGCGCATGGAGAGATATCTGCTTCGTTTAGGGAAGGTTCTAGGAAAGCACGAAGGAACGATTCACGTACAGAGGCGTCGGAAGCCTTGCGAGGTGCTGGTGCATGTTCGGCGCAACCCAGGCAGCGACGCAACTCCACAACTTCGCGTCCTCGTGCTGCCGGATCGGCCTCGCCGTCATGCGAAAAGGTTTCACCCTCTCCCAGCGGCTCCTGCTCGGGGTCGAATGCCGCTCCTTGGGAGTACTCAAATCTCGTCGATCGTGGAGATTCTAACGGCAAATCGAGCTGGCGGAATCGGCGCTGCGCTCGCGGTGAGGCGGGATGCAACTCGAGGTTGCTCGGACCGCCTCCGAGGCGCTGGGGCTCCCAGACGTTGTCGCCAGGATCAACTGGCCAGCGGCTGATCCAGCCACGGCGCAGCCGGTCGCCAACCGCCACCGCAAGGTCGCGGCCGTTTTGCCGAGCCTGAGCACCAGCTCCAAGCAACACCACCCGTGCCTGCACCATGCCAGCGGGCTCAAGCCACCAGGTCACGGGGAGCGACTGGCCCAGCCTGTCTTCGATGGACTCTCCGGCTGCCTTTCCCACTCCCAGGTCATGCCAAGCTGCCAACCCAGCGGTGGCCAGTTCCGCCGTCTCCTCGACTGCATCGAGAAAACCCGACGGATCGCCGACCTGATCCGAGTCGGCGAGATCACTCGCCACTCCTGCCTGACGAGATTGCAGTGCATGCCTGAGCAAGCTCAGTGAGCAAGAACCCGCCACGAGTCCAGGTCGTGGCGCCCGGCGCGCGACTTCAACATCCGCAGTGCGCGCGACGATCTCGGGAATCAGGCTGGGATCCAGCTGCGGTCCGTGCACCCGAAGCCGACATGTACGTGTCAGCGAAGGATGAGCAAGGAAGGCGCGCACCAGCTCTGGGTCGGAGCCATCCAGGCAGAGCACGATCCGCGCCCCCACATCGACAGGCATCGCCAGGTGATGTTCGAGTTGCAGGAGGTCCTGCTCGGCGGGCCGTGGCCCGTTCCACAAAACACGCACTTCGTGAGACACGAGCCCCGCCAGATCGCGCAACAACTCGCCGAGAACGGCCATGCGCGCCTCAGCAGGCGCCTTGCGAATCTGCGGCAAGCCCCATGGAGCAACGCACAGACCATGCACCCGGTTGGACGAGGCCAAGGCTTCAAGATCGAGCAATCCTCTCGAATGGGCCAGGGCCACATCTTCGGGAAAAACGTCTGTCATCGCATACGAACTGAGAAGCCCTCTTGAGCCGCGCAATTCCGCCGACACCCCCGGCTGCCCATCAGCAAGCAGGCTCTGAAGAGAGTCCGGAGCGACTCCAACCAGCGAGGGGCGGACCAAGCCCTGCGCGACACCCCGTCGCCGCAACACGTGATCGACCCACTCTCGAAGAAGACTCACGCTCGGATCTCGCAGGCCCGCTGCTGCCAGGCCCTGCTCGACCTCGTTGCCGATCAGGACGGCTTCGCCCCGAGACAGGTCGATTTCGGCTTCGATCAAGTCTGAGATTCGAAGGGCCACCCCTTGCTCGCGCCGACTGCGTGAGCGTGCATACAGGCGTGCCGCTTCTTCATGCCCGGCTGACTGCAGCACCTGCAGCACATGACCCGCGAGCGCTTCGGCGCTGAGTGTTCGCTTGGCTCCAGACAACTCGAGGAAACGGCCGATGACCCGAGACAGATCTTCGGCCTCAAAGGCTGTCGTGCTGGATGCCGCCGGATTCAGGACCGAGAGGGTCCGGCGAATCGAAGCCGTCAGACGCCTGCCATCGAAGGGCAGCGCTCGACCTTCCCGGTCAAGAATGAGCGTGGGCCCGGGGGCGTCAACGTTCCGGCGCACGCAGCCCTCCATCAACAGCAGCCTGCGCACCGGTGGCGGACGAATCAACGGCACCCTTTGCGGACACACCACTGCTGCCAGCGACCTCCGCCGGGTCGCGATCGACAGAAAGCCCGCGACGGACACCCTGGAATCCACCGTCTGGCCCTTTCGGCTCGGCATTCGATTCGTTGTCCGATGAATCCCCGGGCGACAGATCTGCGGCAGGCTGTGCCCCATCCAAAGCACCTGGCCCTCCTGGGTCGGACTCCTTCTGGGGGCGGGAGCCGCCTCGATCCGCATCTCCGATGCCCAGCAAAGGCTTCAGTTCATCCAGGAACTGGTTCACGTCCTTGAACTCGCGGTAAACGCTCGCAAATCGAACGTAGGCCACCTGATCCAGGCCTCGCAAAGCTTCCATGATCAGGTGCCCGATGAACTTGCTGGCCACCTCTTTGTCGAACATCTCGTGCAGTTGGCTCTCGATGTCCGTGACGATGCTCTCGAGCGTGCTGGTCTCGATGGGCCGCTTGTGGCAGGCCACGAGCAGACCCTCCAGGAGCTTCTCTCGGTCAAAAGGAACCCGAGAGCCGTCCTTCTTCACCACACGAAGCGTGGCCTCGCCCGCTTTTTCGTAGGTCGTGAAGCGACCGCCGCACTCGAGGCACTCGCGGCGACGGCGAATGACATCCGCCTCTCCGGAGGTCCTGGAATCCACGACGCGGTCGTCATTTTGCTTGCAGTACGGGCAGCGCATCCCGTCGTCCTCTCCGACTCTGCGTTTGGCTTTTCACTACGTGCCTAGCCGTGGCCCAGTATCACACAACATCTAGGGCATCTGAAAGCTTCAAACCAAACGCGTGGTGTGTTCGAAATCAGTCGCCTAGACGCTGGAAAAAGGCCGATCCATGGGATTCGTGTGACTGCTCGAGGACAAAACTCTTTCCCCGAGGGCGCCCCCCTGCATCCATGTGCACTGTCCCCGTCACTCCTACGAAATACTGGATTCTGCGCAGAAGCTCGGCCATTTCCGAACCCTCCGCACGGGGATCGAAGACCGAGAGGACCGCCCGTGTCGCGTCATAGGTCAAAGCAGCGACATCTGAAGGTGGCTTCCCGAATTCCTCCTCATAAACAGCCACAAAAGCCGCCACAGCGGCAGAACCGTCGGCTTCCGCACGTGCTTCGTCGGGATGGAAGTGGCTGACCCGCCAGGCCCCCCCGGGGTGATTCACCAAGGCCGCCTCCAGCGCAGCCCCCTCCCACTCGGCGGCGCCCAGAAGGACCAGTTCAGCTGCCTCGGGCGAGCGGCTTCCCTCCACCATGCGGAGCACGTCGTCATGCGAAGCCATGATCAGCACCCCCTCAACATCTTCCTCAGCAGCCCGGTCGAGGAGGGAGCCCAGGTCGGAATCCCCGGGGTGGAAGGTGACTTCTCCCATGATCCGACCTCGACGAACATGAAACTCACGCGAAAAAGCTTCCGCGAAATCGAGGCTGTGACGACTCGAAAGATCAACAATCACCGCCACGCGGGACAAGCGCTCTGAATAGCGGGCATGCACAGCCAAGGCGCGGGCCATATCTGCATCACCCGCACAAAAGCGCATGGCATACCCGTTGTTGCGGGTCACCTCGTCGCCTGTCGCAGAGGGAGAGAGAAAAGGCACACGACGTCGACGCGAGACAACCGACGCCGCCAGGGCGCACTCTGTCTTGAGTGGTCCGATGACCACGTTCGCCCCCTGATCAACCAAGGAGTCATAGGCCGCTGTCGTCATGGCCGGCGTTCCACCACTGTCAGCAAAAATCAACGGAGGCCGACTGCCCGGGGGGAGCTCATTCACGGCCAACATCAGCCCTGCCATGGCCTCTTCGCCAAGCTCGGCCGCAGGCCCTGTGGTTGGAAGCAGCACCCCGATCGCAGGCTCAGGCCCACCGCAGGCCCCACACAAGAGCGCCAACGACATCAACAGGGCCTTCATGGCGACTCACCCCGCTGACTCTCCCTGACTCCTTCGTAGCGATACCGCAACCAATCCTCCGAATCGCGCGAGAGCGGGGCGATCAGATCAATCAGGTCGGGCGGATTCAGCGCAGCGAGTGCGTCAAGCGCGGCCAGGCGCACCCAGGGGTCCGGCGAACGCAGTTCGCCGGCCAAGAGCAGCACCGCATCTTGATGTGCGTATTCCCGCAACGCGCGAATCAGAGCCAGCTTGCCCTGTGTCTCCACACGCATGGTCAACGCATCCTGCAAGGCCCCCAGCGACGACAGGGCCGCGAGATCTCCCAATGCGACGGCCGCATTCTTGCACACCTGCCAATCCTGATCGTTCAGCAGCCTCTCCAGTGCAGCCAACCACCGGCGTTCGGTGCGTGGGTCGCCATTCTCGGCCAGCAGCCTCCGGTGCAAATCACGACTCAAACCAATCTTCACACCTCTCACGTTGGTCTCAAGAAGGCTTCGCTCGTCAGGGCGCCAATCAAGAAGACCTGCTTGCGCATCCATGACTGCCAGCAATTCGATCAACCTCGCATGATCGGCATTGTCCAGAAGCCGCTGCGCTTCGATCGAAACGTTTTCGATTGCATAGCGAATTTCGAGTGAAGTTTTTGCGGTCGATAGCTGGGCGAGCAACTCAGAAACGTCGGTTGACCCTCCACTTTCCTGGCCGCCCTGGGCGAGAATGCGCCGAACGATGTCGTCACGTTCACTGCCGTCGGCCAAGTTGCTTGCAAGCACGCCAACCAGCGTCACGATCAACGCCCCCATGATGCCCAGCGACAAGGCCACGCGATGGCGACGCACAGCACGCCAGAATCGTGCAACACGACCCAGTGGACGAGCAGCGATGGGCTCAAAGTTCAAGAACCGCCTCAGATCATCGCCAAGCTCCTCGGCCGTCTCGTAGCGCCTTTGCGGATCTCGCTCGATCGCCTTGAGCACAATCGTCTCGAGTTCACGTGGAATACGCGGTGCCAACTTGCTTGGTGCTGGCGGATCCCCGGTCAGGATGTTCCGAAGGGTCACCGCAACATTCTTGCCAACAAACGGCTGATGCAAGGTGACGCATTCGTAGAGAGTCACACCAAGCGAATAGATGTCGGTCAGTTCATCGACGCGCGCCCGTCGAGAGGAAGCCTGCTCGGGGCTCACATAAGCCGGAGAACCCACGAAGTCTCCGGTTTCAGTCACCGAGACAGCGTCGGACCTCTTGGCCAAACCGAAGTCGGTCAGTTTGATGCGCCCCTCTCGGTCGAGAAGCAAGTTGCTTGGCTTCAAGTCCCGGTGGATAACTCCGTGGGCATGCGCATGGCGCAGGGCGTCAGCAACATCGGCAATGATCGCAGCCATCATCGGGAACGGGTTACGCAAATCGATCACGATGCCTTTCCGGATGCGTGGATCACCCGGCATCGTGCCCATGAGCTTGCGACCACCTGCCCATTTGGTGATGTCCTGATCGAGATGTGGACCCGAGATGCGTACAAAGCGACGCCCGTGCGTCCGAGCCGCCTTGAGCCGATCGATGACTTCGGACATGTCGAGTCCTTCGACATACTCCATGGCCAGGTAACCGGTTCCCTCGGCAACGTTGAATCCGTGCACACTCACGATGCGCGGATGCGAGAGCCTCGCAACCGCCGTGGCCTCGCCACGAAAGCGATCCATCGCGCGCTGGTTGTGCCAAGCCGAGGGCGGCAGGACTTTCAGCGCAACCGTACGGCCTAAAGAGATCTGTTCGGCTTCGAACACGACACCCATACCACCGCGTCCGATCTGTCGCTTGATCCGGTAGCCATCAATGATCGAGCCGACGTGAACGAACACCGAAGCCTCGGCGTGCCCCCCGGACGGTTCCTGCAAATAGGCTTCGCGCTCTGCCGAGAGAGGTGGGTACTCGGACTGGTACTCACCCGTCTCAATCCGCACGTCTCGCTCGAGTCGCCTCACAGGCTCTGCCTGCGTGCGACGCTCGTCGGGCTGTTGGCGCCTCTTGGACATCTCATCAACAGTCTACCCGGAGTCCAGGCCGAGTCACCCGGACGCCCTGGCTACTTCCCGACGCAAAACTCCGAAAAAATGCGGTCCAGGATCTCCTCTTGCACGTCCAGCAACTGATCGTCCTCTTCTTCAAGAATTCTGAAGGCGTCACGAAGTGCCCAGGACAGCAAGGGCAAGGCGCCCTCAAGGGGTAGGTCGGCGGTGCTGGCAAGCACAGGGAGAATGGCCGACGCAGCATCGACATCAGCGCGTGACGCGAGGTCGGGCGCGCTTCCTGAGGGCGAGGCAGCAAAGATTGCCTCCCACAACTCATCGAGGCCAAGCGCACGCAACGCCGAGACATGCACTGCCTGGCCTCCTCCAGCATCAGACAGGCCTGACTCCAAGAGGTCCATCTTGTTGAGTACCGAGACACACCGCCTGGACCCGATCATGCCCACGAGTGTCGAACGGGTCTCCCGGTCCACAGGGCACGCCGCATCGTCGACGAGCAACATCACGGCATGCGACGGCAATGTTGCGACAAAGCGCTGCATGGCAAGTCGGTCCACGGCACCGATCGTCGCGGCATCAGACGAACCCGAAACGATTCCCGGTCCATCGAGCACGCGAAAGCTCCGCCCTGCTCGACTCACACGTGCCTCAAGGGCATCGCGTGTCGTTCCTGCAACCGGTGAGATCGTCGTGCGTGCCCCTGGACACAGCACGCTGAACAAGAGTGACTTGCCTGCATTGGGCGGACCGAACAAGACCACATCGGTTTCGCCATCACGCAGCGGGGCAACACGGCCACGTTTCCCCAGGTTCTCTGCACATGTGCGTACGCGGTTCAAAGACGCCAGCAGCTCTTTCTCGCCGACCTCCTCGGTGTCCTCTTCCTCGAAGTCGACATGAGCTTCAATGAGTGCAAGCGCGTCGAGCAAGGCCGAGCGCAAGTGCCCTCGCTCAGCGGTCTCTCCATGAATCAGGTCTTGGGCTGCTTCTGCAGCATCCTCAGCCGTGGCTGCTTCCATCAAACGCTTGAGCGCAAGCACTTCGGGCAAGTCCATCTTGCCCAGCGCCAGAGCTCGACGCGCAAATTCGCCGCGTGCTGCTGGGCGAGCTCCTCCGGCCACAAAGCGCCGCACCAGTTCCGTGACAACGGCCGGCCAGGCAGGCAAATGGACTTCGACGACGTCTTCGCCTGTGAGTGAACGCGGCGCCCACCACGACAACACCTCGACTGGCAACGGAGCTCCCTCGGCCAGTGACAAGGTCGCCGGCACCACGCAGCCCGGCTCTGGCTTGCATTCCAGAGACAGTGTCGAGAACGCCAGAGAGCGCGCCTTGCTTCCGGACAAACGAACAATGGCCCGCTCTCCGACACCTGCAGCCGTGCAAGGCGCTACGATCGTGTCCGTCGGCGCCGGCGCACTGCTCACAGCTGTCCGAGCAACTCCTGCGCGATGAGCTGTGCCTTGACCTCAGCGCCAGCCGGGGTCACATGGACCGCGTCCTGCCAAAGCTCACCACCCTGCTCCATGAGAGGTGCAAAGTCGAGACAAGGCACCTGCTGCTCTGCGCACACTTCCCGGATGACTTCGTTGTGTTCGCGGATACCTGCGGCCAAGCCCGGCGGGCAATCGGAGTCACTCCAAGCAAGTGTCACCAACACCGGCTGGATCTCATGGGCTCGTGCCACCCCGATGAGGCTCACCAGATTACGGCGGAAGGCCTCTGTGCCGGCTCGGCTTGCGTTCTCTGCCTGCTCAGTGGGCGTCTCTTGGCCTGAACTCGGGGGATGTTGAATGAACCCGTTGATGCCTCCCAACTCTCCGCCCTGCTTCACGTACTCGTCAGTCGCCCCATCCCAGACCTTGCGATAGGGCGTGTAGGCGGAATCAAAATCCGGGTAGCGTCTCGGGCGGAAGTCGTTGGCCGCGTGATAGATCACCACCATGTCCGGCTCGAAGTCCAGGCATCGAAAGGCCAGATTCGCCAGGCTCTCGGCCGAGGTGTAGGACTCAACGCCCGCATTGATCACCTCGACGTCGAGGTCGGGGCGTGCCTCACGCAGTTCCGCTTCAAGCAGAACCGGGTAAGTCTCATCGTCATTGACGAAGGAGGTGTAGGTCGTCGACCCACCCAGGCAAACAATACGGAAACGACCCTCTGGCTTCGGACGCTCGATTTCAGGCCCACGAAAGCCATCCGAGTTCGACGACCGGACCAGCTCTCCCTGACGGGTTCGATTCGGCTTCCATCCGTAGTTCACGTACGGCAAGGGCCGGATCGCCAGGTCTTCAAAGTCAGGCGCGCCGCCCTCCGTCAACCGCCAAGCACCCCAACCGAGAAGCAGCACAATCGCCATCAGCAACACACGAGACTTTTGCGGGCGTGATGACTTGCTCGGCATGGACTCAGGCCTTCGCGGCGGCTGGACTACCTGGCTGACCTGGAACGGGCCAGATTCGACGGATCACCTGGAACTCAAAGATACCGATCAACGACGAGGTGAAGATGTAAAGCGAGAGGCCAGAGGAGTAGCTGTAGAGGAAGAACAGCATGAAGATGGGCATGATCAGGCCCATGATCTTCTGGGTCTGAGCCTGCTGCGCATCGGCCGGCTTGGCCTGGAATCGCATCTGCACCGTGGTGGCGGCCGCCATGAGCAACGGCAGCAAGTTGATCGTCGCCAGCCCAAAGAAACCGAAAGGCATGGCATCAGGCCGCGCCAGATCATCGATCCAGAAGACAAAGGGAGCCTGGCGCAGTTCGATAGACGTTCCGAGAATCTGAAACAAGCTAATCCAGATCGGGAACTGCAAGAAGGTGAGCAAGCAACCTCCGAGTGGAGGTGAAGCACCCTCTGCCTTCAGCAACTTCATCTGCTCTTCGTTGAACTTCTTTGAGTTCTTCTTGTACTTGGCCTTCAACTCGTCGAGCTGTGGTTTCAGTTTGGCCATGACCGTCGAATAACGCGTCATACTCGTCTGCTGCTTACGATTAAGCGGGAACAGCAGCGTCTTCACCAACAACGTCAAAAGGATGATCGCGACACCCCAGTTGCCAATGAGCGAGTGAAAGAAGCGCAGCGTCTGCAGCAGGGTCTTGTTGATCCAGGCCCAGTTGCCATAGGCCGATTCGATCACCGGGCCCAAGAAGCTGTAACCGGGCAGCGCAGCCGTCTCGAGTGCCTGTGGACCGTTGTAAACATCGAAGTCGAAATATTCAGACTCACCTGAGTTCAGCGCGGGCACCCAGAGTTGCAGTTCTACAGCTGCTCCCGGCGTCGTGTCAGACCTCATTTCCATGCGCAAGCGCTCGGCCCCACGCTCGTCGATGGGATTCTTGGCCTGCACATGGCGTTCGAGCTTGAGCATGTCGTCCACGGCCAACGGAACGACCTGCCCAACACGCGTCTCACCCTTGGGGAGCATCATCGAACTGAAATAGTTCGTGATCGTTCCTGCGGCGATCACGCGTTCGCCTTCGTCAATTCGTCGCGAGTCTCCGGTGAGGCTGCTGCCCTCCCATTTCACGACTTCGGGTTCATGCGGCGCTCTCTGCACCACCGCCAACGCCGTGGGCTGTCCGTAGAATGCGGAGCCCGCTTCTTCGTCTACCAGGCCGCGCGCACTTTGCTGCACGAGAGTCATCGGGTCGCTGCGTGCCTCCCCGACGTTTTTCACTTCCAGCACCATGCCGAAGGTGTGCGGCTGCGCCGGATCGTCAAACATCGTGACGGTACGACGGAAAAGATAGCCGTCGGCGGTTTCGTGGCTAAAGACGATCTCGAGCACTCCGCTCGAGTTCTTACGTTGCTCGACGTTCCAGTTGATCTGATCGAGGCCGTAACGCCCACTCCCATCCCGCAGCAAGAAACTGCCGAGGTTTCCGTCGATCTCCCCGAGCAACGGCATCGGAGCCGGGTCATGAGGCGTCACATGGTAATCACGCAAGTCCAGACGGCGGAGCGAGGCGCCACGCGCCTGCCAGACTCCGAGGGTGTCGTACGTCTCGAAGCTGATCTCTTGAGCCGGAGCCCCGGACGCCATCACGGGTGCCGGGTCTCGAGACCGTCCCACGTTGTCCCGCAAGGGCTCGTTCTGCCCGGAACGCGGAACGTCCCTTGCCTGCTGCGAGGCCCCGCCGCTCGACACCTCGCCAGCGGCGACGCTGGACGCTGGTGGGACTTGCTGCTCCTCGGGCGGCTTCGCAAAGCGGCCCAGGTACCACAGCAAGAACAACATGCTCAGAACGAGCGCGATGGGCAGCCGCTGCTTATCCATAGAACTGGGTCAGAATCACTCGGGAAGGGAAAAGGTCTCGTGGGGTGCCGACGCTCTGCGAGGCGACCCAGTCGGATCGGTGGAGAGGCCGCGCTGTCACGGGCCCAAAGGCAAGTCCTGGGGCGGTTCTCTCTGGTGCAGGGCGCGCGCCCTCAGGCGGGCAGGCTCTCGATCAAGATGGCTTCATCGACCAGCATGATGGGAATGCCTCCACGAACCGGGTAGAGCACCTTGCCATCCTGGCGCAGAAGGCCCCCGTCGAGGACCTTCTCAATCTTCTGTCCATCTCGCGATTGCAGCGAGCCGGCCTCGATGGCCGCATTAATACGCGTGATCAGGCCAGCATCCGCCACCTGCACGGGCTCTTTGGTTTCAGGGCACGCGAGGATTTCGAGCAGGTCCTTGTCGAGGTCCGAAGACGTCATGGGGCACTCCTTTTGCTCACTTTGGCAGCAGGCTTCAATCCTGGCATACCGGTCAGGGCGAGAGCATGTCAAACTCGCCCCCCATGAGTCACGGCCCACACACCTGTCGCGTGCTTTTCGCCCTCACCGGGTGCCTGGCACTCCTGAGCCAAGGAACCGCCTGCGCGCCCGAGAGCCCCACGCTGCCCGAGCTTCCCGGGGTCGAAGCACCCGATCCAGAGGGCTCAGAGAAGGCCCTGTGGTTCTGGCGCGATGTCCTCAGCGCGCCTCTTCCTGGCGAAGCACCCCCTCGCATGGACCTCCTTCTTCTGGAGCCACCGGCTGCGACCCTCAACGCTCTCACCACGCTCTCGGACAGCGACGACCCGGCCACGCTCACAACGTTGATGGCCGCCTTACGCCATCGACAAGAAGCGGTTGCCTGCGCCGCAGCTCGTGAACTGGGCACCCGAGGTGAACGGGCCGCGATTCCTCGATTGATCAAATCCATCGGCCCCTACCCGGTCGATTACGACGTACCGATCACCGTGCGGGCCGCGAGTGCTTCGGCACTTGCACGCATGGGAAACCCTGCTGGCATGCCGCTGATTCTGACCATCCTTGCGGAAGGAACAGAACTCGAGGCAGATCGCACGCGCCTGCCATGGACAGAGACCACGCGCATGGCGTTCGTACAAGAGCTTGCGCTTGAAGGTCTTGTCGCCATGGCTGGCACGGACTTTGGATTCAGCCCCGATGGATCTGTGCCCGACAAGGCGGCAGCTGCCATGCGTGCCTCGGAATGGTGGGAGCTGAACCGCATGCGCCTCTGGATGGCCTGCGAGTTGCCCGAGAGTCCCGGACTTGTGACGCGCACACGGTTGCTCGTCGCACATCTGCGTTCCTATCAACTGCGCCAGATTGACGGCGCCATCTACGCACTCCGGCAACTTGGCCCGGGGGTGACCCCTTTCCTTAGAGAAGGGCTCCGGTCACAAGATGACTATGTTCGCCTGCATGTTCTCGATGTGATGGCCGAACTCGCCAAGGTTGTCGATCGGAAGGCATGCGGACGACTCGCTGTCCTCGCCTCGGGGCCGCTGCTTCAAGACCCCTCACCGGTCATCGCAGCACGTGCCGCTCAGGTGTGTGGCGCCGCGCAGGTTGCCGATCCACTCATCAACGCCCTGGAGATGAGAAACGAAGCGGAAGTGCGCCTCGCCGTGATCGATGCCCTGGCTGCTTCACGTCTCTCAAGTGCCCTTGACGCCCTGACCGACTGGGCTTCGACGCCAGAGGCACGCAACGCCTTGCCTGGTCACCGCGTTTCCCTGGAAGCCGCTCTTCTGGCGCTGGACCCCAACCATCCTTCGGATGGTTTTCTCGAAATGCTCATGAGCGAGAACGATGCCGTGAGCTATCCCGCCATCGAGCGGCTCATTGCGATGACTGGCTCGGACCACGGACTCGACCCCAGTCAGTCCCTGGCGGAGCGAGAACAGGCTCTGCAGAGTGCGAAGGCAGCCCTCGCCACTCGCTGAGACGCGCTGCAGTCAGCAGGCTCGTGCTCAGGCGTCCGAGTAGAACAACCCGTCGACCCAGGCGGCACGGTCTCCCGCGTCCAGATCACCCGCATCCAGTGTGATCAGTTCAATGAGTTGACCGGCTTCAAGACCATCAACACGCAAGTCCTTCGGGGCGTCACCTTCGCGGAAGAGCCCCGTCGACGCTCTGGACGTTCCATCGACCAAGATTTCAAAGGTCACCGAAGCCTCGGCCGGCAAGTCAAACACCTCGTCCACCAATCCCACCGTGACTCTCAACCCGCTCACGTCTTCAGGCACGACGTATCCCAGTCGTGCGTTGGCGTGCACGCCAAGCCCTGTCGTTCGCAAAAGGCCACCCACTCGGAGAGCTTGCCCACTCACAGACAGTTCACGACGCCAGGGAAAGAGCACCGCTTCGGGGCCACCCAGAGCCGGCCATTCTTCGACCACAGCGGGATCGAGACGACTCAAGGGCGTCATGCGCCCCTCGCGCCTGTGGGGAAGCAAAGACGCAATCACAGAGCCAGGTAGGGCGAGCGACGTCGCGAACTGTGTTTCGAAAAGGAACACGCCATCTGACACGTCTCTCAGCGCAGCCTCGAAGAGCGAGCCCCCCATCAAACGCACGGTCATCGGCAAACCTTCGAGCGGCTGCCCCG
>Ga0315339_1002732_pt1 | contig 13011 bp, 15 predicted proteins | sample ASW17metaG_FD_204514 | JGI IMG/M metagenome (GOLD analysis project Ga0315339, IMG submission 204514) | Ammonia-oxidizing marine archaeal communities from Pacific Ocean, United States - ASW #17 | ecosystem: Environmental > Aquatic > Marine > Oceanic | place: USA: California | collected 2016-12-05
CCAAATCCGGCAGCGGCGTTCCCTCTTCATCAAACAGATACTCGATACACGGCAGCCCTGTTACCGCCCGTATCCGCGACAATAACCGTTTCGCGACGTGCCATTTCTTGCAAACCACGATCATCAACTCGCGTTCGCGGCCGAGGGTCGATTCAGTTTCCCAGAAACGCGGCGCAAAGCGGCGGCCGATCCGCCCGCGCCCGGCCAAAAACCGGAACAAGCTGGCCCCCTCATTCGATATCTGGAACTCTTCCTTGTCGCTGGCGTAGAGATCGCCCAGCCGTCGTTTCAGGCTATGAGCACCCGGTGAAATCTTGCGGGCGAACAAAAAGTCCTGGCTCAGCAACAAATCATAGTGATCGTCATAAAATGTCACCGGCATGCCATAATCGGTGAACATCAGAAAGGTCAGCGTCCGCGTGCGGATTTCCTTCTCGGGCACCAGATGCGGCACCAGCGTCTGAAAAAATGTTTCATCCGGTATCCAGGTCGTCTGGAAAAACCGCATGACGTCTTTACGCTTGCGACAGAAATCCAGAATCCATTCCACCGTGCGCCGCCGCAAGCACCACCACTGCGACCCGATCATAATTTGCAGATCCGCCGGGATGTCCCGCTTTAGCCCGAGTTTTCGCTGGAGATTCACAGAGGCATAGAACAAGAACTTGTTTTTACGTTCGTTGAAAAAATGCCGGTAATGCAGCCGGTCGCCCTTCATCCCAGTCTTGATCCAATCGCTGGCGAAGAAATCAAAGCTTTCGATATAATCGACGTCTTCGGCATCCAGAAAGTGATGCGCGTATTCGGCCGATTTAATCGACATGCAATCGCCGGACAGCATGTAGAAATGCGTGGCGCGCGGAAACGCATCTACCGCCGCCTCAACCGCAAGCAACGTCGCCTCAACCAGCGACCATTCCCCCCAGCCGCACTTGCACCGGCGTTGCGTAAAAACCACATGGCTATTGCCCTTTAGCTTGGCCCGGATGCGGCTGTAATGCTCTGGTTTCGCCCGCGCATCAAAGTGAATCGCTATGTAATCACCCTTCGCCGTTAGGCGTTGGGCCTGGCGGATAATCGACTCTGGATCCTTGTGGCAGAGCAAAATGAAGGCGATTTTTGCCATTTTGGAAACGGTTACCTTGGTTTACTGCGAATTGTTTGCATAGATATCGTAACCAACCATTGAAAAAACAGAGTTTATTTGTTCTTTTCTGCGCAAATATGTCTGGCCCGCCGTTTTGGAAGGGTCGGCTAAAGGAGGCGACGAGTTATGGGTTTTCCCGGCACCTGGATGACCGAGAGCGAAAGCATGGTGTACCGTGTGGTTCCCAAATGCGCTTGCTCGACCATCGGGCAGATCATGTATTACTCCGATCACGGTGAATTCTTTGACGGCGACATTCATGATGCCACTGCCGGAATGCATAAATGGGCGATAGAGGAAAGTCAGGCGAAGATTTCCAAAAATGTGCAGGAACATCAATCCTACGCGTTCACCTGCGTGCGTAATCCCTACACCCGGATTCTAAGCTCGTTCTTTGACAAAATCTGCGGCATTCAGCGTAACGGAAAACGCTATCGCGGCAATCTGGTTCCCTTGCTGGTGCAGAAATACGGGATCGAAGTTGGCGGCGATGACGGCAAGGATGAGTTTGATCAAATCCAATCGTTTCGCCGTTTTCTGTTGTTTGCGCGCGATACCATCCGCTGGCGCCGCCCGATGGATCCTGACATTCACTGGTCAGCGATGTCTGGCCATGTATCGACATTTATCGTGAACGGCGGGCTTTACGACCATATCGTGCATACCGAAGCCTTTAACGAAGGCATGCAGGTGGTTCTGGACGCGACTGATAATGCCCATGAGGTCGATCTGGCAAAAATCCCCCGTTTCAATGAATCCGAAGGCCACGGGCCCAAACGCGCCCACCCGGTCGAAGATTACTTTGACGATCTGTCGATGCATCTGGTCTATGAAATCTACAAACGTGACTTCAACGTTTTCAAATATGACTTTGAAAATCCAGGTAACAAGATGCCAATTGCCGAGATTGATCTGGATGAGGTCCACGCCAAGCTAGGCGACTAGGACCTACGATGGGGGTTGATTTCAGCGCAGCTTTGGCGGCTTGTCCGGGTCCAGACCGGGGGCGCTTGGATGTACTGCGGCGGGTACCAGTTCCGGCAAATCAAACCGCAAGCCGACCTTGGCCAGCTTTGCTGCGACCGGATCAGACGCGTCAAAAAATCCGACGTCCAATTCGCCCGCATCCAGCCCGGAGAACGTCAGCGCTTCGCCGACGGCTCCGGCAAGGGCGTTCTCGGCCCCCGGTGCCGCGTCGATAAAGGCCAGCAGATGCCCCGGACGTGCGGGCGCATAGGTGACAGAGGCCAAATAGGCCATACGCGCCACGCCCTGCACCATCGCCAATTTCGCATCCAGCGCGGTCAGCAAGACCTCTGGCAGGCCGCTGGGCGAGGCTATTTCTATCGGGCGCGCGTCAATCTCGGAGGGGCGGTTGCCCAGCGTTTCGGTCAGCCAATCAACCGCCGCAGCCGGGATCAGGATCGACGAGGGCGCAACATCCAGGTTCAGCCCCAGCCCAATCCCCTGCCCCGCCAACATCGTCGCAATCGCCCGGCCTGACAGGGCCGCATAAGGCGCAGGTTGGCCCACGAATGCACTCAGCCGATCCTCCTGATCGAAGATCAGAATAAACGTACCATCGGCCACCTCAAAGGTTTCCGGGGTTATGTCGTCGCCCACCGGGTCCGCCGCCAGCAGCACAAACAACTCTGCATCCGCCAGCCGTTCAAAGAATCGCAGACGGTCGGCGTCATTCCCGGCCTCCATCGCCGCATGGGCCGTATCAAGCACAGTATCAGTCATTCATCACCTCTTTCACACGGGCACGCAGGATGGGCAGCAGATCGTTTTCAAACCACGGGTTCTTTTTTAGCCAGCCAGTATTTCTCCAGCTCGGGTGGGGCAAGGGGAACAGCTCTGGTGCATGGTCCTGCCACGCCGCAACCGTTTCAGTGACGCCGATTTTCACGCCTAAATGCCACTTTTGCGCGTAGCCGCCCACCAATAACGTCAACCGCATCTGCGGCATGGCGGCCATAACTTGACTGTGCCAAGTCTTGGCGCAAATCCGGGGCGGCGGCAGGTCCGAACCCTTAGCATCGTAGCCCGGGAAACAAAACGCCATCGGCACAATCGCAACCCGGTTTTGGTCATAAAACTCTGCACTACTAAGCCCCAACCAGTCGCGCAGCCGATCGCCCGAGGGGTCGTCAAACGGCTTGCCCGACAGATGTACCCGCATCCCGGGTGCCTGCCCCGCAATCAATATTCGCGCGCCGCTGTTGAACCAGACCACCGGTCGTGGCGCATGCGCGCTTGCGGTGGCGGCAAATTGTTGCTGGCACAGGCTGCAGGAGGCGATCTCTCGCTTTAGTTTATCGAGGGCGAGCATGGGGATGAGGTAGTGCAAAACCACCCTCATCCGCAATGGTCGTAGAATTTTCTTGACTCATTTCGATATTTCTAGTTTTTTAGAAATATGAAAACACATCGCGACTCACATCTGTCTGTTGAACAGGCTGCCTCGACCTTTGCTGCGCTTGGGTCTGAACAACGCCTTGGCGTGCTGAACCTGCTGGTGCGTGCCGGCCCCGAGGGGCTGAGCATTGGTGAACTTGGCGCGCGTTCCGGCGTCACCGGGTCGACCCTGACCCATCACATGAAAATCCTGACGCAGGCCGGGTTGGTCAGCCAGGAACGTCGGGGGAGGTCGATCATTTGCGCCGCGGCGGCCTATGACGAGATGAAGGCGCTGTCGAAATATCTGCTGTCGGAATGCTGTGCGGATAGCACCAGCGACCACACTGGCGACCACAAGGACCATAGCCATGACTGACATGACCCAAAAAATGCCCCGCCTGCCCGGCCTGTGGAAACGGCTTGATAAGGCGTGGCTGTTCATTCTGATGATCCCCGTTGTGGTGGCCGTATTGGACCCACCGCAGCTTTGGCCAACCTTGGTCTTTGCAGCCAATGCCATCGCCCATACCGGTGTCTTCATCGTCGTTGCGATTAGTCTGGTGGCCTATGTCAAAGCGACCGGGGCAGAGACTCTGCTGGCCAAAGCATTTGAGGGCAGCCCGGTGCGGATGATCTTTCTGGCCGCTTTACTGGGCGGCCTGTCGCCCTTTTGCTCTTGCGAGGTTATTCCCTTTATCGCCGCGCTTTTGGCGCTTGGCGCGCCTTTGTCGGCTGTGATGGCGTTTTGGCTGGCCTCGCCCCTGATGGACCCGGCGATGTTCACCATCACCTGGGCAGAGCTTGGGTTGGATTTCGCAGCCGCCAAGGCAATCTCGGCCGTTGGTCTCGGTATCTTTGGCGGCTTCGTCACCATGGCCTTTGCGCGTAGCGTCGTCTTTGCCGACCCTCTGCGTGAAAAGCCGCAGGTTGGCGGCTGTTGCGGTGTCAAAAAGCCGTTCCAGGGCCGTCCGGTTTGGCAATTCTGGACCGAAGCTGATCGCCGTCAGGTATTCAAGGATACGTGGCTGGAAAACGCACTATTCCTGTTCAAATGGCTATTGCTGGCCTATCTGTTCGAGGCCCTGATGCTGACCTATGTTCCGGCGGAAACCATTGCGCAGGCACTGGGCGGCAGCGGGATTGGCACGGTCATCATCGCGGCATTGGTGGGCATGCCCGCCTATCTGAACGGCTACGCCGCCGTTGGCCTGCTAAGTGGTCTGCTGGATCAAGGCATGGCACCGGGCGCGGCGATGTCCTTTGTGCTGGCCGGGGGCGTTAGCTGTATCCCCGCCGCCATCGCGGTTTGGGCGTTGGTCAAGCCAAGGGTGTTTGTGGCCTATCTGGGCATCGCCCTGACCGGGTCGATCATTGCCGGGATGCTGTACGGGGCCTACGCCTAGCTTGCGAAGTTCACGATCAACGTGATCCCCAACAGGATTGCAATCCACAATACCATCGCCCCGGTCGGCCAGACCTGGGCGATGCGCCCTTCGGGGCCGTGGCTACGGTACAGCCTGCGCCAAATCCCGTTCAACCCGCTTTCGATCAGGTTTGCCTGTGTGGTCCAAATTCGGCCGACTATTGCCGAAATACCGGCAATAAGACGCGGCAACCAACGCCGGTAGGTCACATCAGAATCCAGATTCACCGATCTCAGCTCTGGCGGATAAATGCCTGTGCGCATCAACACAGCAAAGGCCAGCGCCGAGAAGAACAGCAGTTGCAGCTGCTGCACCACATGGCTGGTCGTATAGTTTTCATACTTTACCGGATACGGCAGCAGATCATACAGCGGGGCCGGAAAAACACCAATTGCGACACACAAAAACGCGGTCAGTCCCATCGCTAGTAGCATGTGCAACGGGGCCTCTTTGGGGCGTTTGCCGCTGTCATGGGCGAAGAAGGCAAAATAGGGGATCTTGATGCCGGAATGGTGGAACACACCCGCCGAGGCAAACAGCAGGATCGCCCAGACCACATAGTGGCCTTCCTTGGCGGAGGCCGACAGGATCAGCGACTTGGTCACAAAGCCCGAAAACAGCGGGAAGGCCGAAATAGAGGCTGCGCCGACAACGCAAAAGATCATTGTAAGCGGCATGGTTTTGTACAACCCGCCCAGCTCTGATCCTTTGGCAGTGCCGGTTCGGAACAGCACGGCTCCGATGCTCATGAACAGCAGCGCCTTATAGAGGATATGCGCAAAAGCATGCGCAGCCGTACCGTTCAGCGCCAGTTCCGTACCAACGCCCACACCGACGACCATAAAGCCCAGTTGGTTGTTCAGGCTATAGGCCAGAACCCGGCGCAAATCGTTCTCGATCACCGCATAGAAGATCGGGAACAGCGTCATGACCGCGCCGATATAGATCAGCAATTCGGTGCCGGGAAAACCACGCGCCAGCGAATAAACCGCCAATTTCGTGGTAAAGGCTGACAACACCACGGTGCCGGTGACGGTTGCCGCTGGATAGCTGTCTTGCAGCCAGTTGTGCAGCAATGGAAAGGCGCATTTGATACCGAAAGCCAGAAAAATCAGCCAAGTGCCCAAACTGCCCAGCGTCATCTTTTCAAACACTAATGACCCGGTTTCCCGGTAGAACAGCGCAGCACCCGCCAGCAGGATCACGCCCGACGATACCTGGATGATCAGATAGCGCATACCGGTGTGATAGGCCCCTTCGGTGCGGCGTGCCCAGATCAGGAAAACAGACGCAATCGCCGTGCCTTCCCAGTAGAAAAACAGCGTCAAAAGATCGCCAGCAAACACTGCACCAATGGCAGAGCCCGCATAAAGCAGCGCCACGAATTGCTGGACCGTATCGCGCACATGCCACGCGTAAAGATTGCCCAGAAACGCCGCGACGCAAAAGATCAGCGCAAAGACGCGCGACAGCTTGTCGACGCGCATGAATTCAAGGTCAAAGCCCATCAGGCCTGCGGTCCAAAGCTGTCCCTCGGGCAAAGACCAGACCATGAAACCCGCAACGACAGGAATGATCAACGACAGGGCGGCGCGCGCGGGCCCCTTAGGCAATGCCAGCAGGATCAGCGCCCCCGCAAAGAACAGAAACGCGATTGGGACGGCCTCAATCATCGTGATTGATCCTTTCCAGTTGATCCTCTGGGTAAGCTTCGGATTCGGTGTCGTGTGGGGCGTAATAGTCTTCGTCGCGTTTCAGAAACAGCCGCATGACCTTGGCGCAGACAACCAGCGCGGCGCACATGAAAAAGCCATAGAGTGCGTAAAAGCCGGGGAAGTCCTCGACACTGACGTAGCTGTGTTTTTCATACGAAAAATCTGCCAGGAACAGGATCGCACACAGGGCGTACAGGCCATAGACCAGCCGGTTGACCTTGTGCTTTTCGTCGGTCCACAAAAAGGCCCGTGCCAGGGGCGAAAACGTCTTGGGGTCGTCTTTGGCGTTCATGTCCGTTCCCCTTATTTCGCAACGATCGGTGCCAGGAATTCCTGAACAGCACCGGCATAAAAGAACAGGATCACACAGCCCAGCGCCGTGATGGCGGGCGGGGCCCAGACCAGCGGTCCGGCCTCTGCCATCTTGGGTGGCATGGTGTCCTTGCCCAGGAAAAAGCCCTTGGCGACCAGCGGCAGCAGGTAAGCCACGTTCAACAAAGAGCTGACCATCAGAATGGCGATCATGATTTGTTGCCCGGCGTCCGCAGAGCCAACAATCAACAGCCATTTAGACCAAGACCCGGCAAACGGCGGTAGGCCGATGATGGACAACGCGCCAATCAGAAAGGCGATAAAGGTGATCGGCATCGCCCGGCCCAACCCAGTCATTTGGCTGATATTCGTCTTATGCGTGGCGACATAGATCGACCCGGCGCACATGAACAACGTGATCTTGCCCAGCGCATGCGTCGCGATATGCAACCCGCCGCCCAGCGCGCCCATAGACGTCGCCAGCGCCATGCCCAGCGTGATATAGCTGAGCTGTGAAATCGTCGAATAGGCCAGCCGCGCCTTCAGGTTATCCTTGGTCAACGCGACGACAGAGGCCGCGACGATGGAAAACGCCGCCAACCACATCAGCCACTCTGACGCGCCGGATTCGGCCAGAAAATCGATGCCAAAAATATAGATGCCCACCTTCAGCATCGTGAACACGCCCGCCTTCACAACGGCCACAGCGTGCAGCAACGCCGAAACCGGCGTCGGCGCGACCATCGCGGCAGGTAACCAACGGTGAAACGGCATCAACGCGGCCTTGCCGATGCCAAAGGCGTAGAGTCCCAGCAAAACGGCGACCATCGGCCCGGCGATGTGCCCCTCAAGAATGCCGCCCTTGGTGAAATCAAGTGTGCCCGTGATGGAAAAGGTCCAGACAATCGCAACCAGTTGCAGGCCAATCGACGTCCCGATCAGGATGCCCAGATAGGTCCGCGCGCCCTTGATGGAGTCTGCGGTGCCCTTGTGAGCCACCAGCGGATAGGTCGAAACTGTCAGCGCCTCATAAAACAGGAACAATGTGAACATGTTAGCAGAAAAGGCGATGCCCATCACGGTAGAAATCGCAAAGGCGAAACAGGCAAAGAAACGCGCGTGATGCTTTTCATCGTTCCCGCGCATGTAACCGATGCCGTACAGATGCGTCAGTATCCAAAGCCCGCTGGCGATGATGGCGAACATCAGGCCCAAAGGCTCGACATTAAACGCCAGATCAAGACCCGGCATGACCGTTATCAGGGTGAAGGTTTCGCTGGTGCCGTTGCCCTCATTCACAAGGATTTGCAGCACGGTCAGAAAGGTCAGAACCGCGGCGGCCAGCGTCAGCCCGTCACGCAGATTGGGGCTGTTGCGGAACACATAGTTGGTAATCACCGCCAGCAGCGGGATCAGCATCGACAGCAGGATGGCGGTGTTGGTTTCGATCATCATTCCCAGCCCTAATGTCCCGCCATGACGGCCGGTTCGCCCAGCAGACCCTGCGCCGCCGTTGTTGCCGCGCTCATCGTCAAATCAGTGTTGATGCCAAAGTAGATGCAGCCCAATGCCATGATCCAAAGCGGGATCAGCATCGACATCGGGGCCTCTTGGACATGGAATTTGTCATCCGCCGGAGCCATCAGATACAGTATCTCGACCATGCGCCAGACATAGACCACCGCCAGCAAAGACGAGGCCACGATCATCAGCGCAATTGGCCACCAATTCAGTTCAAGTGCGGCCTGCACCAGCACCCATTTGCTGATGAACCCCGCCGTGCCCGGCACCCCGATCAGGCTAAGCCCGGCAATAACCATCGCCGCACTTGTCAACGGCATCGACCGCCCCAGCCCCGGCAGCCGGTCATAAAATGACCCGCCCGCCCGCAGCACAAAGGCCCCAACGCCCATGAACAACGCGGCCTTGGTGACGCCGTGGTTGAATAGATGCACGATGCTCGCCGTCAGGCCGGTTTCCGACAAAAATCCAATGCCCAGAAGGATATAGCCGATCTGGGCAATGCTGGAATAGGCCAGCATGCGTTTCAGGTCAGACTGAAAGATCGCGATAAAACTGGCGGCGAACATCGCCAGCAGCGCGAAGGGCACGATGATGTAGAACAGCGTGTTGACCGCAAAGGGAAAGCCCGGCTGAAACACGGTAAAGATGAACCGCATCAGCACGTAGATCGCCACCTTGGTGGCCGTCGCCGCCAGAAACGACGTCACGGCCGAGGGCGCAAAGGTATAGGCGTTTGGCAGCCACAGATGCAGCGGATAAATCGCCACCTTCAGGCCGACGCCAACCACAATAAAGGCAAACGCGGACCGCACGGTGCGATTGCTGCCCTGCTCGGCAATCCGGTCAGCGATGTCGGCCATATTCAGCGTGCCGGTCGCCATATACAGCAGGCCAATCCCGATCACAAAGAACGTCGCGCCGATGGTGCCCATCATCAGATAATCAAGCGAAGCCGTCAGCGCGCGCTTATCCCGAAACGACCCCTGCGCGATCAGCACGTATGTGGACAGCGACGAGATTTCCAGGAAAACAAACACGTTGAACGCATCGCCAGTGACAGTGACCCCCATCAGACCCGTCACACACAGCAGATAAGCGGTGTAAAACAGCGTATGTTGGCGCTTTGGCACCTCTGCCGCAACGCTGGTGCGCGCGTAGGGCAAAACCACCGTGCTGATGCCAGACACCAGCAACAGCACAAAGGCATTGGCCGCATCAACGCGGTATTCAATGCCCAAGGGCGGAGCCCAACCGCCAAGGTGATAGGAAATCACGCTGCCGTCGATAACCTGCATCAACAGCAGGAACGACACCACCGTCGACACAATGCTGGCGGCAAAGGCAATCGGCCAGGCCAAACCGCGGCTGCCGATCAGCACGATCAGCGGGGCCGCCATAAACGGCACCAGAATGACCAGAACCGGCAGATGATCAACCAATGTCAGCGCGACATGCGCGTGATCCGCCGCAGTCGCGGCCCCATGAGAGACGTCTGTTGCCATTACGCGCGTCCGCCCATCGCTTCGCCGTGAATTTTATTGTCTGCGCGTGCGATTGCGCTTTCGATTTCCAGCAAACCAGCCTCTTCTATCGTGCCGTATTCCTCGCGGATGCGGACAATCAGCGCCAGCGCCAGCGACGTCGTCGCGATGCCGACCACAATCGCCGTCAGGATCAGAACATGCGGCAGCGGGTTGGAATAAATCACATCGGGGTCGACCTTCATGTCGGTCGGAAAGATCGGCGCGGTGCCGCCGGTGATCTTACCCATAGAGATGTACAGCATGAAGACAGAGGTCTGAAAGATGTTCAGCCCAACCAGCTTTTTCACCAGGTTGCCGCGCGCGACTACGATATACAGGCCAGTCATCATCAGCACGATGAACAGCCAATAGTTCATGTGACCGACGATGAAATCCCAGGTAAATTCTTCAAACATCACCATTCCTCATCGCTGATAACCGGCGTGCGGGCAGCAAAGGCGTAATAAACCGCGACCATGACCCCGGTCACCGTGACCCCGACACCGAATTCCACGATCAGAATGCCCCAGTGCTGGCCATGTGACGGGTGATGCGGGCTGAAGGCCGCATAATCCAGATAGTTATAGCCCATGAACAGGCTAAATACGCCGGTGCCCGCGTAGATCAGCACGCCCAGCGCGACCAGCTTATGCACGAGCCAGGGCGGGAACACTTGCTGTACCTTGGCAAGGCTGAACACGATGCCATAGATGATAAAGGCCACGGCCATGATCACCCCGGCCTGAAAGCCTCCGCCGGGGGAATAGTCGCCGTGAAACTGCACATACAGCGCAAAAAGAATGATGGTTCCGACCAACAGTTTGGTCACAACGCGCAGGATCAGGTGATGCTGCATTAGCCCTGCCCCCTTTCTTCGTCGCTAGCTTCGTCATCTTCTTCGTCCTCGCGGCGGCGGCGTTTCAGCCCGCTTAACAGCAGCAGAACGCCAACGCCCGCCGTGAATACCACGCCGGTTTCGCCCAACGTGTCATAGCCGCGATAGCTGGCTAAAATCGCTGTAACCACGTTGGGCACACCAATTTCATGCTGCGAACGCTCCATGTATTCAGGATAGACATGCGTCATCGCGGGGGCATCCGGCGACCCAAAACTCGGCATGTCCAGAGTGCCGTAAAACAGCGCGGCACCAACGACCAGCACGACAAACAATGGGATCATCGGCGATTGCTTTGTGCTGCGTTCATGCCGGGTGGTCAGCGCCAGCGTGCTTAGCATCAACACCGTTGAAATGCCCGCGCCCACCGCAGCCTCGGTAAAGGCCACGTCGACCGCATCCAGCGTCACAAACAAAAGCGCTGACAGCAAGGTGAACACACCAGACAGCATCGCAACCGCAAACAGGCTGCGGGTGCGCACCACGGCCAGTGCCGTGACCACCAGCATGGTGAACAAGGTTATGGTAATGAACGTTTCGATGACCCTTTGCCCCTTATCCCCGGTTCACATGTATCAGTTCTTAGGCTCGGCACCGGTCAGGCCCGGTGCCTCTGTCGGGCGCTGGCCGGATACCAGCGCCGCATTGGCCACCGCATGGGTTGCGGTTGGCCCGGTGATAAACAGGAAAATGCCAATGATGATCAGCTTGACGGTCACCAGTGTCAGCCCAGCCTGTACACACATCCCTGCCAGCAACAGGATCATCCCGGCGGATTCCGATATCGACGCCGCATGCAGCCGCGACCAGAAATCTGGAAAACGGTACATGCCAATGGCCCCGATGATGGTAAAGAACGCGCCAGAAATGATCAGCGCCCAACTGACAGCCTCTAGCACCATGTCCAGACCGCTCATTCTTCGACCTTCCTCTCAAGGCTTTCGCGCGGGATATCCCCGATAGCACGGTAGCGAAAGAATTTCAGAACCGCGATGGTGCCGACAAAGTTGATCAGCGCATAAAGCAACGCGATATCAAGGAAATCCGGCCGCCCGGTCAGAAACCCCAGAACGCCGATGAACAGAACAGTGTGTGTGCCAAACGAATTGACCGCCAACACCCGATCATACAACGTTGGCCCGGCAAAAAGGCGCACCATCACAAGGAGCATCGCGATAACGATCGCAACCGCCGCGACAATAAACATAGGGTGCACAATCATGATGTTGCCTCTGTCGCGCTGACCCGCGCATCCATATCGGCCAGTGCATCCATGTCATCGTCGGAATAGTCAACCGCATGCACCAGAAACTGCCCCGGTTCGACCTCGACAGAGATTGTTCCGGGCGTCAGCGTGATGGAATTGGCGTAAATCACCTGCCCCAGATCGGTTTTCTGTGTGTAAGGCACGGTAAACAGATGTTGGCGCAGCGACAGATCGCCCCGCAAGATGATCTTGGTCACGGCCCAGTTTGCCTTGGCGATTTCGATCATCAGCCAGCCCAGGTATTTCAGAGTCGCAAAAGGGTTAAGCCGCAGGTCGATTTTGTCATCATCAACGGCATCCATCCGCCGTGTTACGATCATCGCCAAGATGACAGACGCCGCACCAAAGCCAATGATCATTGGCTTATACAGCCCTGACATCAGCAGCCATAGGGCAAATAAAACCACGGATGTTCCGAGCAGTCTTAGCAAAGATTTCACCCCTTCGTAGGCCGATTCTGGCCCGGCAATGCGCCTTGTGTGTGGTATACCACAGTGATTCTGACGACCATATTAAAACAAAATTCGCATGTACAGCACCAGAATTCAAAGCAACATGTCAGATGCATTTTTAAAACAAGCGCCACCAGCGGACAGCCCGGAATTGTTTCCATTTCGGACGAAATCGCTGTGAATCCGCCCAAAAACCGCCGCAAATGGGGGTTATCAGTTGCACAACAGGGGCACCAGACCCCATATAGAAAGAAACCCGTCCACAGGCGCAAATCGACTGCCGCAAACATGGTAAACAAGGTTTGTTAGGACTTGAGCGATAAGCAGGGCCATCATCAGGCGCATGCAT
>Ga0315339_1002733_pt1 | contig 13009 bp, 12 predicted proteins | sample ASW17metaG_FD_204514 | JGI IMG/M metagenome (GOLD analysis project Ga0315339, IMG submission 204514) | Ammonia-oxidizing marine archaeal communities from Pacific Ocean, United States - ASW #17 | ecosystem: Environmental > Aquatic > Marine > Oceanic | place: USA: California | collected 2016-12-05
CGAAATATAGTCGCCGATGTGACGAGAGATGGTGGTTTTCCGCCGCTTTTCCTACAGCCCATCGATTTTGTGGAGCTTTATCAGAATCAGCACGCACCGGACGCCGACAGCAACGCGGACGACTGAGCCGGAACAGCCTACTTTTTCCATATCGGATCGGTCAAATTGGCCATGAAGTTTATATGCGCGTCCCGTTCCGCACCTGATGGTGCAAAGGAGCGGGGCCGCCGAGCGATCCGCTGTACCGCCCCTGTCGCGTCCGATGCGACGTCGTTCGATTCCAGGACAAGGCCGGGCTGCCGTCCGCCGCAAAGCTCTACATATACCTCAGCAAGAAGTGCCGCGTCGAGCAGGGCGCCATGCTGCGTGCGTGCGGAATTATCAATGCTGAAGCGGCGGCAGAGGGCGTCGAGGCTTGCCGGGGCGCCGGGAAATTTCTGGCGTGCCATGGTTACCGTATCGACCGCTTGCGTCGCCGGCAGGAGAGGCTTTCCAAGTCGCCGCAGCTCCGCATTGATAAAGCCGATGTCAAAGGCGGCATTGTGAATAATCAACGGGTCATCGCCGATAAAAGCGAGAAAATCACCCACAATTGCTGCGAATAGGGGCTTATCCGCCAGGAATTCATCGCTCAAACCGTGGACGTCCTGTGCCGCTGACGGCATGGTAATCTCAGGATTCACATAGCAATGATAGGTTCGGCCCGTCGCCATGTGGTTAGTGAGCTCCAAGCAGCCGATTTCAACCAATCGATCGCCATTTTCGGGCGACAGGCCGGTTGTTTCCGTATCTAGAACGACTTCACGCATGGGCCCCCCACGAACCTGGCCCAGCCGGCGGCCATTTGGATCCGCGCTTATCGCGCACTTGAGCGACAATTTCCCGCAATCGCCCATAGGTATGCCCTTTTCCGAGGCCGGTGTGGACGATAAAATCGGCCCGGCGGCGTTTTTCCGAGTCGGGCAGCTGGCGCGCCAATGTCGCGCGGAGCCTTTCCGGCGTCATCCCGGGGCGCCGAAGGACGCGCTGTTCCTGTATAAACCGCGGCGCCGTAACGACAATAACCGAGTCGCAACGTTGATCGGTCTCAACCTCAAACAGGAGCGGCACATCGAGGACGGCAATCTGTACGCCGTTTAAGGCGGCGTGTTTAAGAAAGCCTGCCTGCGTCGCCTGCACCATGGGGTGCAAAATCGCTTCAAGCCTTTTCAGCGCATCCGGATCGGAAAACACTGCCTGTCCAAGAGCCTGTCGGTCAACCGCCCCGTTAAGAACGGCGTTAGAGAATTCAGCACCAATGGCTTTAACGGCCCCGCCGCCCATGCCGAGCAATTTGTGTACGATCGCATCGGAATCACAGATCCGCAAACCCATGGATTGCAACATTGTTGCCACTGTCGATTTGCCCATTCCAATTGAGCCGGTTAAACCGAGTATGATCATGGTCCTAATTTCTAGGGCACTTTCCGACCAAATGGAATCATATGGTCGGAAAGGGCTCTAACCATGGGGGTTTTCAATTTGGTTCATCATATGCTCCCGTAAGGCGGTCGTAACTTCCGGCTCGCGATCAAAATACGTGGCAAAGCCGGGACGCGCTTGATGCAGCAACATGCCAAGCCCGTCGACAATGCGATTACCTCTTGTTTCGGCCTCATTGAGTAGCGCTGTCTTTAGCGGTGTATATACAATATCAGTGACCACCGCTGACCGCGGCAGCAAATCAAGGTCCAGATCCAAGGGCGGTTGGCCACTCATGCCGAGTGTGGTTGCATTGACCAGCAGGGAAACGCCCTCGAGCGCTGTTGTCCGTTCCGCCCAGGGGACGGTGATGATGGGCGATCCAAATTCACAGGCAAGTACACCGGCACGTTCCGCGGTTCTATTAGTAATCCTTATTTCGGGTGAGCCGGCTTCCTGTAATGTCACACAAACCGCGCGCGCTGCCCCGCCAGCACCGATTAAGGCCACCGGGCCATCCCCCACCCGCCATTGGGGGGCTCCTGCGTGCACCGATTGTAAAAACCCACGCCCATCTGTATTACGGCCTTCGATCGATCCATCGGATCGGACCACTACGGTATTGATTGCCCCGATTCGTGTTGCCGCTTCGTCGCAGATATCAACGATTTTCAGTGCTTTTTCCTTGTGCGGCATGGTTAGATTGGCGCCGGCGAAACCAAGTGCCGGCAGCGCGCGCAATGCGTCTTCAAGGCGATCCGGGTGAACGGCCAGCGGTATATAGGCGCCGTCTATCGCATAAAAATCCAGCCAATAGCCATGTAGGCGGGGTGACAGGGAATGATCGACTGGCCAGCCCATCACACCAGCAATTCGGGCCGCGCCCGAAATAGTCACCATTGCAGCGCGCCGTGCGCGCGCAGAAACGCGAGGAGAGGGAGAAGGGGCAGCCCAAGTATCGTGAAATAATCGCCCGATATTCCTGAAAACAACTGGGACCCGACATCCTCTATCCGGTAACTACCGGGGCCGGTAAGCGCCTGAGCTTCAATCGAGTGGAGGTAGGTTTCCAGAAATTCATCCGAAAACCCGCGCATGGTCAGCTTTGCACTGTCCAGATTGTGCCACAGCCTTTGCCCGTTCCGCGAGACACAAACACAACTGTACAGGCGGTGTTCCCGCCCCCGAAGAACGATAAGGCCCTCCCGTGCGCCCGCTAAATTCGGAGGCTTACTAAATATCTGGCCATCCATTTCCAGAACTTGATCCGCGCCAATTACCAGATCTTGCGGCACTTGGCGCGACACAGAACATGCTTTTTGCTCGGCGAGGACCTTGGCAATCTCAGCGCCGCCGGCTTTACCAGCAATCAGGGCCTGCTTGACTTCGTCCTCATCGACACGCGGCGCAATAACCTTGATGACAACACCGGCCTTCTCGAGAATATTCCGTCGTGTTTCACTAGACGACGCAAGAATGACTGTCTCAGACTCCATAATCATCACGGGGTCGGGGAATTTTTAGCGGACGGTTCGCCTGCGCTTTGCTTTTCGAGATTTGCCACGTAGAGCTCGAAAATTTCTGACGCGGTTTCTTCGATCGACCGCCGGGTTACGTCGATCACGGGCCATCGGAATTTAGTGAACAGTTTTCGAGCTTGCTGAATTTCCTGCCGCACCTGGTCTAATTCGACGTAACTGGTTTCTCTGTCTTCACCGAGCGATTTCATGCGCTCGCGTCGTATTTGCACCAGCCGTTCCGGCAATGTCGTCAGTCCGACGACAAGGGGCGCCTGTTTCGAAAACAACATATCCGGGAGCGGGGCGCCCGGTACAACCGGGACATTTGCCGCCATTAATCCACGATGGTTGGCAAGATACATTGAGGTTGGCGTCTTGGATGTGCGTGAGACGCCAACCAGAATAATTTCAGCTTCACTCAAATGGTCAAATCCCTGACCGTCATCATGATTAAGGGCAAACTGCATGGCGTCGATCCGATGGAAATACTGATCATCAAGCTGATGCTGGCGGCCGGGTTGGCCACGGATGGTTTTGCCAAAATACCGTTGTAACCGGGAAATAACCCCATCCAGCACATCGATACAGGGCACACCGATCCGAGTGCATCCTTTTACCAAGGTGGCACCAAGCGATTTATCGATCATGGTATACATAACCGCCCCGGGATTTGCTTCAATCGCCTCAATAACCTTTTGCATCTTTGTGGTACTTAGGACTTGGCTATGGGTTTGCGTATTTACCTCGATGTTCTCGAATTGAACGAGACACGCCCGAGCAAGGAGGTAGGTCGTCTCGCCAGTGGAATCTGAAACAAGATGGAGGTGGAAAACCTTGTTCATGACCATCTCCTAACTTTGGAGCTTATGGGGATAACTCATGGGTTTTACGCAGACCACTAATTTCTATCCTTTCTATCATAAATTCGTTATGCGTTTATCCGCGATGGCAGCGATTACACACAGTGTTGAATAATCCATATTATCCCCATCATTCTATGTATGGACAACATCTGCTTAATCAATCCAACCCAACATCAAATGCTAATTGTTCACAAACTACACACATACAGATCCCCTATTTACATTTTCGGTGGGAAAATTGAGGAAAACATTCAATCCCCATAATTCACCGTACTACTACTACATCAAAATCTTTCTAATTTAGATTAGATTAAGTAGAAGAGTGGCTTAAGCCATGAGTCAATCAGGAAAATAATTTTGACGGATGTAAGTAGCAGACTGATTGGTGCCCTCCGGCGTGAGAAGGTTGACCGTCCACCCATATGGCTCATGCGCCAAGCCGGGCGTTACCTGCCGGAATATAAAAAAGTCCGCGCTGGCGCCGGAAATTTTCTGGATCTGTGCTATAATTCTGACTTAGCCGCGGAGGTTACCTTACAGCCCATCCGACGGTTTGCGCTTGACGCCGCGATTGTGTTTTCAGACATTCTGGTTATCCCCCATGCCCTTGGTCAGGTCGTGAGTTTCCAGGATAGGGTGGGACCTGTGTTGGAGCCGCTACAATCAAATTATGATGTTGCGGCTTTAAGCTCATCGGGTGTTCGAGATCATTTGCAGCCGGTGTATCAAACCCTGTCACGCGTTAAGGCAGCATTGCCGGATAGTGTTGCCTTAATCGGATTTGCCGGTGCGCCGTGGACGATCGCAACCTATATGATTGAGGGCGGGAGCAGTCGCGATTTTGCTAAAACAAAAAGCTGGGCATTTGGTAACCCAGCTAATTTTCAAAAATTGTTCACCGTTCTCGAGGAGGCTATTGCGGACCACTTGATTGCCCAGATCGATGCTGGCGCTGATGTATTGCAAATTTTTGATAGCTGGGCGGGGCTATTGCCGGATGGTGCATTTCAAACATGGTGTGTTGAACCGATTGGGCGGATTGTTGCTCGCATCAACGACGAATATCCTGAAATTCCGATAATCGTTTTTCCTCGATTGGCGGGTGTCCGCTATGCGGAATTCCTGAAACTCGATGGTATTGCCGCGGTTAGTCTTGATCAAACGATGTCGCGTGAATGGGCGCGCGATCATCTTCAGTCAGCTCTTGTGGTACAAGGAAATCTTGATCCAGTTTATCTGGTTCAGGGAGGAAGCGTCCTTGAGCGGGAAGTAGAAAAAATTCTCTTGGCTTTTGCTGGGAAGCCATTTGTGTTCAATCTCGGGCATGGAGTAATGCAGACAACGCCGCCCGACCATGTTACGGAACTTTGTAGCTATGTGGCCGCATGGCGGCCGTAAGCCATTCATTGGCGGGTAGGAAAAAAATTAAAGCGATGGCGCGGACAGCAGTGGTTATTTTCAATTTAGGTGGTCCGGACTCGCTTGAGGCCATAAAACCGTTTTTGTTTAATTTGTTCAATGACCCGTCGATTATTCGCCAGCCACGCCCGCTACGCTGGCTTATAGCAAAGTTAATTTCTGCCCGCCGGACACTTGTCGCAAAAGAAATCTACCGGCAAATTGGTGGCCGGTCACCGATCCTGGAGGAAACTCGCCAACAAGCGGAAGCACTGCAGAAAAATTTGGGTGACGGGGATGACTATCGTGTGTTTGTTGCTATGCGATATTGGCGACCGTTTGCCGAGGATTGCGCGGCCGAGGTAAAAACTTATGGGCCAGACCGAATTATTCTGTTGCCACTTTATCCGCAATTTTCAACTACAACCACTGGTTCATTTTATCGAGCCTGGAAAATTGCTGCCGCAAAGAACGGCTTGTCCTCTCCCATGACAATGGTTTGTTGTTATCCAACGGAACCAGGGCTCATCGACGCGACGGCAATGCAAATAAGATCAAGTATCAAACGGATCATACAGAAACCAGTCCGCATACTATTTTCGGCGCACGGGCTCCCTGAAAAATTCATTGAAGCCGGCGATCCCTATCAGGCCCAGATCGAAATGACGGCCGCGGCTATTGTCTATCGCCTTAAAATTCCAGATCTAGATCATGTGATTTGCTATCAGAGCAGAGTTGGTCCCGTCGACTGGCTGCGCCCCTACACCGATGACGAGATTAGACGCGCTGGGAGGGATGGGGTTTCAGTAATAGTTATTCCGGTTGCCTTTGTATCCGAGCATTCAGAAACACTGGTCGAGCTTGATATTGAGTATGCAAAGCTCGCCAAGGATGTCGGTGTTCCGGAATATATTCGTGGCGCTACGGTTGGCGTTAATCAGGACTTCATTCAGGGTTTGGCGAGACTCGTACAATCCGTTGGCAGCCATGAAATTGTATCGGGCATCGGGCAAAAACTTTGCCCTGATGCTTTCGGCGCTTGTGCCTATAGCCAGGCTGGGGCACCCTCAAGTGGATAGCGCGCTGGTTTCACTTTATCCATGGGTAAAATCGCTACACATCATTTCGTTTATTGCGTGGATGGCGGGGATGCTCTATCTGCCGCGACTGTTCGTTTATCATTGCGACGCATCCGTTGGTTCCGACAAATCCGAAACCTTTAAAATCATGGAGCGCCGTCTGTTGCGGGCAATTTTAAATCCCGCGATGATCGCGAGCTTTGTGTTCGGTATCATGCTTCTGTTGACACCAGGGATTGTCGATTGGACGGCGTGGTGGGTCTATATGAAGCTAACGCTAGTGCTTGCCATGACCGCTATTCACGGTCTTTTTTCCCGGTGGAGAAAGGACTTTGAATCCGACAAAAATACACGGCCGGCGAAGATTTACCGGATTGCTAATGAGGGTCCTACACTGCTGATGATCGCGATTGTTATTTTGGTGGTCGTAAAGCCGGGTTAAAAATCAATCCAATCCCCGCAATTGACTTTTCGATCGATTTCCGCTACGCGTAGGTTTGTGTAAATCAAAATGCTCGGTTCTCGGGCGATTTCCCCAATCTTCTCTGCCATATTTCTCAATTCCCATACCTATTCCCGATCGAACAACTGACCGACGCACTCCGATACGCCCATTCCCATTTCAGTAATCGTGTCAGCACCTCCCCCCTTAACCTAAAGATTTATACGATCAAACCGCCATGAATCTCCAAGAGCTTAAGCAGAAATCCCCTGCCGATCTATTGGCCTATGCTGAGGATCTGAACATCGAAAATGCCTCGTCCCTGCGTAAGCAGGAGATGATGTTCGCCATCCTGAAACAGCTCGCCGAGAATGAAGTCATCATCTCTGGCGACGGGGTCCTGGAAATCCTTCAGGACGGGTTTGGCTTCTTGCGGGCGCCTGAGGCAAATTATTTGCCCGGCCCTGACGATATTTACGTATCACCGAGCCAAATACGCCGCTTTGGGTTGAGAGCGGGAGATACTGTTGAGGGCGAAATCCGGTCTCCAAAGGACGGCGAAAGGTATTTTGCGCTGCTCAAGGTCAATAAGATCAATTTCGATGATCCGGAAAAAGTCCGCCACCGCATCAATTTCGATAATCTGACACCGCTTTATCCAGAAGAAAAATTCAGTCTCGATCAGGACAATCCGAAGAGCAAGGATTTGACAACGCGGATTGTCGATATCGTTTCTCCCATCGGCAGGGGGCAGCGCGCCTTGATAGTCGCGCCGCCCCGGACCGGTAAGACGATGATGCTTCAGGCCATCGCTCATGCCATCACTGCGAATAACCCCGATGTCTATCTTATCGTTCTGCTGATCGACGAGCGGCCGGAGGAGGTCACTGATATGCAGCGTTCGGTAAATGGCGAGGTGGTGAGCTCCACCTTCGACGAGCCCGCGACGCGTCACGTCCAGGTATCGGAAATGGTGATCGAAAAAGCTAAGCGGCTAGTTGAACATGGCCGCGATGTGGTGATTCTACTTGATTCCATTACCCGTCTGGCGCGGGCCTACAACACGGTCGTGCCGAGTTCCGGCAAGGTACTAACCGGTGGCGTCGATTCAAATGCCCTGCAGAAGCCGAAGCGGTTTTTTGGTGCGGCACGAAATATTGAAGAAGGTGGGTCAATGACAATCATTGCTACCGCCCTGATCGATACCGGCTCGCGCATGGACGAGGTTATTTTCGAGGAATTCAAGGGCACGGGAAATTCGGAAATCGTGCTCGATCGAAAACTTGCCGACAAGCGCACTTTCCCGTCGATGGACATCACTAAATCCGGAACGCGCAAGGAAGAGCTGCTGGTTGAAAAGGGCACGTTGTCGAAGATGTGGGTGCTGCGCCGGATCCTGTCGCCACTTGGCACCGCCGACGCCATGGAATTCCTGATCGACAAGCTGAAAGGCACCAAGGACAACAAGGAATTCTTTAATTCAATGAACCAGTAATTTGATCGGCCATAAACGGCAAACGGGGTGCCCCTGTTTGCGTTACTGCTGGTTAAGTCACGCCCCTTCTCCTTAGTCATCCCCGGACCCAAGTGAGCTTCACGCCCATGGCCACTGGCGTCCGGTTTAATTTTTGTTTTGGGGTCTAAGAACTCGCATCAACCGGCGCGAGCAGCTGGTTCTATCTGGACGCGTAAAACGGTTTAGGGCTGCAGCACGGTTGAGCCCGTGGTCTTCCGGCCCTCAAGATCACGATGGGCTCTGGCGGCATCCTTGAGCGCATAGGTTTGATTTATTTCAATTTTGACCACACCTTTTTTGACCACACCAATTAAATCCCTGGCATTGGCCTCCAGTTCCGACCGCGTGCCGACGTAGTCAAACAGAGACGGCCGGGTCATGTACAGAGACCCTTTTTGGGTCAGTATGCCTGTCACGAACGGCGGCACCGGGCCCGATGCATTGCCGAAGCTGACGAACAGACCGCGTTTCTGCAGGCAATCGAGCGACGCCGGGAAGGTGTCCTTGCCGATGGAATCATAAACCACCGGCACCCCGGCACCCTTGGTTAGGCGCTTCACCCGGTCGACAAAATTCTGCTTGGTATAGACGATCGGATGATGGCAGCCATGCGCTTTGGCCAAATCGGCTTTTTGCTTCGAGCTAACGGTGCCGATGACGGTCACGCCCAGATGGCTTGCCCATTGGCAGAGGATGAGGCCCAGCCCGCCCGCCGCTGCGTGGATGAGGATGGTCTCGCCCTTCTTTAACCGATAGGTGTCGCGCAGCAGATAACGTGCCGTCATGCCCTTGAGCATCATGGCCGCGGCGGTTTGATCGGAAATTTCTTTGGGAATCTTAATCAGATGGTGCGCCGGAATAAGCCGCTGCTCAGCGTAGGAGCCGATGGGCCCGCCGGCGTAGGCAACCCGGTCGCCGACCTTCAGGCCCGTCACGCCGCCGCCCAGCGCTTCCACAACCCCAGCGCCCTCCGACCCCAGGGTCAGAGGCAGTGGTTGCGGGTACAGTCCGGCCCGAAAATAGGTGTCTATGAAATTCAGCCCAACGGCGGTCTGGCGCAGAAGCGCCTCGCCCCTCTTTGGTTTGCCAATCTCCACTTCTTCCCACTTCATCACCGAGGGCGGGCCATTCTTGTGGATGCGGATAGCTCTGGTCATGCTTAACTCCGGATTAGGGGCGCTCGCAGACTCGCCCTGTGAATTTGATTAGTGTGTCTCCGCGCCCCTCGAGGTCGAGCAGAAAATCCTTGCTGTCGAGGCCGCCAGCGCCGGAATAGCCGGTTAGAGCGCCGTTGGCGCCGACGACCCTGTGACACGGTATGAGAACCGGCAGGGGGTTGCGTGCGCACGCGGTCCCGACCGCGCGCGGCCCGGTCTTTAAAGTCTTGGCGAGCTGGCCATAGCTGCGTACCTCGCCATAGGGAATGTTGGATATGGCGCGCCATACCCTGTGCTGAAAGGGTGTGCCCAGGGGCTCCAGGGGCAAGGAGAAACCGGTCAGCCGGCCATCGAAATAATCGGCCATTTGATCGCGCGCGAGGTCGAGCAGGCCGGTTTGTTCCTGCACCTTCGACCATTGCCATTCGAGCGATGTAACGGAGCCGTTGATTTCGGTCAGGGTCATCGGACCGAGCGGGGACTGGAAGGAAAGAGAGGGCACTACAGGGCCTCCGACAAATCGCTTCTCTCCGTTAAGGGCAGGGAGCAGGTGGCGCCGACACAAACATAGGCCGTAGGCACGCCGCCCTTTTGGGTTTTGCCCGAAGCGGGATGGGCCGCCGGCAAGTCATCGTCCTGCGCAATGATTGTCAAGATTCTGTTGGGTAGGGAGGAAGCGAAAACGGCGCGTAAAAGATCCTGGCTTTTGGGGTCCTGCCGGTCCCCGACGATGACCAACTGCTGGCCGCACTGTAGCGTTTCAATGCCGTTCATAAAGGCCGCCAATGGGAAAAAATTCTCAGACACTTCTCCGGAGAAGGCGGTCACAAGGATATCGGCCTTGGTCCGATAAGAATCAATTCCTGTCATGAAATAGAGCCGCGCCAGGGCGGCAACCATCAGCCCATTGCCCGACGGCGTCGCGTGATCGGATGCATTCTTGGTCCGGACGATAAGCGCCTCAGCATCGTCCGCGGTGAAGAAATAGCCGCCGCCAACCTCATCCCAATAATGTTTGTCGAGGAGTGCGGTCCAGTTTTCGGCGTCTTCGAGATAGCCGGCCTCGCCGGTAATCTCGGAAAGCACGAGAGACGCGCTTATCATCCCGGCATAATCGTCCAGCGTGCCCACATGCTTGAGAAGCCCATTGCGGAATGAATGAAACAGCCGCCCATGGCGGACCATGTGTTCGCGCACGAAGCCATATGCCGTGCGCGCGGTGGCGACCCAGTCAGGCCGGTCGAACACGGCGCCGGCTTCGGCCATTGCGGCGATCATCAGCCCGTTCCAGTCGGCCAGAACCTTGTCATCCCATCCCGGACGGATGCGCTTGTCCCGTTCGGCGAGCAGGAGCTTGCGGCAGGTGGCAAGGGTCTCTTCCTCCCAATCGGTGAAGGGGCGAGCCGGGTTGCTGCGGTTGAGAATTGTTTTCCCCTCCCAATTGCCTGCCGGATTTACGTCATATGCCTCCTTGAACAGGGCTGCGTCCGCGCCCAGGACCATGTCGGTCTGGGCCGCGGTCCAGACGTAGAATTTACCTTCCTCGCCCTCGCTGTCGGCATCGAGGGTCGCGGCGAACCCGCCGCCGTCGGTGACCATCTCCCGATTGGTCCAGTCGATGGTTTCCCGCACGCGGGCGGCAAAAAGCGGATTGCCGGTTTCCTGCCACGCCCAGGTCAGCAGATCGATCAGTTGGGCATTGTCGTACAGCATTTTTTCGAAATGGGGCGCGAGCCACACTGCATCCACCGAATAGCGCGCAAAGCCGCCGCCAAGATGATCATAGATGCCGCCCTGGCACATTTTCTCCAGGGTCAGCAAAACAGTGTTGCGTAAATCGATGTGGCCTCGGCGTTTATAGGTTCGCCACAGCAATTCCAGGATCGACGGGTTGGGGAATTTGGGCGCCGGACCGATTCCGCCATTGACCTTGTCGAATTCCTGCGCGAGCCGCTGTGCGGCACGCTCGATCACATCCAGGGATACTTCGCCACCGGCTTTCGAGGTTGCCATATTGGCGATAGCGCCGCGCAGGGTGGCGACATTCTGGGCAATGTCGTCGGGCTTGTCGCGCCAGTATTCATGGATGGTGCGCAGGACATCGGGGAACCCCGGCCGGCCATAACGGGACTCCGGCGGGAAATAGGTCCCACCCCAGAACGGCTCACCATCGGGCGTCAGAAACATGGTTAATGGCCAGCCGCCCCGCTGGCCAAGCAGCGCCAGCGAATGCATGTAAATGGCGTCGAGATCGGGGCGCTCTTCCCGGTCGACCTTGATATTGACGAATAGCTCGTTCATCACGGCCGCGATGCCGTCATTTTCAAAACTTTCATGGGCCATGACATGGCACCAGTGGCACGCCGCATAGCCGATCGACAGCAGGATCGGCTTGTTTTGGGACTTGGCGCTTGCCAGCGCATCTGGCCCCCAGGGGTTCCAGTCGACCGGGTTATGGGCGTGCTGCAGCAGATAGGGGCTGGTTTCGCCGGCGAGGCGGTTTTCTGTCATGGAGCCCTAGCCTAAATAATTCACCATATGGACGCGTGATGGTAAACCAGCTTTCGCCGGCGCGCGACCAGCCATTTTATCATCCCGCTTGCAATGGGGATGAGTTCCGGGCAAACGGTCACGTATGACGACAGATACAATATTCGCGCCCGCGACGGCGCCGGGCAGGGCGGGCATCGCAATCATCCGGGTTTCTGGCCCTCGCGCGGCGCAGGCGCTGAGCCATTTGACTGGTATGACAAATCCTGCGTCGCACCATGCCAGTCGTAGCCAGTTTGTCGATCCGGACACTGGATCAGGCCTTGATGATGGCCTGTCCCTGTGGTTTCCGGCGCCGGCGAGTTTTACCGGCGAAGATATCGTGGAATTTCACCTGCATGGCGGGCGCGCCACCGTTCGGGCGGTTTGCGACGTGCTATCCGGGATGGCGGAGTTCCGCCTCGCCGAGCCGGGCGAATTTACCCGCCGCGCGTTCGATAACGGCAAGCTGGATCTGACCGAGGTTGAAGGGCTGGCCGATTTGATTGCCGCGGAAACCGAGGCCCAGCGTAAACAGGCCCTGCGCCAGCTCGGCGGTGCGCTGGGGACCATGTTGGAGGACTGGCGTCAGAAATTATTGCGCACGCTGGCGCTTATCGAAGCGGGAATCGATTTTCCGGAAGAAGGCCTGCCTGATCACCTAAAAACTGAAACCAAATACAACATATTGGGGTTACGTGAGAAGATTGGTGCATATCTTGATGATCAGCGTCGCGGTGAAATGGTCCGAGATGGCGTTTTTATCGCTATTCTGGGCGCGCCAAATGTGGGTAAATCGAGCCTCCTGAATGCTTTGGTGCGGCGTGACGTGGCGATTGTGACCGAGACGGCCGGCACCACCCGCGATGTTCTCGAGGTTAATCTCGATCTGGGCGGGCTCGCCGTCACCATCGCCGACACCGCGGGATTGCGGGAGACCGACAACCATATCGAGCGGGAAGGCGTTCGGCGGGCACTCAAACAAGCCGATGAGGCGGATATGCGGGTGGTGATGTTCGATTCCGGCCACGGAGAATCGGATTC
>Ga0315339_1002735_pt1 | contig 13004 bp, 13 predicted proteins | sample ASW17metaG_FD_204514 | JGI IMG/M metagenome (GOLD analysis project Ga0315339, IMG submission 204514) | Ammonia-oxidizing marine archaeal communities from Pacific Ocean, United States - ASW #17 | ecosystem: Environmental > Aquatic > Marine > Oceanic | place: USA: California | collected 2016-12-05
GATACTCCGGTGATCACCACCAGTTTGTCACGCGGGATGGTGATATCTATATCCTTGAGGTTGTGTTCTCGAGCGCCTTTGACGTGGATAAAATCCTGGGGCATACAGCTCCACCCTCACCCAAATATCGACCCATATTGTAACATCGTTATGACAATCTAGGCCCTTTCAGGTAGGTTCGGTAGTGTGTTATTGTTAATTACATTAAAGTGCGAAACTACGCAAAAAACGGTTGTAGTTGGAAACTAAAGCAGAGACATGACACTAGACGATAACCAACGATCGCGTGACGCTGCCGCCAACAGGCGGATAGTGCTAGAGCAGATCCCCGTAGACCTGGCCGCCGGTTACTTCGAGCTGCGCCGCAAAACGGGCCTGGCCGGCGCCGATCTTGACGAGGCATTGGCCGAACTTAGGGGCCTGGGCGTGATCATCTCCAAAAATACCGTCAGCGAGGTCCTCTATTGGAGAGCCAGCGCTGTGCAAGATAAAGAGTGGTATTCCGTGGAAGATGCCGCGAATTATCTGTCTGTCTCCAAGCGCACCGTGCAGCAATTGATTCGCGACGGAGAAATGATAGCCTACAGGGTAGGCCAGGGTGGCCACCGAAGGATCCGCCGAACAGACTTGGACGGTCCGATGCACCGGGAGGATCACTCTGGTTTGATGGAATTGGCCGGAGCGGATGACCCGGTGTTGTCTCAGCTATGGGGTAACGATCACGATGCTGCTTATGACCGACTATAGGCGGGGTGATATCGTACTGGTGAAGTTCGTCTTCGCATCGGAAACAAGGAGCAAACGCCGTCCGGTGTTGCTACTCAGTTCGGAAGAATATATGGATTGCAGGCAGGAAATGATAGTTTCGGCGATCACCAGCAACACCCAGCGGCTACTGCCGGGAGATCATCTGATGGATGATTGGGAAGAAGCTGGGCTTATCTTCCCGTCGGTCACTACCGGTATCATCCGGACCATCAAACAGAGCATGATCGAGCGGAAAATGGGAGTCGTGTCCCCGCGAGACCTCACCGAGATAGAGTCCAACTTAAACCGGATAATGGAGTTGAACAGTTAAACGATGAGTCGCGATCTTTTTGGCAAGTCCAAGGCATTCATCGGTGTCGTCCACCTGCTGCCGCTACCCGGCTCGCCCCGTTGGGGTGGCAATATGCGCGCCGTGATCGACCGGGCCGAAGAAGAGGCAAATATCCTGGAACAGGGCGGGGTTGACGGTATCATCGTCGAGAACTTCGGTGACGTCCCATTTCGCACTGGCCGTCTCGACCCGGAGACCATCGCTGGCATGACCGTGGCCGTGGAGCGAGTGGAAGAGGTGGTGAAAGTTCCTGTAGGCATAAATATGCTGCGAAACGACGCCTTGTCCGCCCTGGGCATCGCGGCTGTTACCGGGGCCAAGTTCATCAGGGTCAACGTCCATTACGGCGTAATGGCCGCAGAGGAAGGTCTGATTGAAGGAGAGGCCTACCAGACCATGCGCCACAGAAAGGACCTGGAAGCAGACGTTAAGATACTGGCCGACGTTCTGGTGAAACATGCCGTGCCATTGGGCTCGGTCGATCTTGGTCTGATGGCCAGAGAGACGGCCCGACGAGGGTTGGCCGACGGTCTGATCGTCTCCGGGGCTGCTACAGGAGAGGAAACTGCCAGTTTCGATGTTTCCATAGTGCGCCGCGCCACGCCCGACGGCCTGGTCTTGGTGGGCAGTGGGGTAACCGAGAAGAATATCTGGCGGGTGATCGAGCACTCCGATGGAGCCATAATCGGCACCAGCTTGAAAGAGGGCGGGATCGTCACCAACAAGGTTGAGCTTGAGAAGGTACAGCGCATGGCCGATATTTTTGACACGCTGCCCTAGGAGGAAAGTCCCCGTCTCCCAGGCCTGGGAGACGGTTAGGGTGAGGGCGGTGTTTCTCTGTCGACCACGGCTGGCGCGAAAGGCGGGAAGCCCTCATCCTAGCCTTCCCATTTGCGAGAGGGAAGGGACTCTTGCATTGCTGGAGCTAGACTCGCAGGTCTTTGGAGATTTGGTCGAATACTTTGTCCATGATTGTGACTAGCTCGTCGACTTCACTCGACGTTATGCAGAGGGGCGGGGCCACGTTCATGCGGTCGCCGCCACGCAGCAGCAGTCCGTTATCGGCGAAGCCCTGGGTGATCCGGTTGGCCAGGTCGGCCTCGGGTGGGAAGTATTCTTTAGTCTCCCGGTCGGCGACGATCTCGATGCCGCAGAACAGTCCCAGACCGCGGGCATCGCCAATCATCTTGTACTTGTCCTTCATCTCTTTTAGCCCGTCCAGCAGATAGGCGCCCTGCTTGGCGGCATTTTCCACCATCCCTTCGTTTTCCATGATCTCGATGTTCTTGAGTGCTGCGGCGGCGGCCACCGGATGGCCTCCGAAGGTGATGACGTGTTTGAACGATGCCTTGGGACTGCCGATAAAAGCGTCGGAGATCTCGCCGCGGGTGATGCAGCCACCCATGGGTATGTACCCGCTGGTGATGCCTTTGGCCACGGTCATCATATCGGGCACGACACCCCAATGCTCGGTAGCAAACATCTTGCCGGTGCGGCCAAAGCCGGTGATCACTTCATCGGCGATCAGCAGAACGCCGTACTTGTCGCAGATCTCCCGCAACCGAGGCCAGTAGTTATCGCCAGGGACCACGCAGCCCAAGGGGCTGGAGATTGGTTCCGCAAAAACCGCCGCAACGGTCTCCGGGTCCTGGAACTTGATCATTTCTTCAACGGCATTCACGCAGAGTTCGGCGCATTCTTCGGGGGTCTGACCGCCGAATTCGCACCGGTAGGGTAGCGGTTGGGGGACGTGGAAAACACCGGGCATCAGCGGTTCGAAGTCCAGTTTTGGGTAGAGATGTGAGCCGCCCAGCGCCAGTGCACCCATGGTGGCGCCGTGGTAGGAACCCTTGCGGCTGATGAACTTGATCCGGTTGGGCTCGCCGACCCGTTTGAAGTAGGCGCGAGAGAGTTTCATAGCTGTTTCAACGGCTTCCGAACCGCCGCTGGTGAAGAAAGAACGGGTCATGTCGCCGGGCGCTATCTCCGATATCTTCTCGGCCAGACGGATGGTCGGCTCGGTAGTGGTTCCCAACGGCATGTAGGTCAGGTTGAGCATCTGTTCGTAGGCGGCGTCGGCGATCTCTTTGCGTCCGTAGCCCACGTTCTTCAGCCACAGGCCCGACATGCCGTCGATGGAGGTCTTGCCGTTGGCGTCGGTTACGTGGACGCCGTCGCCGCTGACGAAGATGGTCGGGTCTCCCTTCTCAGCCATGTCCGATGGCTCCCGTAAGTAAACCCAAAGATGTTCTAGGGCGGACTCTTGCAGCGCTTTAACTTCTTCAGATGAATGGGTGGTCATTGGGGGCTCCTTATAAGCTGAGGGCTGATCGCCGCTAGCTATTAGCTTTGGACTGCGGGGATGACGACTTCCGCCAGAATCTCCATGATCGGTCGTAGTTGGCTTTGGTCGCAGGTGTTAGGAGATATGAGCAATCGCTCTAGCCCCAGCTCCTGGTATTTCTGCGAGCGCACCAGTATCTCCTCAGGGTCTTCTCCCAGGGAGTAGCGGTTGTGGTTATGTGTGTTGCCGATGGCGGCGCTGACAGATACGGATATCTCCGACGGGTCGCGCCCTGCTTTCACGGCCTGTTCTTTCAGATAGTCCATGCCCTCGGCCAGGGCCTCTGGAGACAGGGCCGTTGGGTGCCACGTGGTACCGGAGCGAGCGGCCTGGCGGATGGCGGCCCGGCTGGTGCCGCCAATGATTATTGGTATGTGAGGCCTCTGGACCGGCTTGGACGTGAACTTCATGCCGGAGAAATTGTGGTATTTGCCGTGAAAGACCAGGTCTTCTTTGGTCCACAGTTCTTTCATGATGGCGATCGTCTCATCGCTGATGGCGCCCCGCTCGGCGAAGGGACTGCCCATGGCCTCTAGTTCTTCTTCAATCACTCCGACGCCCACTCCCAGCATCAGCCGACCGCCGGACAGGACGTCCAGAGTGGCCGCTACTTTGGCCAAACGGATGGGGTTGTGGTAAGGGAGTACCAGCACGCTGGTGCCGAGGCCGATGGTAGTGGTGCGTGCCGCCACGAAGGTCAGCATGGTCATCGGTTCATAGTAAGGCTTGTCGCCGATGCGATCGTAGACGTAACTAACGTTGAAGACGTGCTCACTGGCCCAGACAGAATCGTATCCCAACTCTTCAGCGCGGACGGCCAAGTCCACCACCCCTCGGGCGTCTTCCATGCCCTGGTTGTTGGACAGTGAGTAGGCAATCTTCAAATGAAACTCCAAAAAATACAAGTCGCCATCAGTTTACATCTGCCGCCAACTGTCCACAAATCCCCGGGTAGGCGTCCGGCCAGCTTGAAGGCAAATCCTGATTCCGATAAGCTGACGGCTGAAAGCTACGACTACGGAGTAACCACATGGTCACCACGGCGGCGAGACGGGTCCACGCATCGGAACGAGACGACATCGAGAATGCGCTGAAACGGCGTGTCTCGGGCGAAGTGCGGTTCGATCCATTCTCCAGGGTGCTCTACAGCACCGACGCCAGCATCTACCAGATGGAGCCGGTAGGCGTGGTTATCCCTCGCAATGTGGAAGACGTTTTGGCAGTGATCGAGGTCGCCAAGGAGACCGGTGTTCCCGTTCTTCCCCGGGCCGGTGGGACGAGCCTGGCCGGGCAAACGGTCAACCATGCCATCGTCACCGACTTCAGCAAATACCTGAACCAGATAATCGAGGTCAACCAGGAAGAGCAGTGGGCCAAGGTCCAGCCGGGCATCGTGCTGGACGACCTGAACCGCCAACTGCTGCCGTACAACCTGATGTATGCCCCCGACCCCACTACATCCAACCGTGCCTGTGTCGGCGGCGGCGTCGGCAACAACTCCTGCGGGGCCCACTCGGTGATCTACGGCAAGACCCTGGATCACATCAAAGAGGTCTCGGTAATTCTGTCCGACGGAACCCAGAGCCATTTCAACGAGCTTGACGCCAGAGAGCTGGAGGCCAAGCTCAGCGGCGCCGGTCTGGAGTCAGAGATATACCGGGGTGTGCAACGCCTAGCCCAGGAGAATATCGCCGAGATTGAAGCTCGCTACCCCAACATCATGCGACGGGTCAGCGGATACAACCTGGACGAATTCCTGACCGACTCGCCCTTTAATATGACGAAGATGGTTGTAGGATCAGAGGGCACTCTCTGCGTGATGACCGAGATTAAGATCAACTTGGTACCGAGGCCCACCATGACGGCGTTAGGCGTGATCCACTTCCAAGACATCTTCGAGGCCAGTGACGCCGTAAAGCACATCTTGGAGCACGACCCGTCGTCCATCGAGATTATGGACAGAAACGTACTGGAACGCTCCAGACAGTCAGCCGGGCTGGCCGCCAATATGGGGTTTATTGAGGGCGATCCGGGAGCAATCTTGGTGGTGGAGTTCTACGGGGAATCGGAAGCCGAGCTAACCGACAAGACCAACAAACTCAAGGAAGACATGGTCAGTCGCGGCCACGGCTATGCCACCGTGAACATGCTGGACCGGGCGGCTCAGACCAGCGTCTGGGCGGTACGGAAGAATGGCCTCGGCTTGCTGATGAGCATGCACGGCGACGCCAAGCCCCTGCCGTTCGTGGAAGACACGGCGGTTGACCCCGACAAGATGGGCGACTTTGTCCGGAAGTTCGATGAGATCGTCCGGAACCATGACACCGAGGCCGCCTATTACGGCCATGCCAGCGTCGGCTGCCTGCACATCAGGCCGGTGGTCAGCCTGAAGAGCCAAGACGGCGTGAACAAGATGCTGTCCATTGCCGATGAGATTAGCGACCTAGTCAAGGAGTTCGGCGGTTCGCTCAGCGGGGAGCACGGAGACGGCATCGTCCGGGGCGTGTGGAACGATAAGATGTTCGGCCCAGAGATCTACAAGCTGTTCCAGGAGCTGAAAGGGACGTTCGATCCCGACGGCATCATGAACCCCAACAAGATCATCGACTGCCCGCCCATGGACCAGAACCTCCGCTACGGCAGCGACTACCGAGCGCCATCGCTCCCCACCAAGCTGGATTTCTCGATCGACACCGACTTCGCCGGCGCGGTGGAGATGTGCAACGGTATGGGCGCCTGTCGGCAACACGTCGGTACCATGTGCCCGTCATACGTAGCCACCCGAGACGAGGAACATTCCACCAGAGGCCGGGCCAACCTGCTGCGGGCCGCGCTGTCGGGCAAGCTGCCTGAGGGCACCATGACCAGCAAGCGACTCTGGGAAGCCATGGACCTATGCCTGGAATGTAAGGGCTGCAAATCAGAATGCGAATCTGGCGTGGACATGGCCAAACTCAAGTATGAGTTCCTGGACCAGTACCACCAGGCCAACGGAATTCCTCTGCGGAACAAGGTGTTCGCCAACATCAACCGGCTCAGTGCCTGGGGCAGCCGGATAGCCCCTCTCTCCAACCTGATGGTAAGCAACCCCGTGGGCAAGATGATGTCGCAGATGCTACTGGGTATCCACCCCAAGCGGAAGCCGCCAAAGTTCGTGCGGCAGACTTTCGCCAAGTGGTTCCAAGCACGGGGAAATCCCCCTCAGTCCCCCTTTACGAAAAGGGAGGACTCTACCGGTACCCTCGTTGAGGTGGACACCGTAGTTCTGCTGAACGACACCTACATGAACTACAACTATCCGGAGATTGGAAAGGCCGCGGTGGCGTTGCTTGAAGCCGCGGGTAGGAAAGTTATTCTGTCTGAGACTGAATGCTGTGGCCGGCCCATGATCTCCAAGGGGCTACTAGACAATGCCACGGCAAATGCAGTGACCAACATTGACCGTCTTTATGCCTACGCCGAAGCCGGCATACCGGTGGTTGGATGCGAACCTAGTTGCTTGCTGACCTTCCGGGACGAGTACCCTCAACTAGTCCGCGACGAGCGGACGAAAACAATCGCCGAGAACTCGTTCATGATCGACGAGTTCTTGATGAAACTTCAAGAAGACGGGAAATTGCAGATGAGCATCGGCAAGCTGGAGAAAAAAGTCCTGTTCCAGGCCCATTGTCACCAGAAGGCTGAGATGGGAACGGCCACGTCGATGGCGGCCTTGCGGCTGGCTCCCGGCTACCAAGTGGAGTTGATCAATGCTGGCTGCTGCGGCATGGCCGGGTCGTTCGGCTACGAGAAAGAGCACTACGACCTGTCGATGAAGATCGGGGAAGAGGCGCTATTCCCAGCCATTCGAGCCAAGGACGAGGACTGGGAAGTAGCGGTGATGGGAGTTTCCTGCCGCCAGCAGGTCGAGGACGGCACCGGCCGCAAAGCACGGCATTTGGTGGAAGTTCTGGCCGACGCGTTGGTTTAACTCCGACTAACCAGAATTCCGAAGAAGATACGAAAACCCCATCGGTCACCCTTTGCAAATGGGATGTCGGGGGATTTTTATTGCCGCTCGAAATCTCCAGTTACTTTCCTCGCTGTTTACCTCGCCGACAATTATCATAACGACATATTCTGGAGCTCCTTGAACCGAGGTTCGAGGGTACGGGTCCAGTACGGATGCTTCAACCGTGTAGAGGCTGGATCCAACTGAAACTTGACCAGCGTCGGCACCAACCTTCCCCACTTCCAAGGGTCAGTTCTTGAAATCCCTCCTCCATTTCGCCGAACCGAACTCCGATACTAACCTTCGCCTCGCCGGCGCGAACGCAGACGACGTCCAGCGGGCAGCGGGAGTCTGACTCAACCGCCAGGAACTCCAATCATGGCCCTTCGGGCTCGATCTTCAACGTCTGACCCACGGTAAGTTTGAATGGACGGCCCAGCGAGGGAACGACCTTTTTACCTTCGATCGCTCCGCCGGCAGCAACCAGGGTAATGCTGCCGTCTTCGCCCTCCACGAACTAGAAGCGCAGGTAGTAATCACTGGGGCTGATTGAAAGATATCCACCTTAAGGGGACTCCACGAGCTGGGCGATCTCGAACGGCCCTTGGCCGAACCAGAGTTTATCGTCGCGCCACTCGATGGTGTAAGGCGCTCTGTTGGACTCGTATTCTCCCAAGGACGGAGTGACAGATTCGAGGTCGACGGGCAGCAATTAAGTGTAGGCCTCACTAAGGCTGCCCATATATCCTTGGATTCCAGGTGTGAGCCGTTCCTCCACGTTGTGCTCCAGGCCGTAGAACAACTCCACCGGCCGCCAATGGACAGCGCTAACCAGGGTCGGGAAATCCAGGTTGCTACGCACCACTATCCCAGTGCCAGCCTCCGGAATAAACGCGATGTTCGCTGCGAATCCGCCGAGAGCCCCATCTTTAGTTACCACAGTGATTCCTTCGTAATCGGCAACATTCCAACTGAGAGCAGACTTGAAGATATTAAGCCAAGGGCCGGGTTGCACCTCGATCTGCGCAGCCCAAGTTTCCGCAAGGCTCTCTGAGGAAACGGCCCGAGTCCCATCAGGAGTCACGCCTTCGGCCAACATGGTCATCAAAAAGCGCCCGATGTCCATTGCGCTGGCTTTGACCATACCTGCTGAAGCGAATGCTTCCATGTCCCAGTAGTGGGTTGGTACAACACCGAGACTTTGGCTAAGACGAAAAAATCCCCTCTTTATCCTCCATTACAAAAGGGGGTTGAGGGGATTTCGTTGTTCTTAGGAAAACGCTGTTGTACTGCTACCTAGCACTCGCCCATCTGCAACAGACGGCCTTCGCGCCAACCTACCTGGCCGGCCCTCACAGTTAAGAAGGTATCCAGGCGGACCTTGCCGTCTTGTGAATGACCGGCCATGTCGATCCACTTGAAGGCGCCTTCCCGCATGTCGAACACAGCGGCGTCTCCGCTCATTCCAACTGCGAGGGAGCCGATATCGTCGCCCAGGCCCAACACCTTGGCAGGGGTGCTGGTGGCAGCGGCGATGGCGTCGTTCAGAGGCATGCCCATGGCGTGGAACTTGCTCACCAGGTCGTTCATCTTGTAGACGGTCCGGTCCGGGGGCGGGTTGTGTATGTCGGTGCTGATCGTGTGAGGGAACAGACCTTGCTGCATGGCGGCCTGAGCGATCTCGACATCGCAGTGGACCCCAGCGTGGGCCACGTCCATGATCACGCCCCGGTCGACAGCCTCGCGGACCTGGGGTTTAATCTTGAGGTTTCTGTCCAGGATGTTCTCAGGCAAACCGTTGAAAGCGTGGGTGCTGATGTCGCCGGGGCCAAGGAACTCCAGTACATCAGACAGCGCGATGGGCGTGCCGGAGACATGGACCATCAGGCGGGTCTCGGTCTGGTCGGCCACAGCCCTGGCGGCCCTCATGGCTTCATGGGCGTTCCAGGCGGCTACCGCATTGAAGTGCATCCGCACTTTCACACCGAGGCAGAAGCCTGGGTTGTTCTTGATGGCGTCGGCGGTTGCGTCCACATCGATCATACGCATGTCATGGAGCCCGCCGAGCAGCAGGCGGTTGTTGGCCAGACCAACTCCGCTGATGTGCAGGAAGGCCAGTAGACGAGTGCGGTGGGCGGGGAACACGTAGTCCCGCATGGCCTCGTAATTGACGAAGCCGGCACTACCGGCGTCGATGCCGGTGGTGGTGCCCGAAGACAGGCATATCTCATCTGGATGGACAGCGCTTGGGTTGCCGCCGTGATAGAAGTGGCCATGGAGGTCGATGAGTCCAGGGGTGATCATCTTGCCGGTAACGTCCACTGAGTTCGCGGCTTTGGCGGCGTCGATGCGCTCGGCTACTTCGGCAACCAGGCCATCTTTGAAGGCAATATCTCGGCGGCCGTCGATGCCCTGGGTAGGGTCAATAAGGTTTCCTCCGGTGAGCAATAGATCGTAGGCAGGTGCGGTCGTCATTGGTTTCTCACTCGATCAGATTTACAAATTTGGGCTATTCTTAACGGCTAATCTGGCGGGCTACCGGCCTCCGGGTTCTCCCAGCCTAACTCCACGTTGGGTTGCTGTTCTTCGGAGTATTCCAATCGCCTGAGACGCGGGTAGACCTGGGTTTTGGGGCTTTCGAGGTCTTCGTCGGTTATCTCATCGGACTCTTCTAGCTGATGGATGCCCCATTTCTCGATGGCTTCGTCCATCATCTTCTGGACAACCTGTGGCGAACGTCCGTCCAGACGCCCCAGATGATACGCAAGGGTCACGGCCAATTGGTTCTGGGCAATCTGCTCAAAAGCATCGTCTGCCTTCAAGTCCTGAGGCATCCCTCCGGATTGTTCCAAGAGGTCGTCCAGCACCTGGCCCATGATATCGGTCAGCCCGCCCAGTTCGATTTCATACATGTAGCCGGCCAGGTTATCGGTCAACTCGACAACGCCCTCATCGGGCAGTATGCCGTAGACCTCTTCAGGGATATGTTCGTGGGTGTGTTCTGTGGTCATGGTAAAAGGTCTCCTAGTCAGGAGTGAGCGAAGTCCAGTTTATCACGCTAATAGCCGGTGGCCGCCGTGGTCAGAGTCCGTACAACCGGGCCGACGACCCCCCATAGCACTCCGAAGCCCAGGGCGAGATCTAGCATTATAATCGCCACCAGGAGTCCGGGACCGTTACGTTGCAGCTTACTGTAGGCGCCAGCGTGCTCTCTGGGCACAAACCCAGCCAGTATTTTCGAGCCATCCAGCGGGGCTAGAGGCAAAAGGTTAAACACACCCAGCAACAGGTTGAAAAATATGACCAACGCCAGGATATCGGCCATCCCATCGCTGAGTCCGCCGGTCATCAGGTGGGCCGCGCGGTCCAGTGAAAGAGACGCCGGCACCAGCAGCCCGGTCTTGAACGGGATGGCGAGTACAAAGGCGAACGCCAGGTTGGAGATGGGCCCGGCGGCGGCCACCAGGGCGGTGTCAGTATGACCGCGGGACAGTTGGATTTGGTCGACGGGAACGGGCTTTCCCCAACCGAACCCGGCAATAAACATCATCAGAGTGCCACCGGGGTCCAGGTGGCGCATGGGGTTAAGGCTCAGGCGGCCCAGACGGCGGGCTGTGCTGTCACCGAGGGTATTGGCAACTAGGGCGTGGCTGAATTCGTGCACCGTGACGGCCGTGACCAGTGCAAATATGATGAGCACCGCCAGGCGAAAGAAACCCGACGGATCATCTGCCAAAAGGTCGTATGACTCAAGAAGCATGGGCTAGGCCGGCACGCTGAGTGGGAGCACGGATCGACTAATCGTCTTCGTCCTCATCCGGTTCCGGAGCAGCTTCCTCTCTCTGGGAAGAATAGGCCACACCGGGGAGGATGGCATTAGACCTGCCGCCGGACTTTTCAGAGCCGGGCTTGGGCATTTCCAGCAAGGTCTTTTTCAACGATTCCAGAACATCTTTACCAGCGGAAACGTCCAGCACCAGGCCATTTATTCCGGCCTCGCGCAGTACCTTCAGGTCGGCGGCGGTGGGTGGCTCGGTAATCTCAGCCAGAAGGAACTTGCCCAGACGGCCGCTGATGCGAGCGACCTTGGCCAGGTCATCAAGGGTCCATGAAGATGACGCGCCGGACATGGGGAAAATCACCGCGTCCACCGGCAAGGCGTTGATGTCGCGCAGGTCTTCGATGTCCGTGTCAGCTTCGATGCAGAGCACCTTAGCTGAGTCTTCTGACGAAACAGCACCCATCGACGTGCCTTTTAGCTGGAAGGCCAAAACGCCGCTGCCCTTTTCTTCGTAGGCCTTGGCGTCGTCGGTGCTCAGGGAATCGGTCCGGATACCCCAGATGCTGTCGGACAGAGTGTCTTTCAGTTCTACAACCTGAGCCGGGCCAGAAAGTCCGGAGATGATGATACCGTCGGGAGAGACTTCGGTTGCAGCTGTGGCGCCTGCTTTATGGCTGCTGGAAACCTGAATTATCAGGGCCAGTCCGGGCGTTTTCTCGGCCCTAGCCGGTCCGAACCCCATGCGTGCCGGGGTTCCCTCCATGATCTCTTCCAATCGGTCGATAAATTTACTCATTTAACCCAGTCCCTATAGATTAGCCGGCGCTTTGACAGCTTGTTCAATGGCCCGGCATCGTTTGTTAACTGTACCTGAAGGGCGTCCCAGGCGCAGTTTCCTACTCTGATCACGATCCCAGCCGATTATACTCCATAGTCGTAGCCACGGGCAGTCTTTGTTGGTAGATATTTTGCTGGTCGATGTTTGTTGAAGGATTTTCTGCATCCTTGATAACATTCGGTAAGCATCGAACGACGCGTAAGTGGCAAGCTGACCAATTGTGTATCAGAAACAAACTTGGAGACAAAGCATGGCGATTGAATTAGCTGACCTGATTAAGAACCCGTAGGAGGCGCCCTTTTCGAAACTGAAGTATCTCAAGTGGACGCCGGAAGATGAGGTCACCGAATTCTTCAATCGCCTTTTCCACCTGAACGCGTCCGCCCGGTCAACCGGCGACTGGTCGCCGGTTGACCGGTTGCTTGAAGAAAAGTGTGACCGAATAGCGGCTACGGTCGCTCGGCCTATGTCTTTCGACGACACGCCGTGGGCTCCCTTCAAGAAGCGCATGTCCGAGTCCAAAGTTGCGGTTTTAAGCACCGGCGGCGTTTATATTGAGGGCGAGAAACCCTTCGACACCGACGGCGGTTGGCGCTACCGGGAGATTCCCATGGATACGCCACTGGACCAATTGCGAGTGGCCCACACTCATTACGACACCACCGGCGTTGCCGAAGATGTGGACTCGCTGCTGGCCATGCACCGGCTGCAGGAATTGGTCAGGGACGGTATGGTCGGCGAAGCACTGACACCGACTTACAGTTTTATGGGCTATCCCCCCGACCCGTCCGGCTTAACGGAAGTCACCGGGCCGGAGGTGGCCTAGCGGCTCAAAGAAGACGGTGTAGACGGAGTGGTCATCGGCACAACTTGACCCATCTGCCATCAGTCCGGCGGACTGATAGCACGGGCCATCGAAGCAGCCGGTATCCCCACAGTCGTCCTGATGGT
>Ga0315339_1002736_pt1 | contig 12998 bp, 9 predicted proteins | sample ASW17metaG_FD_204514 | JGI IMG/M metagenome (GOLD analysis project Ga0315339, IMG submission 204514) | Ammonia-oxidizing marine archaeal communities from Pacific Ocean, United States - ASW #17 | ecosystem: Environmental > Aquatic > Marine > Oceanic | place: USA: California | collected 2016-12-05
GGACCTCGCCCGAGAGGTGCTGAAGGCGTTCGGGACGGCGGCAAACGACGAGTGAGCCGCGGCTGCGCGCCGGCCGTTAATCGGTTGGTCGGGCGCGCGCTTGGCGACACGACGTAGCGAACAAGCTTGCTGCTGTGAGTGACATTGCGGCGCCGAAGGCAAATGGCGCGGCGGCGCCGAACCTGTCCCAGAGCGCTCCGGCGACCAGGCTAGCTACGAGTACGAGCGCGCCGGTGACCGACTGGTACAGTCCCATGGCGGTCGCAATATTGCCGCGAGGGGCCAGATCGGCAACGTAGGCACGTCCGGCGCCGGCAAAGGCTGCGGCATAGAGGCCGTACAGGGCGAGTAGCGGCACGGCGTAGAGAGCATTATCAGCGATCGCGAAGCCGGCATAGACGAAGCCTGAGAGCGCGAATCCTCCCAGTAGGACGCGGCGGCGGCCAATTCGATCGGACAAGGATCCGGCGGGCATTGCTGCAGCGGCGTAGGTGAGGTTGTAGATGACGTATAAACCGAGGACTCCCTCGGTCGACCATCCGAGATCGCGCGCTCGCAGCAGCAAGAACACATTGCTGCTGTTGCCGATGGCGAACAGAGCGGTGACCACCAGGAACCGGAAGAGCTCAGGAGAGACCTCGAGCCCGCCGCCCTTGGCGGGGAACTCGGGTCCGGGCCCGCGGATCTCGACGACCCGGGTGAACACGACGACCCCGGCGACCGCCGGGACGACAGCAAACAGGAAGAGTTCAACGTAGCCGAGATCGAACCAGGAAATCGCTACGAGCGCGATCAAGGGTCCGATGACGGCACCGGTCGTATCCATGGCGCGATGGAATCCGAACGCTCTGCCGCGGTGCTCGGGCGGCGTGGAGTCGGCGATCAGGGCGTCGCGGGCCGGGCCCCGCAGCCCTTTGCCGGTTCGGTCAGCGAGGCGCGCACCCAGCACCCAGACCCAGCTGCCAGCCAGCGCCAGCAATGGTTTGGCCAGGGCAGACAGCACGTAGCCGGCCAGCGCAAAAGGTCGGCGCCGCCGCGTACGGTCCGACAGCCACCCGGAGACCGCCTTGAGGGTGCTGGCGGTACTCTCGGCGATGCCCTCGATCAGGCCGACGACGCTGATCGGCGCGCCGAGCACTTCGGTGACGTAGAGGGGAACGACTGCGTACAGCATCTCGCTGCTCAGATCGGTGAGCAGGCTGACGACGCCCAGCTTGCGGACGTTGCGGCTGATCGGCGCTGCAGAGGTCACGTCCGCCGATCCCGCCGCGTCGACCTCAGCGACGGCTCGACGCGGCGCGATATAGCCCGTAGGCTAACGCGCTCAATGCCACGAATCCCGGCCATCCACCCAGCGGCGCGGTGGCGACGCGGAACATGTCGGCGCCGAATACCGGCGACCAACTGGACAGCACGATCGGCAGTGCGAGGCCGATGCCGACGAGCGCCTCGCCGGTGATCATTCCGGAGGCCAGCAGCAGGCCACGCAGCGACTGCTCACCGCCGCCGGCCGCGGCTGACCGTTCTGCCGCCCACCATACGAGGCCGCCAATGAAGATCGATGTAGTGAGCTCGAGCGGCAGATAGATACCGACCGCGACCGCCAGAACCGGAGTCCGGAAGCTCGCCTGTCGCGTCTCCAGCGTCTTGTCGAGGATGATGACGAACACGGCAACCACGGCGCCGATGACGATCATCGTCCAGGGCAGGCCCCCTTCGAAGACACCCGTTGCGACGCTGCCCATCAGGGTTGCCTGCGGCGCGGTGAGCGAATCCGGCTGTGCTTCGGTCGGCGGCCCGATGCCGTAACGCGCCTGTAGCAGATACAGCACCGGCATCATCACGAAGGCCGCCGAGATCACGCCGACGAGTTCCATGAATTGCTGTCTCCACGGAGTGGCTCCCACCAGGTGCCCGGCCTTGAGGTCCTGCATGGTGTCGCCGGAGATCGCGGCGGCGCAGGCCACCATGGCGCCGACGAACACGGCTGCCGGAGGGCCGATCGGGTTGTCTGGCCCGAGCAACCAGAGCAGCACGAACGAGGCGAACAACAGGGTGGCGATCGTTACGCCGGAGATCGGGTTGTTGGACGAACCCACTAGCCCAGCCATGTAGCCGGCGATGGCTGCGAAGAAGAACCCGGCAAAGAGCATCAACACCGCCAGCAGCGCCGAGATCGCCGCCTGCTGGAGGACCATCTGATACACGGCGAACATCGGGATGGCACACAACGCCGTGGCGATGAGCACATAGTTCATCGGTGCGTCGTGCTCGGTACGCACGACGCGAATCCCCTGGTCAGAGCGTGCCGCGCGGTAAGCGGCGATTCCGGAGGCGATTCCGCGACGCACGGGCCCAATGAGGTTGATGAGCGCCCAGAGTCCACCAACGACCATGGCACCCACGCCCAGATAGCGGATCTGAGTGCTCCATATACCGTAGGCGGCGTTGATCGCGTCGCCGGCCGGCAACCCCGCCTGCCAAACGTATACCGGGATACCGATGAGCCAGGCGATCACGCCGCCGGCGAATACCACTACGGCAATGTTCAAGCCGACGATATAGCCCACACCCACCAGCGCTGGCGAGAGATTGATGCCGAGAACCCAGATGGTTCCGAGGGCCCGCCCACCCACCGTCAGGGTGCCGCCCCACAGCCCCATGCCGGCTTCGGCGAACTTCATTGCGGCGCCGGCAAGCGCCCCGAGGCCCAAGGCGCGAATGCTGCTGCGCTGAGTGCTATCGTCGGCGCCCGCGTCGGTCAACCCTTCGACCATGGCATCGACGCCACGAGCCACGCCGCCGGTCTTGAGCACCTCGGCAGTTGCCACACCTTCGGGGAATCGGAGTCGCTCTTCCACCACGAGGGCACGCCGTAGGGGGATGCTGAAGAGCACGCCTACAACGCCGCCGACGGCGGCGAGCGCGGTTACTTGCCAATAGTCGAAGGACTCCCAATGCCCCATCAGCACCAGCGCCGGGATGGTAAAGATGACCCCGGCGGCTAGCGACTCACCGGCCGAGGCCGCGGTCTGGACAAGGTTGTTCTCCAGGATGTTCGAGTTGCGGAAGGCACGCAGCACCGCCATCGACACCACCGCGGCCGGGATTGACGCCGAGACGGTCATTCCGGCGAACAGCCCGAGGTAGGCGTTGGCGCCACCCAGAACGATGGCTAGGAGGATCCCGAGCAGAACGCCCTTGATGGTCAGTTCGGGCAGCCGTACGGACGCCGGAACCACGGGTGGTACAGCTACGGGAGGTTCGCGGCTCTCAGGTGACGCGGCATCGTTGGGCATGCTGACTTGTTGGTGCGGAGTCGGAGTGGCGACAGTCTCGCGACCCTATCAGCTGTCCTGAAGCTTCTCCACTAGCGTGTCGAGAGCGTCGCTCAGCGAAGCGGCGATCTCGTAAACGGCGCTGTGACCGTCGACGATGGCGTAGGCGCGGCTCGAGGCCTCGAGCTCGGCGTTCGGAATCTCACCACCCATCCCGATGTCGGCTACCGCCGTACCCTCGATGGAAGCCTGCACGCGAAAGCGGGGCGAGGCCAGGCCGTACGGTGCCAGATCTGGCGCTGCGCCTGACCACTCGGTGGTCACTCCTTCCATGCGCAGGTAGTTGAGGTCCCACAGCAGGTCGGATACGTCGCTCGCCGCGATGGCTCCACCGCCGGCGAGCGACCAATCCTCGTCGTTCTTGCTCAGCGCGTAGGTCTGGTCAGGGGTCTCGATGCGGATCTCGTCAAGATCGGCCTGGGTGAACTCGACGAGCGTCTTGACGCGTAGCTCGAACAGGTCGACGTTTAAACCGGAAGTGTCGTCCGTAGGCACCAGGTAGACGGTGTCATCAAGCGACGTGCTCACGTAGGCGGCTTCGATCTCCTCGACGTCCTCGTCGCCGGCTGCCGAAAGCGGCACGATCGACCGGCTGCCTCCGGTGCGAATCTCGATGGTCTCGCTGGCAACGCCACCGTCGTCGTCGACGGCGCTCAGACCTACCGTGACGGTCGTCTCGTTGGCGCCAGCGCTAGCGCTGGTTGCGGCAAAGCCCTCGGCACGTAGGTCCTCGAGCGCGCTAAGCAGCCGTGAAACGACCGACGAGTCGGCCTCCAGCGGTCGCGGTTCAGTGATGCTCCAGTCGGCGCCAATACGTTCGAGGCGAATTGGCTGTCCTCCTGCCTGCTGCACCGCCAGCGTGCGGACGCGCTCACGGGCCAGCGCAACGACCTGCTTGTTACGAAGCCGGTCAGTGCTGGTCGGCAGCTCCGAGAGCAACTCGGCCTCGACGACGAATATCGACGTGCCGCCAGCACGCATGGCGTAGAAGCCTTCGTCATCGGGCAGGGCGTTTGCGATAACCAGGCCGTGCGATGCATCGTCTTCGGTTCGCAGCGAGATCGTCGCAGTTGGCTCCGCCAGTCCATACTGTGCGAGTTGCTCGGCCGACGGCTCGGTGTCGGCTACGAAGGCCGTTGCTTCGGCGGTATGTAGTGCCGAGAGCAGGTCATCGACCGTATCGCCGTCGGCGCGACCATCGAACGGTGTCGTAGCGCTCCATTGCAACTCCCCGGCGCCGCTGCCGGGCGCCGCCTCGAGCGTGGCGCTAAACGTCCCGCGAGATAGAACAACGCCCCGCACGGCGCCCTCGTCGAAAACCAAGACCGACTTGTTGCGTAGATCGAAAAGCGACCTGTCGAGCACAGTCTTCATGCCGGCAATGGCGCTGTGGACCGTTCCGCTGTCCCCGGCTGTGACGTAGACGTTGGCTCCGACTGGGGTGTCGTTGCCCACCGCCAATGTGGCGCTCTCGCCGTCCGAGAGCTCCAGTGTGACCCGGGCAACTGGCTCGGCCAGCCCAAAGGGTGCCAGATCGTCGGCCGAGTCGACGATCAGACGTTCGCGCTTGCCGCCCTCCAGCCGGTCTACGAGAGAGTCGATGGCGGTGCCGTCGGCGGTAGTCGTCACCGGAGCAGTGATGCCCCATTCCCCATCGGCTTTGGTAGCGCGTAGGGTGCCGGCGGCAGTGGTGAGCTCGATCGCGGTTACCTGTTCCGCGTCGAAGTGCAGTAGCAGCTCTTCCTGACGCTCGGTTTCTTCGCGCTCGGCTCGGCCGCGGACCTCGTAGAAGTAGACAAAGCCGCCGACGAGGATCAGCACAGCGGCCATGATCAACGTATTGCGGATCTGCATGGTGCCTATCTGCGTCGCTTGAGCCAGACCAACATGCCACAGAACAAGATCAGCTCTGGTAGCAGGAGCACGGCGATATAGAAGACAGCCTGGCTCTCGTTGGCTGTCAGCATGACGCTCGAAGCGCGTGTTTGCCGGGGCCTGATCGAGATCAACTGCTCCTCGCCCCCCAACCAGCTGATGGCGTTCAGGAAGAGGTCCTGGTTGAAGAAATTGTTGATATAACGATTGCTGACCCACTCGGAGTCGCCGAATACCACCAGCCGTCCCTGTAGATCTGAAGGAGCCTCGTCGGTCGAGGTGTCATCGGTGTTGGACGCTGTTACCTCGCCGTCTCGGGCCGAGGCGATAGCCGCCGGCGTCCAGTCGAGCGCTTCACCGGTGGCGGTTGCCGCCACTCCGACGGCGAGCGGGCCGCCTTGTTCGTCGTTGCGTTCGACTTCTCCACTACCGAACAACCGTTCGAGATCGGTCTCTGCCCACGAGCTCGAGCTCGTCAGGGCAAGCTCGTCGACAACGATGCCCTCGGGGGCATCCGGCGTCGCCGCCACGCTCCGGGCGAGCTGGTAGATGGTGCGCTCGCGGAAGTCGCTGGTGATCTCGTGCGTGCCATAGTCGCCGACCACCGGCTCTACACCCAGCGTGGCTCCGGAGAACAGCTGGACGAATTCCTCGATGATCACATCGTCGCCGAGCGTCACGCCGCGTTCCGCCAGCAATGGGCGGAGCTCGTCGCCTCGTTGAGGATCGATCAGAACGATCGCCTTGCCGCCGCGCCTCAGGTAGCGTCCAAGGACCTCGACTTCGCGCTCCAGGAATGGCCGTTCAGCCCCGGCTGCTATGAGGATATCGGCGTCGGCGGGTACGTCAGGAACGCTCGCCAGCACCAGTGGCTCGAAATCGTAACCCTCATTGTCGAGCGCCGCCTTGGCGAGGCCGAACCCCCTGGGGGCGGTCGAGTCGTCGGGGTCGAGCTCATCATGCCCGGAGATGTAGTAGGCGACCTTGCGTCTGGCCGAGGTGAGGCGGATCAGCGTATTGGTGATCCCGGCCTCGTCGTTCTCGGTTATCGTGGCGGTCTGGTCGCCGGCGGTGATGTGCAAGGTCCCGTACTGGCTGATCTCGTATCGCTGGGCGAGCTCGGGACTCTTGTCGGGATCGATGAACTCGTAGCTGAAGCGCGGCGAGATCGCGGCGATACCCTCGAGCAGGTCGCGTGTGACGCCTTCTTCACCATCGCGGTAGAAGCCGCGCGCTACGACGTCGACCTCGAGCCCGTCGAATAGCTGGGTGGTCTGCGGGGCCAGCGAAAAGATGCCCTGCTCCGTGAAATCCCATCGCCACGAGCGCTGCGCGGCGACGTAATTCACCGCCACGATGACCGCCAGAGTCAGCAGCGTGTACACGATGGCGTTGGTGCCGTACTTTGCCTGCCGCCCGCCGACCGTTTCCTTGAGCGAGTCGACGTGAGTGAACAGGTAGAGCGCCAGCATCATGGCGCCGAGAATCAGATGGGCGAGCACGTAGACCGACGACCAGTCGCCGGAGAGCAGACCCGCCAGCAGCCCGAAAACGAGAACGATGACGCCGAGTGGCCCGAACGTCCGGTAGTCGCTCATCCGCTCTATCTCCAACGCAGCGACTCGAGCGAGCGCTGCGAGAGAAAAAGGCCAATGGCCACGACGCTGAGGTAGTAGATCACGTCCTCCGCCTTTACCAGGCCGCGCATCAGGTCACTGGAATGATCAGTAATCGAAAGGTAGCGCAGCACCGTGCCGAACGGCTCGCCGACCGCGTCGGCTGGCCACGCGATCAGCAGGAGCATCAGCAGCAGGCCGCCGGCAAGAACCCCGGCGACGATCTGACTGTCCGTCACAGTCGACGTGAACAAGCCCAGGGCGATCGCCGACAGTCCGATCAACAGTAATGCGAGGTAACCAGTGAGGATCCGCGGTATCTCGGGGTCGCCGAAATACATCAGCACCAATGGGTAAACGAAGAACAGCCCCAGCAACACGAGCAGGAAGAGCGCCGCGCCGAAGAACTTCCCGAAGGTGATCTCCAGAGTGCTGATTGGCGACGTGAGCAACAACTCGTCGGTACCGCGGGCGCGTTCCTCGGCGAACAGCCGCATGGTGATCAGCGGCATGATCAAGATGAACACCACGGTGACGTTGCCGAGCAGCGGCGTCATGACCATGTCGTTGAGGTTCATCTGCTGCATCATGTCTGGGCGTTGCATCGACGAGTAAATCGCCACGAAGCGCGAGAACTGCGCCAGCATGTTCCAAAACATGAAGCCCGTGATTAGCAGGAAGCCCGCGAGTACGACGTAGGCAATGGGCGATAGGAAGTAGGCCCGCAACTCCTTGTATGCGAGCGCCCAGACGTTGCTCATTCCCCATCTCCGTTGTCGTGGGTCGGAAAACTGGCAGCGTCGTCTGTGGTGGCATCTGACGCATCGTCTTCGGCCGCGTGGGGCGCGGGTTCGGCGGCCGCAGTCTGCATGTGCTCGGCTGTCGCGTCCTCGTCCTCGGCCACGTCGCTGGTGGTGACTCGGAGGAACACCTGCTCCAGGTCTTCGGTCGCCGTCAGCGAGTCTGTCGTGTCGTCGGCGACGATCTGACCGCGCGAGATGATCACCACCCTGTCACAGAGCTGCGTTACCTCCGGCAAGATGTGTGTCGACAGGATCACTGTGCGGTCGCTGGCGAGCGACTTGATGAGTTTGCGGATACCGATTACCTGCTTGGGGTCGAGCCCGATGGTGGGCTCGTCGAGCACGATCACCTCGGGCTCGTGGACAATCGCCTGAGCGATAGCGACGCGCTGGCGATAGCCACGTGAAAGCGTGCTGATGGGGTGATGGGCCACGTCGGAGATTGCCGTAGCGTCAAGAGCGTACTCGATCGCCGCCCGCCGTCGATCCCGTGTGACTCCATTGATTGATGCGACGAAATCGAGGTAGGCGAAGGGGGTGAACTCCGGATACAGGGGCGGATTCTCCGGCAGGTAGCCGACCCGCGCCCGGACGTCGCGAGACTCGGTGAACACGTCGAAGCCGGCCACCTTCGCGGTGCCGCTGGTGGCGGGCATGTAGCCGGTAAGGATCCGCATCGTGGTGGTCTTTCCGGCACCGTTGGGGCCCAGAAAACCGAGGATCTCACCGCGGTTGGCCGTGAAGCTCACGTCGCGAATAGCGGCGTGCCTACCGTAGAACTTGGTTAGCTGTTGAACCTCGATCATCGCGTATCTCGCACACCTTCCAGTTAGCAACCTTCGCGAGGGGCCACACTGCCAGAACAGACAGCGCGGGGCAGCGACTTTCGCGCGCGACTCTGATGGTAGCAGACCGTTATTGCACTTGCATCAACAAATACTTCGGTTGTTTCCGGAGGCGCCATCGAGCGGTTCCATGGCGCTGCCGTACGGCTGTGGATGAGCGCCTGAAATCTATCGCTGGAGCGTGCGAGATCCAACGCAGGTAGCTACGCGATGGTGGGAAGGGGAGGGGGGGGTGTCCACCCTTCACGATGTGGGACGCGTCGTTGTGGAACATAATTGGCCACGTGGCAGGCTGAAGCTACGAAGTGGCACCATCCTCGCTGCACTTTCCGAACACCCTTCTGGGTTCCATCGATGTCATAGGACACAACAACCAGGCAAGGAGCGGAGCATGACGACTTCCGAGCAGGTCATCGAGCCGGATATGACTCTCGTCCAGAAGTTCGGGGAGGCGATCGCCGACCGTGTGGAGCGATGGATGCCGAGCCCGTTCCTCTTCGCGATTCTCCTGACCTACGTCGCCGCGGGCGCTGCATTTATCTCGGAAGGGTCCGGAGTGACCAAGATCGCGCTGTCATGGTACGGCGGTTTCTGGGCCCTGCTGCAGTTCGCGATGCAGATGGTGATCATCCTCGTGACGGCGAATGTGGTGGCGTATCACCCACGGGTGAGGGGTGTGATCCTGCGCCTCGTTCGGATTCCCAAGAACGGTCGGCAGGCCGTCGTTCTGGTAGGCGTGGGATCGATGCTTGCCGGATGGGTCTCCTGGGGCTTGGGGCTCATCTTCGGAGGGATCATGGCCCGTGAGATGGGTAAGCACGCCGCACGAAACGGCATGGCTGCGCACTATCCATTGTTGGCCGTGGCGGGCTATATGGGGATGAGCCTTACTTGGGGATGGGGGCTGTCCAGTTCCGCGGGTCTCCTTCAAGCGACCGAGGGGAATGCGCTGATGGAGATGGGCTTCGTCGATCGCGTGATCCCTTCAACGGAGTGGGTGTTCCACTCCTATCCGCTGATTCTCACAGCCCTGTCGATCATCTTCTGCTCGATCATGCTGTATCTGCTGAGCCCGCCCGACGAGAACTGCCGGCCGATGGGGTACTACGTGGACGACGACGGCGGGGATGCTCATGAGACGGCCGCGGCCACGCGAGAGGATTCCGCCGGCGCCGCCAAGCCTGCGTTAGCCGACAGGATCGACAACAGCCGGATCCTCGGTGGCGTCATCGCGTTGACCGGTGTCGTGCTGTTTCTGAGGCAGTTCTTCACTCAGGGTCTCGGGGCGCTGGACCTGAACAACTTCAACTTCGGGTTCCTGATGATCGGTCTCTTGCTCTACGTCAGTCCCGCCAAGTACCTGCGCGAGTTTTACGACGCCGTTCAGGGGAGCGCGGGAGTTGTCCTGCTCTTCCCGTTCTACGCGGGCATCATTGGAATCATGACCGGGACGGGGCTGGTCGATACCATGACCACCTCGCTGCTGTCGATCGCCACACCGGAGAACTTCGCGGTGACCGCCTGGATCACCGGAGGGGTCCTCAACATCTTCGTGCCGTCAGCTGGTGGTGAGTGGGCGATCATCGGTGGCCCCATGATGGTGGCCGGTGCCGAGTTGGGTATCCCTCACGGCCAAACGATCGCTGCCTACGCGGTCGGGGACGCACACACGAATCTCCTCAACCCGTTTTGGGCCATTCCGCTGCTGGCCATCACCGGCCTCCGTGCTCGGGACATGTTCGGCTACGCGATCACCATGATGATCTTGCTCGTCCCGTTTCTGGCGATCGTCCTCTACGTCCTGCCCTACTGAGATTCGCGCACATCGCGCCGCCAGAGGCAGGGTGAGTGAGCGCCTGAAGGCTATCTCTGGGGCACGCGAGGGTCCGCGGCAACCATTGCTACACTTGCATCCGTGAAGTTCTCAATTTCCCGGTGGACGATTCCGCTCGGGGTGGCGCTCGTCGCAGTTGGGGTTACGGGTCTGTCTGGAGTGGAGCGCTCGCACGCTCTGACCGCTCTGGTGGGGTCGCTGCTGCTGGCGGTTGCGGCCGGCTGGTACTGGACCCTGGAGGCGCGCGCCCAGCCTGAGCCTCTCGCCAAGACGCGGGTTGCCGGAGTGGCGCTGTCTGGGCTCCTGCTGACCCTTCTCTACCTGCTGTTGATCACCACCCTGGGACTGCCGACGGGCCTGGCGAGATGTTCGGCGTGGCACGGCTCGGCGAGGTAGTACTTGCGAACCGCGCTCGGGATGCAAAGACTGTTGTCGAGGCCGTCTTCCGCGCGGTTCGCAAGTTCAGTGGGGACGAGCCCCTTGCCGACGACGCTACAATCGTTGTCGTTCGCGCGCTGTGAGATCAGCCCCTGACGGAGGCAGAACGATGTTGAGACGGCACATGGCCACCTGCGGCCCGATCACCCTTGGCCTCGCGGGCGTGGCTACGATGGTCCTGACGCTCACCTTCCCAGCCCCGGCGGGGGCCCAAGGGCTAACCGGGCCAGCCGAAGGAGAGTCAATCGCCGACTGGACCAACCGCTGGCTCGAGGGTCCAGTGTCGTTGATTGCCAAGGGGGAAGAGAGTGACGTGTTCAACGCTCTCGCCACCACACAGGAGCGTCTGCAGTTCATCAGGCTCTTCTGGGAACGTCGCGATCCGGTGCTGCGTGGTCCGCGCAACGAGTACCTCGACGAGTTCGAACGCCGGCTGACGTATGCGATAGAGAACTTCGAGACGAGCCGCGAATCCGGTTGGGAAACCGCTTTCGGCGAGATGGTGATGCACTTCGGTCCTCCGGACCGTACGCGCCGCGAGACTTCCTACCCGCCGGGATTTTCGACCAGACCGCCCATGCTCTGGTCCTACGACACGCAGTATCCGGGTCTGGAACCGAACGAGATGCTCCTTTTCGTATACCGCAGCGGTCGTTGGAAGCTGATGCCGCCAACCCCGATCGGGGTGACGGGGATCCCGGTGGAGGCCAGGCGGGCCGAGGCACGCTCGTTGATGCTCGGTATTCCGTTCGAGTATCAGCAGGCTATCGAGCTTGCTATCGATCGCTCCCTGGTCAACCCGGTCAACTATGAGGCGTCGATTAGCGCGGTGCGGAGTGCCGTCTTGCTTCCGGAAGCCCAGATCCCGTTTGGCTGGTCCACTCGGCAAGCAGCGGCGCTGGACGGCGAGGTTGGTGTTGAGATCGAGCTGACCTTCCGTACGGACTCCTTGGTCTTCCATCTCGTCGACGGCGAGTTCACCACCGACATGGTTGTCGATGCGCAGTTGCTGGATGGCGACGAGCCTTTGGCGTTGGCGTCGGAACGGATCGTGATCACTATCCCTGAGGCAGAGATGGACCGCCGCCGCCAGGAAACCGTGCAGCGTACGATTACCATGCAAGCGGCGCCCGGAGAGTACACGCTCGAACTGTTGGTGCTAGATCAACTGCTCGGCTACCGGACGGTCTACCGGGAGGATCTCGAGGTGCGGTCGCCATGACGTTCGAGGCGCTCGTCCTGGGCCCGCTGGATGTCCTGCAGTCGGTCCCAGTTGTCTTCGAGGAGCTGTAGCTCCTCGAGAAAGTCGACGTCGATACCGGCGCCACCGTGCGCCACCGGCACTAGGCGAGTGCTTTTCTCGGCACCCAGCACGCGAGCGCCGTGTCCCTCGATCCGGCGCTGTGTGACGAGCGACGACAGAGTGTAGCGGAGGGCGCGTCCGAGCCGACCGCGAATGCCGCCGCGACGGCCGATCTTTTCCATCTCTTTGGCGATCGACAGAGTCAGCGTGTCGATGAGCGCGGCGGGAGCGCGCATGCCGAGCCACGAACTGACGAGGCGCAGCAGGCCGAGCAGCGCACCAAGCTGCTCCTGCTTGCGCACGTCATAGAACTCGTCGATCAGGCGCAGCCGATGAAGCCTGGAAGGCACCGCCAGGTTCAGGCCGCTGGCCCGACCAGACATCTCGCGCAAATGAAGACAGGTACGCCGGAAGAATGGCATGTACTCGTTGTAGGCCTCCTGCAAGGCGACGCCATGAAAGAAGTCAGCCTTGTCGATCTCCGGTCCGCAGCTGGCCAAAAAACTGCGAAGAGTCGCCGCCGTGGTCAACGGGTGATCGCCGAACAGCACCAACACGGGCTCGTTGGGCTGCGGATCGACCTCCGTATAGGCCGCCAACAGGTTGGCAACCAGGGTGGCTCTGGGATGCTGTACCAGCGGGCGGAAAGCGTAGCGCGGCGGGATGAGGCGCAACGAAATCTCCGGCGCCAGGATCCACGTGCGATGCAATCCGCACGCTTCGAGCGTTTCGAGCAGATACTCGATAACGAGTCGATCACGCAGACGCAAGAAAGCCTTGTTCTCGAGCGGGACCTCGGGCTCATTGCGTCGGAGTCGCTCGACGCGCTGGCGCCGGCGTCGCTCGGAGACGGAGTTCGAGCCGGCCATCACCAGGACCTTGAGGTCCGACGTGAACGGCGCGGGTAGGCAGTTGACCATGCGACCGATTATAGCGTCCAAGCTGA